>OOCI01001686.1_pt1 | contig 15529 bp, 13 predicted proteins | sample 1671761 | NCBI WGS metagenome assembly OOCI01 (sample SAMN06348190, study PRJEB24527) | human gut metagenome | biome: human gut; feature: ankylosing spondylitis patient; material: feces | host: Homo sapiens | place: China | collected 2015-10
CGTTCCGTTGTCATAAACGAGGAGGGGCTTCCGCCCCTCCGTGTGAAATTGTTGGATCAGCCGAACATGTAGGCCGGGGCGGGCTTCGCCTTGTTCCTTCCGGCCTCCAGGACCTTGTCCTTCGCGTTGAGGAAGTCCTTCTCGGTGATGTGGTCGCGGTCGTTCCTGATCGCCAGCATTCCCGCCTCGGTGCAGATGCTCTTGATCTCGGCACCGGAGACGCCCTCGGTGATCTCGGCGAGCTTCTTGGCGGAGATCTTCTTGTCCACGTTCATGTGGGCGAGGTGGATCTCGAAGATCTGCTTCCTGCCGTCCAGGTCCGGGAGTCCGACGTCGATGATCCTGTCGAACCTGCCAGGCCTCAGGAGGGCGTCGTCCAGGATGTCGGGCCTGTTGGTCGCGCCGATGATCTTGACGTCGCTCGTGGGTGTGAAACCGTCCAGCTCGGCGAGGAGCTGCATGAGGGTCCTCTGGACCTCCCTGTCGCCGGACGTGGCGACGTCGAGCCTCTTGGCTCCGACGGAGTCGAGCTCGTCGATAAAGATGATGCTCGGCGCCTTCTCCTTGGCGAGCTGGAACAGCTCGCGGACGAGCCTGGCGCCCTCTCCGATGTACTTCTGGACGAGCTCCGATCCGACCAGCCTGATGAACGTCGCCTGGGTGGCGTGCGCCACGGCCTTGGCCATAAGGGTCTTACCGGTTCCTGGCGGACCCACAAGGAGGACCCCCTTGGGGGGCTCGATACCGACCTTCGCGTACAGCTCGGGCCTCAGCAGCGGGTCCTCCACGGCCTCGCGGAGCTCCAGCATCTGCTGTTTCAGGCCTCCGATGTCGTCGTAGGTGACATCCGGTTTGTCGATGATCTCCGCTCCCGAGACCACGGGGTCGATCGGGGCGGGCAGCACGTCCATGACAGACAGCGTCTGCTTGTTGAGAGACACCCTGCATCCGGGGACGAGTTCCGCCTCGGGCACGTACTCCGAAACCGAGACCACGAAGTCGGGTCCCGTGGAGCTCTTGACGACGACGCGGTTGTTGGGCAGAACGTCCTTGACAGCCCCGATGATGAGCGGCGGGCTCTTGAGCCTCTCCAGCTCGTTCCTGAGCCTGGAGATGTCCTTCTGCAGCCTGAACAGCTCGCTCTCGGAGTAGCGCTTCTCGGTCTCGGCGTTCTGGAGGTCCTCCATCAGCCTGACGTTCCTCTCCTCGAGTGTGACGATCTTCGCCTTCAGTTCAGAAACCTCGTCGTTCGTATCCGTCATGTGTCCTCCCGACGGTCAACGGGGACATATATTATAACGATTTCCGAGTGGCGCGCGCGTTCAGGATGAAATTTAATTACGATGCCATCGGTACGGACCCGCATGATTTGCGAGATGTGCGGTAAGGACGTTCCGCAGACACGTGCGGTCATCGTGGAGGGTACCAAGCTCAACGTATGTCCCGGATGCGCCAAGTTCGGCGAGGACTACAGGGCGCAGTCCTCCGGTGGGGCCCCGGTTAGCCAGACTGTCATCGACCAGAGGCTCGAGAGGCGCGAGAGGAGGATGAAGTCCAAGGACATCTACGCCGGCACGACCTCCGTCGAGCTCATCGACGACTACGGCGGGGCCATCAGGGCAGCCCGCGAGGCGAGAGGCATGGACCTCGAGCAGTTCGCGGCATCCATCCAGGAGAAAAAGGGACTGCTCGCCAAGGTGGAGGCCAACAACCAGATCCCCGATGACAAGCTCATCAAGAAGATCGAGAAGGCCCTCGACATCAAGCTGATGGAGACCGTCCAGTCCGGAACCACCGTCGGCGGGTCCAGGTCCGACAAGATGACCCTGGCCAACTTCATCAAGAAGGAGTGAGCTCAGCTCGTTCTGACCGAATCATAAACGGCGTCGAGGTAGGGGGAGACATCAGTGCCAGCGTCCCTGAGGACGATGAGCGCCGCGACCCCTATCTCGATGTCCAACCTCTTCTGGATCCTGTTGCAGTTCTGAATGAAGTCCCTGCGCTCCATCCCGGACTCGACCGCCCTCTCCATGAGGGCCGGGAAAACGTCCGCCGGCGCCGCAGGCCTCTCCGCCTTCTTCGCGGGAGCGTCAGTCTGGCTCTTCGCATGGAGCGATTCAGTCAGCTCCTTCGGGGGGCGGTATGCCAGGGGCACGTCGACCGCGGACAGGTCGGTCGCGGGACGGACGTACCCGTCCCTCTGGGAGACTATCCCCTTGCGCACGAGGAGTGCCAGGAGGAGCTTGGTGTCGGACGGCGACATCCATTTGAGCTCCAGGGACGCGCCCATGACGAACTCCTCAGTGGTCGTCACATCCTTTCCAATGCTGCGGAAGTAAGCCGCCGCGCAGACCTCCAGTTCCTCTGCCATGCCCCCGTGGATGCGGTCCTGGTTGAAAACGCTTGTCCGTTCCCGGCGCGTCTCCCTATAATACGCGCGAGCGTTACTAGTTATTCCTACTAACAGGTAGGGATAGGTTTATATGCGACATCCCTCATGAGCGGGACATCCCGTATGGTGACCCATATGAAGTACACAAGATTCGAGAAGGCAAGGATCATCGGCGCCAGGGCGCTGCAGATCTCATATGGGGCTCCCGTGCTCGTGGACTATCCCGAGGACATGCTGGACCCCATCGACATCGCCATGCTGGAGTTTGACAAGGATCTCATTCCTATCACTGTCGTAAGAAACTAAAGGAGACTTTCAGATGACCGACGAGGAAATCCAACCTGTGAACAACGCCGACCTTCTGGTCGCAGAAGACATCTACCTGACATCCGGAGTACACATCGGTACCCAGCAGAAATCCGCCGACATGAAGGATTTCATCTACAAGGTCAGGCAGGACGGACTGTACGTTCTCGACGTCAAGAAGACCGATGAGAGGATCAGGGCCGCCGCTTCCTTCCTGAGCCGCTACGACCCCAAGAGGATCCTCGTGGTCTCCGCCAGGCAGTACGGACAGAAGCCTGCCAGGGAGTTCTCCAAAGCCATCGGAGCCCCCGCCTTCGCCGGACGTTTCGTCCCTGGAACCCTGACCAACCCCACCAACCCCGCGTTCATCGAGCCGGAGATCATCGTCATCACCGACCCCGCCGCGGACAAGCAGGCCCTCAACGAGGCCCTCAACCTGGGAATCCCGATCATCGCCATGTGCGACGCCAACAACGAGACCCGCAACGTCGACCTCGTCATCCCCACCAACAACAAGGGAAGGCGCGCCCTGGCCTGCATCTACTGGCTCCTGTCCAGGCAGGTCCTCTTCGAGAGGGGCGACCTCAAGGACCCCAACGACTTCAACATGGAGATCGAGGACTTCGAGGCCAAGCTGGTCTGATCACGATACAAAGAAACTTCTTCCCAAACCCCTTACCCCTTCTCATGAGACTCCCTGCAGTGGCGGGACGCTTCTACCCCGCCGACCCTGATGACCTGCGCGACATGATCGGATGGTGCTTCTCCCATCCGCTGGGTCCGGGAAAGCCGGGGGATGCCGGCTCCGACCGCAGGATCTCGGGGATCATGGCCCCTCACGCCGGGTATGTCTGCTCGGGGATGACCGCGGCGCACGCCTACCGCGCCCTTAGGGAGGACGGCCTCCCCGATCTGTACGTGATCATCGGTCCGGACCACTACGGGACCGCCATGGGGAGGACGGTGATATGCTCGGAGGACTTCTCGACGCCCCTCGGCGTGTGCAGGAGCGACAGGGAGGTCTGCTCCAGGCTGTCCGAGGTGTTCGCCGACGATCCCCGCGCTCACGCCAGGGAGCATGCTGTGGAGGTACAGGTTCCGTTCATCCAGTACATCGACCCCGAACCGTCGATCGTGGCGGTCACGATGGGGGACCAGTCCCCGAGGGCCGCCGCGGAGCTCGCGTCCGTCCTCAGGGAGGCGTGTTCGGACCGCGACGCCGTCGTCATCGCATCAACGGACATGTCGCACTACATCTCGAAGGAGGAGGCCGGGAGGCTGGATGGGATGGTGCTGGACAGGATCGCCGCGATGGATGTGGAGGGCATGTACAGGACGGTCTACGGAAACAGGGTCTCCATGTGCGGATACGGGCCGACGGCCACGGCCATGCTGTGGTCCGAGGGTGCGGAGGCGAGGGTGCTCAGGCACACGGACTCCTACGACTCCCTCGGCATGGATCCCGGGGCCGTGGTGGGCTACGCATCGGCCGTCTTCCTGAACTAAGCTTTATAGTCCCAGGCAGATTACTCCGCATGGACAACCAGAACTTCTGTATCCAGTGCGGCCAGCTCCTCGCGGCCGACGCCAAGTTCTGTCCGGCATGCGGAGCCAGGGTCCCCGGTAGGAACCCTGAGCAGGTGGAGGCGGAGAAACAGGAGATCCGCGATGTGATGAAGTTCCGTCTGAACTGGGCGATCGCATTGATGCTGATCTACTCCATCCCCTTCCTCATCATAGGCATCTACATCCTCGTGGACCTGGACGGAATCGTCAACATGATCATGACCGATCCCCTGTACGCTGACTACATCGACTACTACGGATGGACGGCATCCCAGCTCACCGACGTCTTCCAGATCGCCGGATACGCGTACATCCTGTCATCCGTCTGCGGGATCGTGTCGTCCGTCCTGTGCTGGAAGAGGACGAAGTACTGGATCGCCGTGATCCTGTGCATCGTGTCCATGTTCACCGGTGCCATGGGACTGTTCGCCCTGTTCATGGGGATGTTCGCCTTCTGGACCATCCTCACCAGCAAGCTGGCCTTTGTCGAGTACCAGGACCAGCTCGAGGGCGAGCTCGACAAGATACAGTGATCTGAGAAACCGATTAAGTAGGGGAGGGCCCCCCTCCCCGTTTTTCCTGATTCAGATGCGCTTGAGGTATCTGAGGTTGGGTTCGTAGACGAGCCCCTTGTCCATGAGGACGTTGGAGATCTCCTCGAGCTCTATGCTGCTGATGCCCTCGGCCTCGGCGCGCCTCTCCAGCTCGTCCCTGGGGGCCCCCTTGCCGTCGGTGTCCAGCTCTTCCAGCATGTTGAGGATGATGTCCTCCAGCTGGCCGTGGTTGTGCTCGTCCGAGCCGGAGCCGTCCATGTCGATCTCGTCCGGCTCGTCGGAGAGGTCCTCGGGGAACCCGAAGTCGACGTCCCTCTCGGGCAGCAGCATGCGGAGGGCGTTCTGGATGGTCTTCAGGTACGCCGCGGAGTCGGGCAGCTGCCCGTAGTTGTCCAGGGCGTAGAGCAGCCCCTCGGCCTCCGCCTCGGTCATACCCATCGCCAGCAGGTCCGGGACCTTGGCGTCGGGCATGCCCAGGACGGTCTTGGCGTTCTTCAGCCTCCTCCAGGTGGACTTGGCGGTCTCCAGGAGCCACTCGTTGCGGGTCTGCTCGTCGATCCTGATGATGTGCTCGGGCCTGACGGACACGAACACCCTCTGGTCGTCGGTGGTGTAGGTCCTGACCCTTCCGACCGCGGCGACGAAGCAGGGCGCCTCCAGGTCTGCCATGGCCGCCGACGCCTCCGGCTGGTACCTTCCGACGTTCACGTAGTAGTTCCCGCTGACGTCCTGGATCCTGACCTTCCACATCGGCTCGTCGGGCGACCCGATGTTCTCCTTCTCGGTCATGACGCCCGCGATCAGGACCCTGTTCATCTTGGCCCCGAGGGGGGACACGACGTACGACGGCATCTTCTCCTCCGTCGCCTTGATCTCCAGCGTGGAGCTGTTGAGCTCCGTGGCGAAGACCCTCCATGCGGTCTCCCTGGCGTTCATATCGCCGCCTCCACTTCCTCGAGGAGCTTCTCTGCCTCCTCCTGGAGGTTCACCTCCACGGGCTCGGCGGACCTCACGATCATGCTGGGCCCGTAGTCGTCGCTCATCACGTTGCCGGTGACTGTGATCCTGTGCATCAGTATCCTTCCCATGATCTCCCTGGCGACGACCCCCTCGCCCTTTGCCGCGGCGAGGCCCTCGGCGGCCTTCATCGACACGCCGGTGAGCTTCTCGGTGTCGGCCCTGTTGATGATTGCGCCGATCGCGCCGGTCCCGTCGTCGATGACGACCTTCATCCTGAGGTCCGGCACGCCCTCGACCTGTCCGTGGGCGGTGCAGACGCCGTTGAGGATGGAGCGGTTGCACTGGGGGCATCTCTTGATGAGGCCGCTGCCGTTCTTCATGTCCACGACGAGGCCCTCGAGGGTGATGTCCAGCCCTCCGCCGATCCTCGCGATCTCCGCGACGGTCTTCCTGGTGGTCCCGGAGTCGACCGTGTCGAAGACGGCGTCGACCCTGCTGACCTCGCAGCGGTCCCCCATGTTCAGCTGGGGTATGCCCTTCCACGAGCGGATGTAGGCGTTCTTGGCGCAGATGGTCTCCCCGACCTTGAGCTCGAAGTCGTGCCAGGCGGAGTACTGGATCTTGCCGGTGTCGTCGGCGATGAGTCCGGAGTAGACGGTCTTCTGCTCGCCCCTGACGGTGATCTTCCTGGCCTCGGTGGAGAGGACCTTCCCGGTGACTGTGACGTTGCCCATCCCCTCGCGGATGTCGCCGATCTTGCACTCCTGGGCGGAGAGCGATATCGTGCGCTCGGGCACGTTCAGGGTCACGTTGGTCGCGGGCTCGACCCTCCCGCGGTTGCCGAGGTTGATCTGGACCCTGTCGTTCCAGAGCTTGCAGTAGCAGTTCCTGAAGTAGTAGACGGAGCCCTTCTCCAGCATGACGCTGCCGGGCTCCCAGAGCGTGAAGGACGCGGTGGATGTCTCGTCCCCGAGGATCCCCGAGACGATGGTCTTGTTCAGGCCCTTCACGGTGATGTTCTTGTTCTCGACGTAGACCACCTTCGCCAGGACGTCGACGTTCTGCTCCGTCCCGGACAGGTCCGCGATCTTCTTGACGACCGAGGACGCGGTGACGAAGGACGAGCTGTCGGACCCGCCGTACTTCCTGATGATCCCGCGCTTGGCGGACTCGATGTTCACGTGGTAATCGTTGAGGTACTTGTTCAGCTCGGCGATGAGCTGTTCTTCGTCGATCTTGTCTCCGAGCACCCTTTTCATTTCTTCGATATGGGGTGTTAGTTCTGTCATGTCCAATGTATCGACCTCCCTCCGCGGAGGGACATCCTCCGTATGCCGACTACTCTAATTAATGTGAGCACGGGCCGTCACAGACCTCGGAATTACCATTTTAGTAATTTCTAGTAATTTCTAGTAATTTCGGGAGACGGTCCTGACACGCCCTCAGATCGGCCGTGTCCAGTCGAATCCGGGATGGAATGATTTATAGGTATGAGCGCAATCCCTGGATATGGTTCCCAAGAGCAAGATCGAAGAGATTCTGGACGGGTACGACACCAGCGACATCACAATCGCCACGCTGTGCTCCCACTCGTCCCTGCAGATCTTCCACGGCGCGAGGAAGATGGGCTTCAAGACCCTTGGGCTCACCATAACCCACAGCACGAAGTACTACGACGCGTTCCCCCTGGCCAAGCCCGACGAGATCCTGAGGTACCAGGACTTCGACGACTTCGACGACCGCACCGGGGAGCTGCTGGACAGGAACGTCATCATCATCCCCCACGGCTCCTTCGTGGAGTACATGGGGTCCCGCAGGTTCTCCGACATGGAGGTCCCCTCGTACGGCAACCGCGCGGTCCTGAACTGGGAGTCCGACAGGGACATGCAGAGGCAGTGGATCACCGGCGCCGGAGTGCCCATGCCCCGTCTCATTACGGACGCCAGGGAAATCGACGAGCCCGTGATGGTCAAGTACCACGGCGCCAAGGGCGGAAGGGGCTACTTCATCGCCATGGACTACCCAGACTTCAAGATGTCCATCGACCCCACCCAGCCGTACACGATCCAGGAGTACTGCCTCGGTACCAGGTACTACATGCACTTCTTCTACGACCCGTACAAGACCGATGGGTACAGATGCGAGCAGGGAGGGTCCCTGGAGCTGCTGTCCATGGACAGGCGCGACGAGTCCAACATCGACGAGATGTACAAGCTCGGATCCATCGAGGAGTCCAAGAGGCACGGCCTGTACCCCTCGTTCGTGGTCACCGGGAACACGCCGGTGGTCCTGAGGGAGTCGTTGCTGCCGAAGGCGTTCGAGATGGCGGAGAAGATCGTCAACAAGTCCTACGAGCTCTTCGGGGGCATGTGGGGCCCGTTCTGCCTGGAGACGGTCGTCAACGACAAGCTGCAGTTCAAGGTCTTCGAGATCTCCACCAGGATCGTCGCCGGTACCAACCCGTTCATCTCCGGCTCGCCCTATGCGGACCTGATCTACCCGGGTCTGAGCACAGGGGCCAGGATGGCCATGGAGATCAAGGACGCGATCTCGCAGGGTCATTTCAAGGACATCATGTCCTGATCCAGGACACATGGGAATCAGCGGGACGTCGCCGTGAGCATTGGCAGTCTCACAAGGGTTGCGTCCCCGTCCGGTTCGGTGTTGTTCCAGAGGTCTGAAGCCGACCTATATAATCACGATCGATGGTGATTTGAACGATAAGGTCCATAGTTCGCATATGGCCGAATCCGATCTAGATGTTCCATCGAAGAATGACCTTCTCCTGCCGATACTTCGTGTATTGTCCAATGGTGCGATTCGTACTGTCAACGAGTTGGTGGATGCAGTTGTCACGGAGATGGGATTGCCGAGATCGGTTCTTTCCCGTAAGGCAACCAACAGGGAGAGGTCCGAATTCAAGAGCCGCCTTGAATGGGCCTGTACCTATCTCAGGAAGAGGGGACTCATAGACTTTCCGGAAACCGAGGTCCGCAAGACTACGAATCGTAGGATCACCGACCTAGGTCGTCAGGTGCTCCAGGAAGGCAAGGACCCGGAGAAGATGCCCGAAATTGTCGATGTCGGGGATCGGACGGACGAGTGGTACCCAGCGATGTACACGCCCGGCCTCAGCAGAGAGGATTGGGTCGGTCTGCTCAGGGATCCGAAGGTGTTCAACGAGAGGTCTCTGGATCTGATGTCCAAAATGATATCGTTCGACGGCAAGGCGACCTGCAAGCAACTTTCGCTGAGATTTGGTGGAAGTCCACAGAGTTACAACAGTGTGGCCATACAACTCGCCAGACGCATTCATGAGAAGACGGAATGCCCGTTGGATGTCGCGGACAGTGGGGCAGACAGATACTGGTCGGTCCTATTTTTGGGAAAAGAGGCTCCTGGGGATGTTCCTGGATTGTACATGTGGCGCCTCCGTCCCGAGCTTGAATCGGCTCTATTGGAGATAGAACTAGAATCTGCGGATGATGATGTGAAATCTTCTACAGAATCATTCTTTGATTTCCTGGAGAGCAGAGGGCTGATGTTCGAAATAGAGGCGGTGGAGAACTTCCTGCTGTCTATCAAAGCGAAGCAGTTTGCCATACTCAGTGGCGGGACCGGCACGGGGAAAACCAAGTTGGCACAGGCATATGGGGAGTTCCTTTCTTTAAACGGTCGTGACCGCGAGATGAGGACCGAGGTGACCCTCGGCAAGGTTGCCGAGAGCAACGGTTTCACGCTCAGTCGCAATGATTTCTTCAGTGTGTTTCCCGAAGCGGCTAAGGGTGATGGAATCTACCAGTACAGGATAGGGGACTGTGAGGGCGTGGGGGAGATCAAGATGACTCCGCGCTTCTGGTTCCCTAGGGATGAGCACAGAGGTGAGCTTATGAGCCGTCTCGAGGAAATGAAGAAGGACGGTGACAAGGCTGAGCTGGTCCTAATGGTTCCGGAGGGAGGTTCTAGAAGGAAACATTATGAGATCGTTCCAGTCGGTTCAAACTGGACTGACAACAGGCACATCCTCGGATACAGGAATGCAATCTCTGGAGGTTATGTCAGGACGCCGTCTCTAGATCTGATGCTGACCGCTGACAAGGACAGGGCACACACGTATATGCTCATACTTGATGAGATGAATCTGTCGCATGTGGAGCGCTATCTGTCGGATATCATTTCCTGCATGGAGAGCGGGGAGTCTGTAAAGCTGGATTCGGACGGCAGCATCCCCGAGAGTCTGGCACTCGGTGACAATCTGATCGTAATTGGTACGGTGAACATGGATGAGACCACGTATACATTCTCGCCCAAGGTTCTTGACAGGGCAAATGTTCTAGAGTTCGACGCGGTATCCGTAAGTGATTATCTGTCCGGTTCGGGTATTTTGTATTCTCCGTCTGGAGACGTGTCTTATCTGCAGGACAGCACAGCTGGATTGGAATGCAGGCATATGAGCGCCAGAGATATCATTGCGGAGATGAGGGAGTTCGTTCCGGACGGGGTCATAGATGGAATGGTCCGTGATCTGGGGGAGATCCAGGTCAGGATGTCTGGAATGGGGTTGCCGTTTGCGTATCGTACTCTGGATGAGGTGATGCGGTTCATGTACGTCGCATGGAATTACGTGGGGCGCGGTGATTTCCACGATTGGAAGCGTTACCTCGATGTCCAGATCCGGCAGAAGATCCTGCCAAAGATCCATGGTAACAGTTCCATCCTATCAGAACTTAGGGCTTTTCGTGACATGTGCACAAGAGAGGGCTACGTTCGGTCGGAGCAGAGGATCTCTCACATGACTTCTGTTCTCGAGTCGCAGAGATACGTGTCCTTCAACAGCTGACCATGCCGTCCGACTACTGTGTGCTGACCCTGTCTTTCGTCGACAGTGATAACGAAATCGGGAGAATGCAGATTTCCGCCGAGACTGACGTCTATACGAGTTCTGCTCCAATGGGTATGGTTCCGAAATGTGTCATTTCGGAGCTTTCCCACGGGATCCAATACATCGATGATGTCAAGGATGTTGACGGAATCTCCCCCATTCAGGTGTACACCGGACCTGATAACACTCCGTCTCCAGTCCTGCTTCTGGAGAACACTGTCTATGAGATGGAGGTCTCGGGAGCGTTCGATTCGTCTTTTGATTATCTGAAGGAGAACGGTGGGGATATATCGCTTCGCAGACTCCGCTACACTGGAGCCGATGGAGAAGGAGTGTACATCCTGCAGTTCCGCGGCTACGTTGGGAAGGGATGCTTTGATGTCACCTTTGGGGGGAAGCGTTTTGAGATCCCCTTCGAGGTCCGTTCAAGGAAGATAGGATATTTTACCGACTATCCGTCGATGCTGTCGGATATAGCTGAGTTTTCCACAGCTCTCCTTATGAGTGTCAGGTCTCCACTTCACACGTGCTACGATCTCTCGGACCATGGGCGGGAAACAGTGTACGAGGACTTCCTGGTTCTGGATTATATCTTCTCTAAACTGGACTTCGAAGGGATGTATCGTTATGTTAAGGACAACAGGCACTCAGAACTCGTGAACCATGCAGATTCGGTTCCCGCAGGCATTGCTTCCGATATCGATCCTGCGGATCTTGCATTTCTGGTCTATGGTGACAATCTTGTGCCGATGGATGCCGGACCCATAGCGGGGATGTACGCTCCAGCAGAGGTTTCCGAAAGGTCATGGGAGGACAGTTTTGATACGCCGGAGAATCGTGTCGTCAAGGACCTGGTACTTACGATGGGAGCGATGGTGAGATCACTGCTTGCGATCGGAAATGCGGTGACGAGCGATTATGTGACTTCGAGACTGTTTGAGATGTCGGAGTGTCTGGACGCCATTGCGAGCGATCAGTGGCTCATGGACATCGGGGATCTGAGGATGATTCCGTACAACTCCACGGTGCTACAGAGCAGGTTCGGATACTCAGAACTGTTTCACATGTATCAGATCTTGGGCCTGGGTGCTGCATTCAGACAGGATGATGCCGAAGATCTCCTCTCTGGGCAGAACAAGAAGGTGCACGCGGTGTATGAATACTGGTGCTACACGCGCCTGTACAGGTGTCTGTTGGAGATGTCCGATGACGTTCCAGTGCTTCCGACGAGGATGTCCTGCGGAAAATGGGCGATGACGATCGGCAGGAAGACGACGTTCCATATTCCGATGGCGAATTCCCGTCTTGAAGTGGATCTATACTACAATGCGAACTTCTCCGAGTCCTCATCGGATTTCAGGTCATATTCTGTGAGGCTCAGGCCCGACTTCACGCTCAGGGTCAGGTCTCTGTCGGCTTCGGATAGAACGTTCATCGTGAATTTCGATGCCAAGTACAAGGCGAAGCCTTTGGTGGAGGACGACGTGGATGTGGAGGCTGATGAGGTTGGCATGGATTCATGGGAGTATGACATCTGCAAGATGCACACCTATCGTGATGCCCTGATCCACAGCTGCGGATCATATGTCCTGTTTCCCGGAAACAACTACAGTATATTCAAGAAACCCTGGGATCAGAGACGTTGGGATCTCCGTGACAGGTCTTTCATCCCGTCGGTGGGTGCGATCCCCCTGGTTCCAGGAGACGGGAGAGACAATCAGCTCCACGAGACGATTGTCCAGATATTCGAGAAGATTGCAGAGATCTCGGAAGGCAGGATCTATACCGATGATCTCAGGGACTATCTGTTCTAATGCTCAGATGTGGTGTTCTCTAAAGCATTATTTCAATAACGGTTTCAGGTTATCAATTGTTTAATGTTTAATTATGTATTTTAAAGAAATAAGTCGAGTAAGGGTTGTAGGCCCTCCTACTCGATTTACAATAGCATCTGAATAAAAACTGTGAACGTATTTGGGATATTGTGATGCTTAGATCATCAGTTTACGAGAGAGCGCATCCCAGGGAACCTCGCCCACTGATTGTAGATAGGACTACAGATGAAATCAAGATTATGTGCACTGAGTGCATACTCTCAGCCTTGAAAGATATAGACTCGGATCCACTCAGGTTCTCGAGAGATCGCAATCCATTCTCTGTTGTATTGAGTGAATGTGTGATGGCTACAGGAGTTCGGCCTAATGATAAGATCCTAAATGACGAGAAAAGACTTGCAGACCTTTTATATTCTACCAAAGATCAGTTGTTTTATGAGATGGTCGAGGCCGCACATCATGCGATCATCAGTAATTACAAACATGCGGACTTATCGGATAACTTGAACATAATTTTCGAGAGGAACTATATTGGAATTCGTGTGAAGAACGACGAATTCGTTTTTATTGAAGAAGAGGTTGAGTATGAGGAATTTATCGAACCATGCCTCACCATACTCAATGAGGGAGGTTTTGATCAGGCAAACGATCATTTATGCGAAGCTTTTGATAGTTGTCATAAGGGCGATTTCAATAAAGCCGTGCTAGAGTCAGCATTAGCACTGGAATCGGTGGTGAATCAGATTTTGGATGAGAATGGTATTTCTCAGCCTAAGAAGAAAAATGATTTTATGGCCAGGTTCAAGATTCTTAAGGATAACGGTATTGCCATTTTTCTAGACTATGAGACCGGGCAATTTCTGCAATCTGTTTATGCTCCAATAAGAGCTAGAAACACTATGCCCAAGATCTCACATGAAGGTCTAAAGGGAGAGATCAACGAGGTGGATGCGATGTATGTTCTCGGATCTGCAGTATCATCTATACTATATATCGTCAGATCCTACCTTTATCGGGAATAAGTATCGAGAATGACATACTGCATTAGAAAACTGTTTTTACATCGTCTTTCTAGTTGAGTGAGATTGTATGGCCGCTCGCTAGATTGCAATAATGTTGATATCCAGTTCGGCGATCAAACCTATGATTGTAAACGGAAATGGCATGACACATGCTATATGGGCCTGGAATATCAGGTGATCAAGTAGTTATAAATCTCCTCAGAGAGGGGATCATTCAGCCTGAGCGGGATCCCAACGACGGGTTTGTCTTCTATTGCCGTCTGCTTTGCCTCTGAAGCCAATGGTGTCACCATTCCGAGATAGTAGAAATCTGCTCCTTCCGAATCGCTCTTCTTGACGAACAGCAGAACATCCATACCAGTTTTTCCGGCATTGAGGATATTTCTGACTTCGGGGCTTTCCAATGTCAGGTTGGAACGGGTCATCCAGTCGAAAATGGATCTATTTTCAAACCCTTCGACGTATTTTGTGGTACTGCTGATGTCCTCACTCTTGTTGTACGTGACGAATATGGGGCACTGGTTGTTTCTAACTCTATATCCGTAGATGGTGGATGAGTAGTCAGATTCCCAGTTAAGAATCCTGCAGACGTCGGCACGAGTATATTTGCGATAGCGCTGGAATCCGAGGGAATCTGTGTCGCCGTAATCAGTTCTATTGATTTCCATGCCGCACTTTACGGCATCTGTTGCATAATTGACAAACTCCTTGTTTTTCAAAGCCTCTGTGAACTTCGGACTTGGTTTGATAATATCATTATCTACCTGGATTACTGCCCAGCAGGGGTGGTTTTTCAATGTATTGTCTGTCTGATATTCGCCGCTCAATACACGAACTGCAGATCTCACTGATTCTTGATCGTATTCCTTAAACCGATCCAGCTTCACCTCACCAACTTCAATGATCTCGGATAAGATTGCAAGTTCATGTATCCTCTTGCCAGGGACAAAACTGGATATGAATGTCAGTATGTCATCCTCTTCTGATGACAGCTTTGGAACATCTTGCCTTGCTTTGATTCTGAAACTGTTGAGATTTCCGGCATAGTTCACGATCACTTCTGGGTCCAAGGAGCCTCCATGAAGTAGATCGCATAGACTCGGCTGACGTCCAAGTCTGGCCTTCATCATCAAGTATTCGGATTTCAACATTACAAGTTTCGACAGATTGGTTTTGTTTATGTTAGTAAGAATTCTTTCTTCAACGACCTTCTCGAACCCCACGGTTGAGCACCCGGGGAGGTAGCAACTCATCATGAATCTTCTGAGGTTGTCTTTGTCGTGAGACCTGTCACCAGATAGCGCCACAGGAATCATGAAGTTATTCTCATAATTCCCGATAAAGTCCAGAACAATGAGAAACTTATTGGGATCTTTGATCTTACGAAGGCCGCGACCAAGCTGTTGGACGAATATGATGGCAGATTGAGTGGGCCTTAACATTAGAATCTGATTGATTTCTGGAATGTCCACTCCTTCATTGAAAACGTCACGAGTGAAGATGTAGTCAAGAGAATCTTCATTATCCGATCTCAAACGGGTGATGGCTTTTTTTCTGAACTCAATGGAGTCTTTACCACTCAAAGCAAGAGTCCTGTATCCATGTTGGTTCATTTTCTCTGATAATGCTTTACATTCTTCGACTCTGCTACAGAATATCAGACCATACACTTTCTTTCCGTATGGTTTGTAGTACTCGGCCTTCTCGATAATATTCTTCACGCGTTCGTCACATGTCAGAGCTGTAAAATCGGATTTATCCTCGATTAGTTTGCCATCGACTGTTATTTCAGATACCCCGAAATAATGGAAGGGGCAGAGCATTCCCATCTCCAGAGCTTTGTTTAGACGGATTTCGTATGCGATGTTGAAATCAAACATCTGGAAGACATCTGCCTGGTCCATCCTTTCAGGTGTTGCTGTCATTCCGAGCATGAATCTAGGGCGGAAGTACTGGATAATCTGACGATGCTCAATGCACCTCATGCAATGGTGATACGGGATGGAAAGAAG
>OOCI01001688.1_pt1 | contig 15520 bp, 23 predicted proteins | sample 1671761 | NCBI WGS metagenome assembly OOCI01 (sample SAMN06348190, study PRJEB24527) | human gut metagenome | biome: human gut; feature: ankylosing spondylitis patient; material: feces | host: Homo sapiens | place: China | collected 2015-10
GTACTCCTCCTGGAGCGTCGTCTTGCCGTACTCCCAATGGCCGAGAGCGAACACTTCGGAGAAATCGCGAGTGGCGATCAGGCCAGGCCCGGACTGCGGACCCCAAGTGAGCACTTGCAAGTCGGGATTCGCCGCCACGTCGGCCTCGTTCACACCCGCCAGACGGGAGTGCGGCTGCAGTGCAATCTCGTCGAAACCATTGGTCAGGAAGCAGTACTCGTCCTGCAGGTACTGCGGGAACACCCCGAATATCTTCTCCGGCAGGTCAACCTTGCGCACGCCATACCGGTAGTTGAGCGCCCCCATCGCGCCCCAGCACAGGTACATGGTGGAGAACACATGGGTGCTCGCCCAGTCGAGAATCGACTTGAACTCGTCCCAGTAATCGACCTGGTCGAACGGCAGGTGCTCGACCGGGGCTCCGGTGACGACGAAACCGTCATAGTAGTTGTCGCGGAAGGCATCCAGCGTCTCATAGAACTTGACCAGATGATCGTGACTGACATGGGTCGGTTCATGGGTGGATGTCTTCATGAAGTCGATTTCGACCTGCAGCGGCGATTTGGAGATCAGGCGCAGCAGCTGCGTCTCGGTTTCGACCTTCTTGGGCATCAGATTCAGGATCACCAATTTGAGCGGTCGCACACGCTGGCGCTCCGCCTCGGGCTTCTCCAGGGCGAAGATGCGTTCCGAGTCGAGGATGGCACGCGCGGGCAGGCCGCTTGGGATCTTGATAGGCATGTTCTTATTATGGCAATGGCCGGGATATTGATACGCCGTCAGGTTATCGCCATGAGTTATGACCGGTTATCAATCCCGGCATTTCACTCAGCGCAAAAATCCGACACGCCGATTTGACAATCTCGCATTCTCCCCTATCTTAGATAGAGCTGTTTGAAAACAGCCGGCGCGGGGTGGAGCAGCTCGGTAGCTCGCTGGGCTCATAACCCAGAGGTCCATGGTTCAAATCCATGCCCCGCTACCAATTGACCGTCGTTCCCATTATCGGAACGGCGGTTTTTTATATACTCCATGGCTTTTGCTGGCGTTAAGTTCTCATCCAGTAAAGCCATCAACGGGACGCCGAAGAAGTCGGCAGCCGCGCAAGTTTCGTCAATGGTCCAATCGGCCTTGCTCTGAAGCCTCGACGCCATCGATTGCGGCGAGAGCCCCATTGCTCTAGCAAGGTCCTTCTTCATTAAACCGCTGTTGGACAAGATCATGTTCGTGTTCATCGCAACAACGTCCTGCCTGCGCAATGTAGCGCTCGGCTGAATATCTAGCATTGTCATGAAATTCATTTTACTACGGTTTTAGCGTAGCACTCGGCGTGTCGGCTACGTCATATGGTTAATCTTTGGTCTAGAACTTCATCAAATCTTTAGTCTGAAAGTTTTTAGATGATTAGTCAGATAAGAAAACTCATGAGAGACAATCACGTCACGCAGCGTGATCTGGCGCATGAGCTAGGCGTCTCCGAGCAGGCCATCAGCGACAAATTCCATGGCCGCTCAAATTTCACGTTGCGTGATGTGTCGCGTATAGCCGACTTCTTCGACGTCTCCACCGATTTCGTGCTTGGCCGTGAGCCGTTGGAGGTGGCGTGATGGCTGGCGTGGAACGTGTGTCGGTGCATGTGAGCCGTCTGGCGCATTGCCCTGATGTGTTCTTCGTCGAGTTCTCTCGTGCCGGTTCTGTGGGGAACCTCGTTGTTCCTCTGGGTCGTTCCGAGGCCGAAGCGTTGCGCGACGAGCTTGGCGAAGCGCTGTCGGGCCGGATTACGGAGGCCCCGGATGTTAGTTGATGGTTTTAATGATCTCCACGGGTTCAGGGCATCCGTCCCAGACGATGGTGAATTTGATGGGGTAATGGGCTTTGCCGTCCCCGTCCTCCACGTGTCCGTCAAAGAATGTGGTGCCGCCTTGCTGTCGCTCCTCGCGCAGTTTCGGCAGTTCAATGTTGAAGAAATGAATGTCGGACAGCGCCCATGGTTTGCTGTCGGTTCTTCCGAGATGGTTGTTCCATGTGTTCGTGTAGGTTCCCTCGACCGCTTCGGCGAACACGGAGATGTTACGCGCAGGGCCTCCGATGTTGGTGAGGACGAAACTCGCCCCGCTTTCGTTGATATCAATTCTGAATTTTGGCGGCATGGGAGGCTTGGGAGTCGCCGACGTTGTTGTGAGGAACATGGCGTCTATCTGCTCGTTGGATATCGGTTTGGTCTCTTCGTCGTCTGTGTGGCGGACTTTACGCACGACATACCGAATGCCGGCGAACAGGCTAGGAACGCCGACGATTGCCAGGATCACTCCGAGGCCATTCCACCAATCTGCGGACAGCCATTCAAGAATTTCGTTCATGTCCATCAATCTATCCGTGCCGTTGGAGGTGTCTCATGCCGTATCTGAAGCCTGACCAGGCCAGTCCGGCGTCGGCGATGATGTCGCTGAAGTCCAGGTGCATATATTCTTCCTTCCTTCGTTGTTTGAAAGGTTTGGTTTGTGCGATTACAAGCCTATCGCTGCGGAGGAAGGAGCCTAACCGTCCATCCATGAATCAAGGAGCAGTGAAATGAGCGTTTTCGATCCGGAATGCGCCAGCAATTACTTCCAGGTGCTGGACCTCGCCCCGTCGGAATGCACCGGCGGCAATCCCTACGGCTTCAAGTGCCGCATCAAGGTGGCCGGAAGTACGTTCGGGTTCGATGGTCTGGACATGGGCGACCTTCAGGCGATGAAGGGCGCGATCAACAAGGCGATGACGCACGCTAGGCGTGCCCGTCGTGAATGGGAAGGAGCCCAAGAATGAGCGTCACGGTCAAGCGGGTGGATGGCAAGCGGTGTTGCTTCTTCGAGCTGATCGTCGAGACGGCGGACGGCATGACGGTGCGCGTCCCGTTCAACGGCGGCGAGCTTGAGGACTTGGAAAAGCAGATAGCGCGATGCTTCGAGCAGTGAAACGTTTCATCAAGATCGTTCTTCTGATTCTGCTCAGCCCCTTCGTGTTGTTCATGCTGGGGCTGGTGCTCGCGATCGTCCGTCTGGGTGATTTCCTCACGGACGACTAGCAAAACGTAACGGCATATGGGGCGTACGGCGTACCCCTGCCACCGCTGAGCCGGGTTAGCGACCGGTAACGCCAGGCGCGTGGCTATCGCGCCATTTGCGAGACGAAATTTAGCTCCCGACCCTCTCAGGCCGTCGATTAAGGCGGAATCGGGCGACCATAGACGGCTTCGGCCGTGGCCTGATTGGGGACCATTCCCGGCGGCTTCGGCCGCTCTTGTTATCGACGGCGCGGCTCCGACCGAAACGTTCTGCAAGACCTTTGGAATTTGTTGACGGCCCGGCCGGGGAATCTCGGCCGAGCGTTTCCATCAGCAGATTCTAGGTCTTGACCTCTCAAGCGCTCACCAACCGAAAGCTACAGAAAGGATTGAAATTGAGCAAGGCAACATTCCCCGACCAACTGAGGACGCAGATGAGGATGGCTCTCCCGATGATCGACAAGAACATCAGGTGCAGGGCGAACACCTCACGACAGTCGTTGATGAAGGCGTCCGGATTGAACGACAACCAGCTCCAGGCCGCTCTGAAAATGGCCTACGGAGAGAAGGGCGTGCCAGCTCCCGCCCACCGTTCTCCCACCGCCGGCAAGATGTACGATTCCGAGTCTCTGCTGTTGACGCTGGCCAAATGGTGCGGGATGTGGTCTTATGTCATCGATTAAGCCGTCATTGCACGAGGTGTTGCACTATCCGAAGGAATCGCGCAGGATGCTCATGCAGGGCTTCGCCGACGCTGTGGACCGCATCGCGGCGAGCAACGGGCGCGCCGGCGTCGAACTGTCCCTGGTCTGCCGGGCGCTCGGCGCGCCGAACGTGCCATCGCTGCTCAGCCTCAAAGATGAGGGGCTGCCGGTGTACCGTGTCGGCAGCCACTGGCGCATCGACTGCCGCAGTTTCCGTAAATGGGCAACCGCCTACACGCCTCGCCGGCCGCAGACGAAACCACAAACCGCATATGAAGGTGAGCAACTGTTTTGAAACCGCATATTCGTATCTCGCTCGACGTCGAGGACCACGACCGGCCGCAGCCCGGCGACGTGGAGATAGGACAGAACATCATCAGCCCGGACGGGCCGCGCATGGTCTGGTTCGATATCCCGAGGGCCGACTGGCCGATTGTCGCCGCGAAGCTCGAACAGATCGCGCTGCTGCTCAGGGACAAGGCCACGGCATGACCCGCATCCGCATGCTGACCACCACCGAGACCGCGACCAGACTGCACATCAGCAAACGCACGCTGATCCGGTGGCGGCAGTCCATCCCGATCATCGGACCGCCGCCAATCCGCATCGGCAACTCGATCATGTACGCCGAACAGGACGTGAACGGCTGGATACTCACCCAACGAGAGAAAGGCAAAGCATGAGAAGACAGACCGTAGATCCACGCATCAGAGCGAAGGTCATCGCCACATACGGCAACCGGTGCTGGCTCGGCATGCCCGGCTGCTCCATCACCGCGACCGAGGACGACCACATCATCCCGTTCAGCCATGGCGGCAAGGACACCGTGGCCAACCTGCGCCGAGCGTGCAAGCACTGCAACGCGATGCGCCAGGACCGTGTGCTGAGCGGATACGGCGCGACCCTGCACGCGGTCATCGGACCGCCACGCGCAGACTTCGGCATGGCCATGCAGCCCATGCTCAGACGTGACAGCATCGTCATCTGCTTCGACAGTCTGCTGCGCGACCTGTGCCCGACGCAATCCAAAGCGACCGACGGGCTGCGCCTCGCCGCCGCGATGGCATGGGACGGCGCGGCCCGCACGCTGGCCAAGAGCTCGGAGCCGTTGGACGTGTGGCTGGTGCGCACGCTGCCACGCTCCCGCAGGCATCCCGACATGCTGGCCGAGTGGATAGCATTGGACTACGATGTGCACGTCATCGAGACACCGGCCGATTCCACGTTCGCTCTCGACCTCACGCCGCAGGAGTATCGGACGGCGCAGCAATGGTACGCGCTGCATCTCACACAGCAGGCCGTGGACGCCCGGCTCGCCGCCAGACGACAACGCCTCGCCGCTCTCGGACTCCGCCGCGACTCTCCGGCCGCTCGGCCGCGATGGTGACCCGCTTTTTTAAACAGTCGACGCCCAAAAGACCCCGCGCCAAGTCTTTTCTCCCCCCAGAACCACGCAAAAAAGCATGAAAACGTTGGAAAACCAAGGAAAACACATCATGAACCAAGGAATATTGGAAGGATTCGAGGAATACGAACACCAGTATGGCACCGCCGGATTGCAGGAAGCCGCGACCATGAATCTCATCAAAAGCTTCGTGGATGGCAAGACGTTGACGCCGGAAGCAACCTACATCTGCAAGTCGATGCTCTCGATTGCCAGGAACATCGACATCCAGAACAGCAAGGGACGCGAGATCAGCCGCAACATGACATCACTGCTCACATGGTTCCAGGAACTCAAGGCGATGTATCCGGAACAGCCGCAGCTCGACCCGACGCTGACCGACTTCATCTCCGACGCGAAGGCCGGACTGTGACCATGCTCATGCGCGGCGGCACGAAACGCGACGAAACAAGGCCGACCGATGGCGAGATCGTGGCCAGGACGGCCGGGATGCTCGGCAAACCGCTGCTGCCATGGCAACGCTACGTGGCCGACGTGGCCGGCGAGATCGACCCGGCCACCGGAACGTACTACTACGACCGTGTTGTGTTGAGCACGCCGCGCCAGTGCGGCAAGAGCACGCTGATCGATACCGAGGACACACGCAACGCTCTGCTCGGCCCAGACCGGAAGATCTATTACCTCGCGCAGACCGGCAAGGACGCCGAGAAGCATTTCAAGGACTTCGTGCAGCAGCTCTCAAAATCGAAGCTCGCGCCGTTCGCCCTCAAGCCGAGGCTTTCCAACGGCGGGATGGAACAGAGGTTCCGAAACGGCAGCTTCATCTGCCCGTTGGCCGTGACCAAGGTGGCCGGCCATGGCACGCAGATGGACAAGTTCACCATCGACGAGGCATTCAGCCTGGACGACGAGACCGGCAAGCTGATCCTCGACGGCATGGCACCGACCATGAACACAAGACTGCACTTCACCGGCGTCCAGCCCCAGATCTGGATAACCTCGACCGAAGGCACCGCCGATTCCACTTTCCTCAACGGCCTGCTCGACTCCTTCCGCGCCGGAAACGTGCCCACACGAACATGCTGGTTCGATTTCGGCATCCCCGACGACGCCGACCCCGAGGACTTCCAGACGATCCTGAAATGGCATCCCGCCGCCGGCCTGCTCTGGGACATCCGCCAATTGCGCGACTTCCGCGAACAGTTCGCCGGCAACGAGGCCGGCTGGGCGCGAGCCTTCGGAAACCGGCGCGACACCGGCGTGGCCGAACGCGTCATCCCCGACCAGCTGTGGCAATCCACGTTGGCCACGCCCATCACGCCGGACCGGATCGACGGCCGACCCGTGGTGATAGCCGCCGCCGTGGACGTGGACGCCACGAACACGTCAGTCTCCGCCGCGATCGTCAACACGGACGGCACCGTGACCGTGCAATTGCTCGAAGTCCTGGACGGCACCGGCATGGCACCAGCCGAGATCACGAGAATCTGCGACACCTACCACGCTCCCCTGGTCATGGACTGCAAGGGACCGAACGCCGACCTGCACGACCGGCTCGCATCCATGACCGACGAAGCCGGCGATCCGCTTATCGACTTCATCGCCATGCAATCATCCGACTACCTCGCTGTCGGCCAGGCATTCGTCAGCGGCCTGCGGAACAAGCTGATTCGCCATGCCGCCGATCCCGAGCTCGACGCAAGCGCGGCCAGCTGCGCGAGGACGTGGAGCGGCGACGCATGGCGCGTCACACGGCGCGGCAGCACCGGTCTGACATCGCCGATCGAATCATGCATGTTGGCCGCTTGGGGGGCGCATCACCTGCCATCTGACGGCACGTTGCAAATCTTCTGACGTGTCACCGTTTGTCACCGTTTGTCACCGTTTGTCACCGTTTTTTTTGGCAGTGACGGAACCACGGCCATATCCTCGGCGTCATGAATCTTTGGAAACGCATGAGGCTCGCAGGCCGCGTGCTCACGCGCGGCGCGGACGGCACGGACATGCCGGACGGCATCAAGCCGCCGAAACGGGGGCCGGCCACCGAACCGTTGCAACTCTCAACCGTGTTCCGTGGCGTGCAGGTGCTCCAGACCGCCATCACCGGCCTGCCGATCGTGGAACAGCGCGGCGGCCGTGACCTGCCGGACGTGAGCCCCATGGTGTTGCAGCCGGACGTGAGCCATTCACGCCGTGATTTCATCGCCGACATCGTGGCCTCTCTCGTGCTCGACGGCAACGCCTTCACGCGCATCGTGCGCGACTGGAAAGGCGAAATCGTCACCTGCGAGGTGCTGCCGCCGCAATACGTGACCGTCACCGACGAAAGCGACGACCCGGCACGCCCCGACCTGCGGTTCTCCTATCTCGGCCATGCCTACACCGCCGATGACGTCGTGCACAGCAAATTCCTCAACGTGCCCGGCCGACTGCGCGGCCTCGGCCCCATCTCGGCGGCACGCGAGGAGATCGCCGCCGCGCAGCTCGCCTGCGACTACAAGGCGAGGTTCTTCACGGACGGCTCGAACCTCAAGGGCTATCTGCGCACCACCGAGAACGTCACGAAGGAAACCGCGCAGCAGGCGAAGGACGCATGGAAGAGCGACGGCACAGCCGGAGACATCAAGGTGCTCGGCAAAGCCCTGGAATATGTGCCACTCGACATGAAACCCGCCGACCTGCAATTTCTGGAGACGCAGAAGTTCGACACCACGCAGATCGCCCGTCTGCTCGGCATCCCGGCAAGCATCATGCTCGCCGCCGTCGATGGCTCGAACCTCACCTACAGCAACATCGAACAGTCGTGGATAGAGTTCGCCGACTACACGCTGGCCGCCTACACCGGCGAGATCGAAGAGATCTTCAACCGTCTGCTTCCGCGCGGCCGGACCGCCAAGTTCGATTGGGACAGCTCCCAGCGCGCGAACATGAGCGACCGCTACACGGCCTACAAGACAGCCATCGAGGCCGGTTTCCTCACCGTCGATGACGTGCGGCGCAAGGAAGGACTGACGGCGCTCGGAAAGGAAGAAGACCAATGAACATCGAGAAACGCACAATCGCATGGAAGGGCCTGACACTCCGCTCCGCCGACGACGAGGGCACAACCTCCGTCGAGGGCGTGGCCGTGCCGTTCGGCGACATCATCGACACATGGGACGGAGCCGAGACCTTCGACCGTGATTGCTCTTTCGAGGGGCTTGACGAGGCGAAACTGTGCTTCGAGCACGGCGAGACCATCGGCCGCATCACCAAAGCGGAAAGCACGGACGACGGACTGCACATCACCGCGCGGATCAGCGACACGGCACGCGGCCGCGACGCCATGACCCTGATCCGTGACGGCGTGCTCGACAGCTTCTCGGTCGGATTCATCCCGCTCGAATCGCAGAAGGACCGCGACGGCATCACCCACCGCCGCAAGGTCCGCCTGCTTGAGACCAGCATCGTGAGCTGGCCAGCCTACCAGAACGCGAAAATGACCAAATCAGCGGCACCAGCCGTCGAACACAGGAAGGAAACCATGGAGAACAACAACGAACTGATGGACCTGGTCAAGTCCATGCAGGAGGAACAGCGCGGCATCAAGGCCGAGATCAGCAAGATGGGCGCGAAACCGGCACCGGCTGCCATCGGCGCGGCGTACCGGAACCACGGAGAATACATGCAGGCCCTCGCGCGAGGCGACGAACAGGCCATGACCGTGATGAAGGAATGCCGCGAACTGATCTCGACCAAGGACACCGGCAACACCGCCACCTGGATCGCCGATGATCTCAAACTGATCGAGGAACGCCGCAAGGTCTCCCAGCTCCTGACACATGACACGCTCCCGGCGACCGGCATGAGCATGGAATACCATGTCGTGACCTCCGACACCAGCACCGTCAACAAGCAGGCCGAGGAAGGCGCCGATCTTTCCTTCGGAAAAATCAGCTTCGGCACCAAGACCGCCAGCATCGACACCTACGGCGGCTACACCACCCTATCCCGCCAGACCATCGAACGCAGCACCACGCCGATGCTCAACACCGCGATCACCGCATTGCAGAACGCCTACGCGAAGGCCACCGAGAAGGCAGTGCGCGACCATCTGTATGCGGAGATCAAGGCACAGCGCGACGCGTCCAAGGACGCCAACAAGATCGACGCGCCGCAGCTCGCCAACATGACCATCGACGACTGGGTATCACTCATCATCGACGCGTCCGAACTGGCCGACGACCGCAACGTGTCGCTGACGCGCCTCGCGGTCTCCAAGGACGTGCTCAAGGCACTGGTGAAACTCAAGGACACCGGTGACCGGTTCTTCAACCTCAGCGGCGACGGATCGGACACCATCGGCAGCTTCGACCTGACCGGCGTGGCCGGCACGTTCATGCGCGTCCCTGTCGTGCTGCTGCCGAACGCCGACGCCGGACTGGCCAGCTTCATCGACCCCGCCGCAGTGACCGTGTGGGAGTCCGGCGGCCCCACGCAGCTGACCGACGGGAACGTGACCGGCCTGACCAACAGCTACAGCGTCTACGGATACATGGCCGTGGCCACGACCCATGCAGACGGCCTTATTCCGGTGAAGTTCGCCACGGCATGATGATCGAGGACAACACCCTGCTGCAACGCCTCCGCGACGAAGTGGGCGTCCCGGCCGGAGAGGAAGACCGGCTCACGGTCAAACTATCGGCGGCGCGCCGATACGTCGCGCACGCGGTCGGCACCGCCACCGTGGACGACGATCTGCTGGCCGATTGCATCGTCTCCTGCGCTGCCGACCTGTTCAACATGCGCGACGCCCGGCTCGGCGTGATGGACGTGGGCGACTCGACCGTGGAACCGTTCAGGATCTCCACCGACCCGCTCCGTTCCGTCTGGCCGAAACTCCGCGCCGCCGGCGTCCTGACCGGTGGAATGGTGATCGCATGAACATCCAGGAACAACGCGCCGCCCTCATGGCCACGCTCGCCGACATGCTCGACGGGCTCGTGAGCAGCATCAGCATCGACGCCCAACTGGTACGCCCCGCCGCCGGCACGGTGGCCGTGTTCATAGAACCTCCGACCGTGGAATGGCCGTCATGGGGCCAGCCAGAACCGGTCTGGACGTTGGATGTCATCGCCGGCACGCCGGCCACGCAGCCATCCGCAGTCGATGACATCCTCACAGCGCTCGACCGGCTCGCCGAACGTGGCCTGAAGGCCACGCCCGCAACATGGAACCTCGCAGGAGCCGGCACGCTAGCGGCCTACCAGGTCACGTTGAACGCTCTGGAAACCGAATAAGACAAGGAAAGGAAAACAATCATGACCGAGAAGATCCGCACGCTCGGACCAGGCATCTTCAAAATCACCGACACCGAAAACGGCAGGGACTTCAGCGCCGACCTGACCAAGGCGCAGCTGAACCCGTCGAACAGCAGCGACGACCCGACCACCTACCTCGACGGATCAGAGGAGACGAACACCACGACCACATGGACGTTCGAGGGCACCGTGGGCGACGACTTCAGCGAGGACGGTCTGGCCGTCTGGCTCTTCGACCACAAGGGCGAGACGCTGCCGGCCCAGTTCGTCCCGAACAATACCGGCAAGATCCAGTGGACCTTCAACGTCACCATCGCGCCAATCGCCATCGGCGGCGACGTCAAATCGAAGAACACGAATGATCTGAGCTTCGCCGTCACGAACGTCGCCCACACGGCCTACTCGGGTATGTGATGGCCGGCAAGGCATTGATGGTCGTCGGCCAGAAACGCTTCGTTCAGACGATGCGCAAGGCCGGCGCGGACATGGACGACCTGAAGGAAGTGAACCGCGAGGCCGCGCAGATCGCACTGCCCGCCGTCCGCAACCTCGCCCCACGAGGCAAAACCGGCCGGCTGGCCGGCAGCCTGCGTGTCGGGGCGACGAAACGCGCCGGCGTCATCCGCGCCGGCCGCAAGGCCGTGCCCTACGCAGGACCAGTCAACTACGGGTGGCCCGCCCGCCACATCAAGCCACGTCTCTTCGTCAACAACGGCGTCGCCTCCACCGAGGGCCAATGGCAAAAGGTCTACAAGGACTTCATCGACAAGACATTGAAGCAAGTGAAAGGAAAATAATGGCAACCACGAGAATCACCTACACGGACGGCACCAGCGAGACCGTGCCGATCACGATGCGCGCGACATGCAAGGCCGAGGCGCACGCCATCGACGTGGGCTGGGGGCCAATCACCCAGTCACCCGTCCGTTCCGGCGCATACGCGGCCTACGCGGCCCTGCGCATGACCGGCCGCAGCATGCCTGATTTCGAGCATTGGCTGGACACCGTGGCTTCCTTCGACCTCGCGGCACCGAAGGAGGAGCCGGAAGAGGGAAACCCTACGGACTAGCCGCGTGGCCCCAAGACTCGCTCGGCCGTCTCTCGTTCCTCCTGGCCAACCGTTTCGGCGGCACGCCATGGCAGTGGAGGAACGAGGCCGACGAATTGGATTGGGGCACCGGACTGGCCGAACTGCTCAAGGAAGCCGAATCACGGAAGGAGTGAGCCATGGCGCACAGCGCGATCATGAGCGTGCGCATCACCGGCAACGCCGATGATGCCGTCAAGGCGTTCGAGAAGACCACCACGAAGGCGGCCGCTTTCGGCAGCGCCATCGGCGGATTGGCCGTCAAGGGCGTGACCGCGCTGTGGGACACCGTCAAGGGCTTCGCCAGCGACGTGGTGAACATGTCGGACAGCACCGACAAGTTCATGAACACCATGAGCTTCGCCGGCATCGACACCAAAGCCGTGCAGGCAGCCGCGAAGGAAACCCGCAAATACGCCGACGACACCGTGTACGGGCTCGATGACATCCAGAACACCACCGCGCAGCTCGCGGCAAACGGCATCGGCAACTACATGGAACTGACCGAGGCGGCCGGCAACCTCAACGCGGTGGCCGGCGGCAACGCCGACAGTTTCAAAAGCGTCGCGATGATGCTCACGCAGACCGCGGGAGCGGGAAAACTCACCACCGAGAACTGGAACCAGCTGGCCGACGCCATCCCCGGCGCGTCCGGCAAGCTCCAGGAAGCCATGAAGGCCAACGGCGCGTACACCGGCAACTTCAGGGACGCCATGGCGGACGGGCAGATCACAGCAGACGAGTTCAACAAGGCGCTCATGGACCTCGGCATGACCGACGTGGCGAAACAGGCCGCGACATCGACCAGCACCATCGAGGGAGCCATGGGAAACCTCGAAGCAGCCGTCACCGGCGGCCTGACCGACGCGTTCAACCTGTTCAAACCGGCCGTCACCGGCGGCATCAACGCGGCCGCCGACGCCGTGACCAGCCTGGCCACCAACGGCGTGCAGGGATTGCAGACGTTCTTCGGCCAGGTCAAGGACACCGGAGCGTTCACCGCATTGCAGACGGCCGCGCAGTCGGTCGGCGGCGGCCTGCAATCATTGTGGAACGGCATCATGGCGGTCGTGAACGCAATGACCGGAGGGCAGCCGGCGGGAACCGCGTTCGGCAACGTGCTCAACACCGTCGCCACGGCCGCGCAGACGGTCGGCGGCTGGCTGAAGACCGCCGGCGACTGGATCAGTCAGAATCTCGATCTTGTGACCCCTCTCGTGGCCGCGGTCGGCGGGGCCGTCGCAGTCGTCACCGCCGTGACCACGGCCATGCAGCTGGCCGCGGCCGCACAGGCGCTGCTCAACGCGGTCATGGCCGCGAACCCGATCATGCTGATCATCACGCTCATCGCCGCGCTCGTGGCCGGACTCACCTACTTCTTCGCCTGCACCAACACCGGCAAGGCCGTGTGGTCGAGCTTCACGGGTTTCCTGTCCGGCTGCGTGCAGGGCATCATCGGCTTCTTCTCCGGTCTCGGCTCCACCATCGGCGGCATCTTCAGCTCGGCGGCGAACGGTGCCAGGAACGCGTGGAACGGCGTGGTCGGCTGGTTCCGTGGACTGCCGGGCACCATAGCCGGGTTCTTCTCCAACGCCGGCAGCATCCTCGTCAACGCAGGCGCAAGCATCATCAACGGCTTCTGGGACGGCCTCAAAGGCGCCTGGAACAACGTGACCGGCTGGATCAGCGGCATCGGCGACTGGATCAAGGCCCACAAAGGCCCGATCAGCTACGACCGTCGCCTGCTCATCCCCGCCGGCCAGGCCATCATGACCGGCTTCGCCCAGGGCCTCAACACCGGGTTCGACAGCAACGTCGAAACCGCCATCGGCCGCGCCAACCGCAGACTAGCGGCCATGCCCCTCAACCTCTCCGCCCAAGGCAACACGGCCACGCCAGCCGTGGTCAACACCTGGAACGTGGAGATCAACGGCGAGGTCATCGACAAGGACGGCACCGCCAAGGCCATCAAACGGCTCCTGTCCGACTACGACGCAAGGAGGTCATGATGCAGCAGTGCTTCATGTTCATCGACACCGACACCGGCAGCGGCTGGACGCCGGTGAACGATTCCACCAAGGACATCGCCGCCCTCGACTCTTTCACTATCCGGTGGGGTAGCGACGGCATCGACGAACAGCCCGAACCTGCCGTGATGTCGTTCACCCTGCGCGACCGGACCGGACGGCTCGCAGGCCAGGCATTGACATTGGCCGGTATGAAAGTGATCGTGCAGTTCTCCGATCAACCCAGATGGCAAGACCTTCAGCCGTCGATGGGCGGCTGGAAAGATCTGCGCATCCCGATCGACTCGCTGCACCGCGCCTACTCCCCCGGCTCGCCGGAATCCATCGACTCGCCCGCCGAAACAATGTTCGCCGGCACCGTCTCCACCGGCGGCAGCATCGAACCGGCCAGCGACGGCGGGTGGCTGCTCAAACTCTCCGCCACATCGAGGATGGCCGTATGGAAGCGCCTGCAATCCCAGGGACCGACCGACCAGGCAGCGAAATGGGACGGCGCGCACTGGATAGGCACGCCGTCCGCACGCCTCAAGGAGATGAACCGCAGGGCCTCGGCGCAGGGAGCGCCGGAAGCCCAACTGGACGGGCTCGCCCTGCCGTCAAGCGTCGCACCATACACGCCATCCGACCACCCATCGCAGCTCGACCTGCTGCACCGGCTCACCGCAGGGCCACGACTCCCGCAATGGCATGAGGTCTACGAAGGCGCGGCATCAACCCTCAGGCCGCTGTGCCTCGCCGACCCGATCGCCGTGCACCTGTCAACCGACGGCCGGCTCAACGTCCTCACCGACGGAGAGACACGACACGCACTCTCGGCGGCCGACATCGAGGCATCGACGGATCTGAGCATCACCGAACCTTTGACGCAGGTCGTCATCAACGCGAAACGCGTCAAATCGGACAACGGCAAGCTCTCTTTCGACGACGTGGAGATCACGATGGGAGACCAGAACCGTCTGCCACCACAATTGACCGCCATGCAGAAGAGCCTCACCCTCGATTCCGACATGCTCGCCGTGGACGACTCGGGCGGTGTATGGAACAGCGGCGGCACCTCGAACGTCAGCGCCACGGACCGCGCCAACATCGCGCAATGGCTCGAATCGCACGACCTGCGCATGGTCCCGGAAACCGTGACGTTCAACAGCACGCGAATCGACCCGGCACGCCGGCCATGGCTGTACAAGGCAAGCCCATCCGGCCCATTCATCATCGTCAAGGCCAAATCGTCGGCCCTGACCGGCTCAGATGGCCGACCGTCCTTCACCGGCCCCATCACGACCATCGGCGGGACGCTCTCATACAGGTGGCGCGCGGGCAAGCCCACGCTCACCCAGGAAGCGACGCTCACCGCGCTCCGACCGCTCCTGACGAAACGAATCACATGGGCCGACCTGCCATCCACCCTCAGCTGGCAACAGCTCGAACTGCACATCTGCGACCTCTCGATGATCCAGATCATAGACACTTCAACCATCGACGAAAAGGAAGGAACACAATGACAGCAACAACACCCATCTACGGGCTCTCATACCCGGAAGGCTCGGACCTCGTGTCATCCGCGCCGGACTCGTTCAAAAGCATGGCCGACACGTTCGAGCAGGCACTTGACCAGGTGGACCGGAGGACCACGCCCGAAGGCGTCAAACCCGTCATCGCCACCACCCTCGCCACGCTCGCCACGCGAACGGGCGTCGTCGAGACCGGCTATGTCACCGCCGACCCAACACAGTCGGCCAATGGCGCATACACATACACGGGGTCGTCATGGGAGAAGAACTCGGGAATCTGGCAAAAATTCACATTCAAGTTCGAGAACGAAGGTTCTTTCAGACCAATCCCATACGGTGGAGCTAATGAACTGCTTTGGAATCCAACCCAGCGCCTGCTCGTCGTAAAACTGGCATCGTTCAAGTCCAGCGTGCACGTCAAGACATTCGGCGTCTATGTT
>OOCI01001699.1_pt1 | contig 15455 bp, 13 predicted proteins | sample 1671761 | NCBI WGS metagenome assembly OOCI01 (sample SAMN06348190, study PRJEB24527) | human gut metagenome | biome: human gut; feature: ankylosing spondylitis patient; material: feces | host: Homo sapiens | place: China | collected 2015-10
CTCACGCTCTGCCCGGAGGCGAACTACTTCTTCACTTATGGCGCGGAGATCGGCGTGCTCAAGCTGTTTTGGCGCATCATCCCGGCGCCGCTGCTCTACGGGCTGCCGGCACCGCTGATCCTTGCAGGCTATATGTACGCGGTCTGTGCGTTGTCCCGCCTGACGCAAAGGGCGGAAGAAGCGTCTTTTTCATAAAACAGGACACAAAAAGCGGCCTTGGGCGCGATGAACTGCCCCGCTTTTTTGGTGGTTGGCAGTTGAACGCTGCCGGCCGCTTTTTATGCATCGGACAAAGCGGAGCGCTTCTGCGCTCCGCAGCAGGATATCAGAAAAGGCGGGCTGAGGCGCGCCGGGGAAGGAACAAGGTCAACAGAACCGAAGAAGGAGCGCGATCAAAGGCTCACTGGGGCGCTTCCGGGAAGAATTCACCGTGCACCGCGTGCACGGCTTTTTCATATTCCGGCTCGCTGATGCCAACGGTGATGTTGATCTCGCGCGTGCCCTGCACGACCATCCGCACGTTGATGCCGGCGCGTCCGAGCGCACAGAGCAGACGGCCGGAGACGCCCGGCCTTCCCGCCATGTCCCGTCCGACGATGGACACCATGGCAAGCCCGTCTGCAACGCAGATGCTGTCCGGGCGGACGGCGGCGGAAATGTCCGACAAAAGCGCCTCGCGGCAGGCGGAGACCGCCGCGGCCGGGGCGATGAACGAGATGCTGCCAAGCCCCGTTGCGATGTGGTCAAAGGGGATCTCGTGCGTTTCGAGCACCGAGAGAATCCTGCGGCAGTAGCCTACGGCGCTGTTCATGTTTTCCTTCTCCACCTGTATGGAGCAGTAGCCCTTGCGCCCCGCGATTCCCGTGACGGGACAGGCGGAGGGAGGGCTCTGCGAGGAGACGAGGGTGCCGGGCGCGTCCGGCTGCATCGTAGAGCGGATGTGAATGGGAATGCCCATACGCCGGGCTGGCGTCACCGCGTCCTCGTGCAGCACGTTGGCGCCCATATACGCAAGCTCCCGTACCTCGTCATAGGCCATGGCGGGAATCGCCCTTGCGCTGGGCACGATCGCAGGATCGGCGCGGAAAATGCCGGGCACGTCCGTCCAGTTTTCGTAGGCATCCGACCCGGAGGCGCTTGCCAGCAGCGCTCCGGAGATATCCGAGCCGCCGCGCGGCAGCGTGTGGATGCGGCCGTCCGCGCCGCCGCCGTAGAAGCCGGGCATGACGGCACGCTCCATGTCGCGGAGCCTGCGCGTTAGCGCCTGCTCCGCCAGCTTGTACTGCGGGACGCCGTCAGCGTCAAAGAAGTGCAGCTCCGCCGGGTCGAGAAACGGCCAGCCCAGCAGGGCTGCCAGCATCCGCCCGCTGAGATATTCGCCGCGGCTGGCGCAGTATGCAGCAGACGCGCCGGAGCGCAGGTCCTTTTCGATCTGCCGGAGTTCCGCCTCCAGATCGATGCCGAGACGGAGCTCCTGCGCGATCTGCCGGAACCTCGCAGCGACAGGTGCAAAGGCAGTCTCGGGGTCTGCGCCTGTTTTTACAGCGGCATGGCAGTCATACAGCAGATCCGTCACCTTTTTGTCCTCCGCAGAGCGCTTTCCCGGGGCGGAGACCACGACAAAGCGCAGCTCCGGGTCTGCCGATACGATGCGCTTTACCTGCCGGAAGCGGGCTGCGTCTGCCAGAGACGTGCCGCCGAATTTTGCTGTTTTCATAGGGCGTCTCCCTTCAAAAGATCGTCCATATCGTAAAGACCGGGCTGCCTGCCGCAGAGGAAGACTGCTGCCCGCAGCGCACCCTCCGCGAACAGCCGCCGGTCATGCGCCTCGTGCTTCAGACTCAGCGTTTCGGCTCCGGTCGAGATCAGCACCTCATGGATGCCGGTCACACTGCCGAGGCGGATGGAGGATATGCCGATCTCGCTGTGGTTTCGCGGTGAAAAGCCGCTGCGGCCGCACACAAGCGCTGCCTCCGGCCGCTCTTTTTGAACGGCGGCGGCGAGCATACGCGCCGTGCCGCTCGGAGCGTCCGCCTTGCGGCTGTGATGCGTCTCCACGATCTCGATCTCCGCCTCCGGAAACAGGCGCGCGGCCTCGCGCACAAGGCCGCAGAGCGCCGCAATACCGAGACTCATGTTGCCGGAAAAAAAGACGGGGATCTGCTCTGAGGCGCGCTCGATGCGCGCGCGCTCCTGCTGCGTGTGTCCGGTGGTGCCGATCACGATGGGAAGGCCGTGCTCCAGCGCAAAGCCAAGCGCGCTTTCGGTCGCGGTGTGAAAGGAAAAGTCGAGCACGACGTCGGCAGATTCCCGGATCTCAGAAAAGGACGCAAACGCGCCGTTTCCGCTGCGGCTGACCATGGGCCCTGCGGTGCAGTCCGCAAATCCGGCGTCCAGCAGCGCGCGAAGCGCTCTGCCCATCGCGCCGTTTGCGCCGTGCAGAAGGATCCTTGTCATCTCAAACACCCCATGCTTCGAGCGCGTTCAGAAGGACGGCCCGGCTTCCTTCCTCCATCGGGGTGAGCGGCAGACGCAGCGTGTCGGTGCCGTAGCCCATTTTTGCCAGCGCCGCCTTGACCGGAATGGGATTGACCTCGGAAAACAGCGCGTCGATGACGGGCAGCAGACGGCACTGGAGCGCCGCAGCGCCGCGCACATCGCCGGAGAAGAACAGCTCGCACAGCCGAACCGCCTCCTTGGGCAGCACATTGGAGAGCACGGAGATGCAGCCCTCGCCGCCCATGGCGAGGATGGGCACGATCTGATCGTCGTTGCCGGAATAGACGTCCAGATGAGCCTCTGCCTTGTGAAATAGCGATACGATCTGCGAGAGGTTTCCGCTTGCCTCCTTTACGGCGGCAATGCGCGGATGCCCGGCAAGTGCGGCGCAGGTCTCGGGCAGCAGGTTGCAGCCCGTGCGGGAGGGAACGTTATAGAGGATCACGGGCTTATCTGATGCATCCGCGATGGCGGTATAATGGGCAATCAGCCCCCGCTGTGTGGCCTTGTTATAATAGGGCGTCACCACCAGACAGGCATCCGCTCCGGCGGCGCAGGCAAACCGTGTCAGCTCGACGGCTTTTTCGGTGCAGTTTGCGCCGGTGCCTGCGATGACCGGCACGCGCCCGGCGGCCCGCTTTACGGCAAAGGCGATCGTCTGGCGGTGCTCCTCGGCGGTCATTGTGGACGCCTCGCCCGTTGTGCCGCAGGTGACAAGCCCGGTGACGCCGCTTTCGATCTGCCAGTCTATGAGTCTGCCGTAGGCGTCATAGTCGATGGCGCCGGAAGATGTCATCGGGGTGGCAAGCGCCGTGGCGATGCCGCGGAAAAGTGTTTTCTGTTTCATTTGAGCTACCTCCTGTTTCTGTAGGTCGTCAAGTTCTTCTTTCCTGTTTGAGCTTTTCCAGAAATGCCTCGAGACGATCCATGCCGCGTTCGAGCGTCTGCTCGCCGCAGCAGTAGGATATGCGGATATGCCCCTCTGTTCCGAAGCAGCTTCCGGGTACTGCTGCGACCCCGGCCTCCGCGATCAGACGAAGGCAGAACTCCTCGGAGCGAAGGCCGAAGGCACGGATATCCGGGAAGGCATAAAACGCGCCCTCCGGGACGGGGCAGCACAGCCCCATCGCATGGAGGCGGCGCAGCACCAGCGCCCGCCTTTTTGCGTAGGTCTCGCGCATCGGCGCCGTGTCGGTTTCCAGCGCCGTCTCACAGGCGGCCTGGAGCATGCTGGGCGCGCAGGTCAGAATATGCCCGTGGAGCGCAGTGAGCTTTCGGATGACCGGCGCACTGCCCATGAGATACCCAACGCGCCAACCCGTCATCGCCCACGGCTTTGAAAAGCTCTGGGCGATCAAAAGCCGCTCCCGCAGGCCGGGCAGGGCCGCAGGGTCCGGACAGGGCCGCGTGCACAGCCCGCGGTAAACGTCGTCGCAGAGTATAAAGATGGGCCTGTCTCCGACCGCGCGGCAGACGGCCGCAAGGGAGGCTTCCGTATATACCGCGCCGGTTGGATTGTTCGGGCTGTTGAGCACGAGCGCCTTTGTCCGCGGCGTGATGGCGGCGCAGACCGCTTCATATGTCAGCTGAAAGCCCGTCCGGGCGGTGTCCAGATACACGGGAACAGCGCCTGCGAGCCGTGTCACGGTCTCGTAAAGCCCGAAGGCGGGCGTCGGGATCACGACCTCGTCGCCGGGGTCGAGGACGCCGGTCAGCGCGCAGTAAATGGCCTCCGTTGCACCGGCGGTGACGAGGATCTCGTCCGCTCCATAGTCAAGCTGACGCATTTTTGCCTCATAGGCGGCGATCTTTGCACGAAGCGAAGCGCTGCCCTGGTTTGCGGTGTAGTGGGTACTGCCGCCTGCAAGTGCGCGGACGGCGGCCTCGCATATGGGTGCGGGCGTGGGAAGATCCGGCTCGCCGATGGTCAGCGTGATGCAGTCCTCACGCTCTGCGGCAAGGGCGGTATAGCGGCGAATGGCACTCAAAGAGAGCCCCGCGAGCGATGTGCAGAGCCTGTCTACCATACTGCGCCTCCCGCGACTGCCTCAAAATAGCGCACGCCGGCCTCAAGCACGCGCTCGTCAAAATCGAACGCCGCCGTGTGCAGCGCCGATGTCTCGCCGCAGCCCAAAAACAGAAACAGGCCGGGAAGCCGCCGCTGATAGTATGAAAAATCGTCGCTTGCCATGGTTGGCGCAGTCAGCGCCTCGATGGGAAACAGCGCAGAAGCCCTGCGGAGCAGATCGGGCGGATTCACAACAGCGGGGTAGCCCTCGCTGAAATGGACGGCGGTCGCACAGCCGCTGGTTTGCGCGACATGGCGGCTGATCGTCTCCAGCGCCTCCCGGATGCTGCAAAACGCAGCATCATCGAGCGCGCGCAGACTGCCCTCCAGCCGTGCGCTTCCGGCAACTGCATTGCGGACGCTTCCGGCCTCCATGCGCCCGAAGCCGAGCAGACTTTGCGGAGCCTGCGGAAGCGGCAATGCCGCGGCCCGGCTGTAAAACTCCACGCAGGCTGCGAGCGCGTCACGGCCGGAGGCGGCGGAGCAGAAATGTGCGCAGCGCCCCTCGGCGGTGAACGTCACCTCGGCCGAGCGCGCCATCATGGCGCCGGGCAAACCGGCGATCATCCCGGCAGAAAGACCCGGCCAGAGGTGCAGGGCAAATACGGCTTTGACGCGCAGACGCTCCAAAACCCCTGTTTCGCAAAGCCGTCTGGCGCCGCCGGTCGTTTCCTCGGCGGGCTGAAACAGCAGCAGAATGTTGTGCGGAAGCGCCTGCTTCGTGCGGATCCTGCGGCCAAGCTCCAGCACCATCGCCATGTGCCCGTCGTGTCCGCAGGCGTGCATTTTTCCGTTGTGCTGAGAGGCAAACGGCAGCCCCGTCCGCTCCGCGATGGGCAGCGCGTCCATTTCCGCGCGAAATGCCAGCGTATCCGGCGCGCCGAAGTCAAAATAAGCGCACACAGCGCTGTCAAGTGGGAAAAGCACCTCGCAGTCGAGCGTGCCGAGGACATCTTGTAAATAGTCCATGGTCTTGGGCAGCTCGTCGCCCAGCTCGGGGATGCGGTGCAGGGCGCGTCTGTCCACTGTCATGGGGGTGAGCGTTTGCATATCTGAAACCCTTTCTTGTGCGTGTTTGAATGTCATGCGCCTGCGGCTCAAAGCTCCCGCAGGGCGTCCACCAGCGCCGTCTTGGCGGCGGAGGTCTCATCCTTACGCTTGATGATACGCGCGGGGCATCCGGCAACCACGGTGTCGGGCGGTACGTCCGAGATGACGACCGCGCCCGCCGCAACGACTGCGCCGCGGCCGATGCGGCAGCCCTCGATCACCACGGCGTTTGCACCGATGAGCACCTCGTCCTCCACGACGACGGGCGTCGCGCTTGCAGGCTCGATCACCCCGGCCAGCACTGCGCCTGCGCCTATGTGGCAGCGTGCGCCGACCGTTGCGCGGCCTCCGAGTACCGCGCCCATGTCGATCATGGTTCCTGCGCCCACGCTTGCGCCGATGTTGAGGATGGCGCCCATCATGATGACGGCTCCCTCCCCGATCTCGACCTGCTCTCGAATGATGGCACCTGGCTCGATCCGGGCGTTCAGCCCCTTCGTGTCCAGCAGAGGAACGGCTGAATTGCGGCAGCTGCTCTCGATCACGATATCGGCAATGGCGTCCTGCTGCGCCTCGATGGCGGGGCCGATGTCCCGCCAGTCGCCAAATACAATTTTTGCCCCGTCCCCGGCCGGAAAGATCTTGGCGTTCGGAAAGCTCGTCGGAAAACGCTCCCAAATGTAGACCTTGACTGGCGTTTTCTTTTCGGCAGTGCGGATATATTCGATCAGTTCCGCTGCGTTCATGTGTGCGCTCCTTTTCATGCTTATTTACTGTAAATTCATCATATCGGATACTTCGATGCAATACAATGCACAGCAATGCGCAGATTATTGCAAAAAATGCTCATTTCTTTGCCACAATGTCAAGTGATGAATTAAGAAAATAAACATACAGCCATCTTCTCCACAAAGAAAAATAAATCACTGTCGATTCCAGTGTAGATAAATTTTCTTTTGCCTTCTTCATAAGGAACTTTTCTGTGTTTGTAGGCGGAAAAACATTTACATTCTTGCTCTTGAATACAACTTAAAAAGATGCTACACTTATATATAAGTATCTGCCTGCACTTTCGGCAGATTGATTTTTGCGCATTAGTTAGAGGCAGCTAACCGCAAGGAGGTGTTGACTTATTATTATTTCATACCCTGAGGCTCGTTTTGTTCCCACCTCTGTAAGATTACTGCATCAAGTCAGATTATGCAGGCGAATAAAACAGCCGATAATCAATATCTCATTCCCCTCATAGATGGTACTATTGAAAACATTGATATTACCGATGGAATATTGTTGACAACATCAGAGTTTGTTTCACAGGAAGATATTGAAATGACAACAACACACGACGATTTGAGCCTGTTTCAGATTTCCTTTTGCATTGATGGCAATATGGAGTGGTCTTACATCAATAACGAGGTTGTTCATCAATTTCAAATTGCGGCACAGCAGAGCCAAGTACGCTACGGAACATTTAAGGAGTGCCGAAGTAGAATAAGCGGAAACAGGAAATTCAAAGGCATCAGCATTACTTTGGATGAAAAAATCTTTGAGCAGATTTTCACCTGTATCAAAATAAGGGGGGCATTATATGATACAAGAAAAACAGCGCCCGTAAGAGTATATACCTACACACCAAACATCAGTAAAATTCTCTCTGAAATCCTTGCTTGCCACTTTTGTGATGAAATGAAAAAGATCTATCTGCAAGGAAAAATTTTTGAGTTAATTGCTGTTTACTGCGACGAGGTTATTTGCAAATCTCCTACAAATGACTTTGGCATCCGTATTAGTGTGGAAGATTACAATGCGCTGTTGAAGGCGCGGGAATTTATTGGTGAAAACTTCGCCCACCCCCTCACAATTCCAATTGTTGCAAAGGCGATTGCTATCAACGAGCAAAAATTAAAGGATGGATTTAAGCGGTGCTTTGGAGTTACAGTTAATGATTATGTTGTAGAAAAACGGCTGGAAGCAGCGATACGATTATTGAAAACTGGAAAACATACTGTGCAGGAAGTGACATGGATGGTGGGGTATTCTCATACGGGATATTTCATCGAGCTTTTTCGGAAGCATTATGGAATATCCCCCGGCGAAATGTTAAAAAACAACAGATAAGAACTTCATGTAAGTCTGAAAAGACCGCATGAAGTTCTTTCTTTTGTGACATAGGAACTTCCGATAGTGACACTATGCAGAAAATCATCGTGCTATACTAATAGCAGTTAGCGTTATCTAACCAGAAAAACTCGGAGGTTATTGCTATGAGCAGAACAAATGAAAACAAATTAAAAATGAAGGACATTGCAACCATAGGCATCTTTAGCGCACTCCTTTTTGTGGTGACAATGGTAGCAGGAGCTTTGATGGGAATTAGCATGGTGTTGAATATGTATTCCGTTGCGGTTGTTGCCGTTTTATCTGCGCCACTTTATATGCTGATTATGGCAAAAGTACATAAGAAAGGCGCAGTCTTATTGACTTTTGCTATTGTCGGTATTCTATGGGGGCTGTTTGGCGGTATTTTTGTCTTGATTTGGATGTTGGGGTTTGGCGTTGTAGGCGAAGTCCTTGCCAGCAAATCAAAGTATCAGAATTACAAAATGCTTACCGTTTCTTTTGGATTGTATTCAGTTGGATATTATTTAGGTGCCATCGCACCCCTCTATTATTATCCCGCATTTTGGTATGGATTTGACCGTCCAAAGGAAACCGTGGATGCAATGATTGCAGCAGCACATTCTACGACTGGGCTTGCTGCAATTCCGGTTACATTGATCGCAATTGTGATAGGTGCTGTAATTGCAAAGAGAATGTTGAAGAAGCATTTTGAAAAAGCAGGAGTGATTTAATGCACCGCATAGACCCCCGGATAGTGATTATTCAGATTGTGCTTTCAGGGATATGTGCATTTTGGATTTTTAAGCCGTTAGCCATGCTTTGTGAAGTGATTTTTCTGATGAGCTTTCTGTTATATTTGCAACACCCGAAGGAGGCTTTGCGGCTGGGCGTATGGTTTGCGTTCCTTGTCGGATTGTATGCCTTACTGAATGAGAGCAACGCTCCGCAAATCATAGTCCAGCCCGTTTTCCTATTACGCAAGCTCTCTCCCTTACTGGGCGTAATGGTTCTGTCACTAAAGGCGTTGACCGTGAGTGAGCTGTTCATGGGGCTTCAAAAATTACATTGCCCTAAATCAGCTACGCTTGCGCTTGCTGTCGCATTGCGATTTATTCCCACTATTCGCCATGAGCTTGAACAGATTAGAAACGGCATGAAAACAAGGGGCGTCCCCTTAAATGTGATTACTTTTGCAAAAGCTCCTGCCATGACCACAGAATACATGATTATTCCCTTTATCATGCGCTGTATAAAGGTAGCGGATGAATTGTCTGCGGCTGCGGTCACTCGTGCAATCGAAAATCCTGTGCCAAGAGGGATGAGAGTTCCTCTGAAAATCAGAATAAAGGATATTGTGTATCTGATGATGGTGATTTGCGCTAATATCGGAACACTTCTTTATTCATTGTGCGGGTAGCGCGGAGGTTCAGAATGAGTATGATCACAATAAGAAATTTACAATTTCAATATGATGCCGCCCCGGAGATAAATGCTCTTTATGGAATTGATTTGGAAATTCGTAAAGGAGAGTGCGTTATTTTAACGGGAGAAAGTGGCTGCGGGAAAACAACTTTAACACGATGCCTCAATGGTTTAATACCCAACTTTTTTGAAGGAACGCTTACAGGAGAAATATTGTACGAGGGTGTTCCAGTAAACAAATTGGAACAGTATGAGCTTAGTCGCAAAATTGGCACAGTGTTTCAAGATCCCCGTTCACAATTTTTTGCAGTAAACACAACGGACGAAGTAGCTTTCGGGTGTGAAAATCTTGCCTTTTCCACGGAGCGGATAAATCAGAACGTGGACGCCGCATTCTCCCGAATGAATATTGACGTACTGCGAGATCGGAGTTTATTTGGGTTATCCAGCGGCGAAAAACAGCGGCTGGCAGTTGCTTCTATCTATGCAATGGATACCGATGTCATTGTTTTGGACGAACCGACGGCAAACCTTGATGGAGAAACAATACAAAATCTCCGTGAGCTTTTATTTACACTAAAAGCCGAGGGGAAAACTCTCATTATTTCTGAACACCGCCTTTCCTGGCTTGTAGGAATTGCCGACCGATATGTATATATGCGCAAAGGGAGAATTGAAAAAATATGGGGTGCGGCGGAGGCTGCTTGCCTTTCGCCCGATGTGCTGCGAGAATACGGTTTACGCAGCATACAAAATGTGCTTTTTCCTACAAAGAAAACTCCTGCAAGGTCTGATGCAAACGAGCTGACGTGTCAAAACCTCTGTATTTACTACGGAAAGCAGGAAATTATCCATGATTTGAATTTTCACTTTACATGGGGCGAAGAAGGTCGGATTATCGGAATTGTCGGTGCGAACGGTTCCGGGAAAACAACATTTTCTAAAGTGCTGTGCGGACTTATGGCACCGCGAACTGGGGAAATTCGTCTGAACGGCAAAAAAATGACCCATAGAGAGCTGCTGAAAAAAACATACTTTGTTATGCAGGACGCGGATTATCAGCTTTTTACGGAAAGCGTTACACATGAAATGGAATTGGCGGCACGAAAAAATAAGCAAAAAAACGTTCGATCTTCAAAAGAGGAAACAACAAACATTCTTGACAGGTTCGGCTTGGCCGAATATTCCGAAAGACACCCGCTATCCTTGTCCGGCGGACAAAAGCAGCGGGTCACGATTGCTGCTTCCATCGCTGCAAAATCGGATATTCTTGTTTTGGACGAGCCGACGAGTGGGCTTGACGGACGGAATATGCTCCGTCTAAAGAATATTCTGCGTGAACTGAAAAAACAGGGAATGCTGATTTTCATTGTAACCCATGACGCAGAATTTCTTGAAGGATTAACAGATGAATTACTGACTATTTCAAATAAGGAGGAAAACATGGACAAAAGAGAAAAACAGCAATCGCCTTTAAGGGGTATTTTGCAGTTTGCCAGTCAGAGGAAAGGACTTTTGAGGATTTCTGTTATCCTTTCTGTTCTGTCCTCTGCGTTTGGTATGGTTCCATACGCTGCTGTAGCTGTGTTGCTTGGGAAAGCGTTAGACAATGCTTTGACCATAGAATGGGCAGTCAGCTTGACCTTGGTGGCTTTAGCAGGATATTTTCTAAAACATTTTCTATATTCAAAATCAACCCTATGCTCCCACAAGGCAGCGTATGAAATCATACAGAATATCCGCTGCGCAATTATGCGGAAGATGTCAAAAATGTCTATGGGGACAATACAGGAAAAATCTTCCGGCGAATTTAAGCAATTAGTCATTGATGATACGGAACGACTTGAAGGACAGATTGCTCATGCCATTCCCGAAATGACAGCAAGTATTCTCATTCCGATTTTTGTGTTTGCCTATCTGCTTTTTGTGGATTGGCGTATGGCGCTTGCGTCTCTTGCTTCGGCTGTTTTGGGAAATGTTATCTATTATAGCATGATGATAGGGCGCAGCGAGAGGATGAAAGAATATATGTCCGCGAATGGAGATATGAACGCAACCATTGTTGAGTATGTAAATGGTATGGAAGTTATCCGTATGTTCAATCAGACTGCTTCTTCGATGGGACGGTTTAAGGGAGCAGTATTGAAAGTGCGGGATATTACTACCGCATGGTATAAGCACTGCTATCCTTTTATGAGTATCAGTCAGGTTGTTATGCCCTCAACGATTGCATTTGTTTTGCCCGTCGGCGTTGTACTTCTTTCGGGTGGTACTACGACATTAAACGAGGTTATTTTATGTATTCTTCTCTCTATGGGGCTTGTTGGCTCTTTACAGGCAATGATTGAGTTTTGGCATGACATTGCCGCAATTTATGAGATACAGCCCCGTATTATGGCACTTTTAGAAGCAAAGGAGTTGCCCGAGCCGATAGAAGCACAACACAGTAGCGGCAATGATGTGGAGCTGAAAGATGTTCATTTCAGCTACGGAGCAATCGAGGTTATCCATGGCGTTTCCTTTACGGCAAAGGCTGGGACAGTCACAGCGTTGGTAGGTCCGTCCGGTTCGGGGAAATCAACTCTGGCAAAACTCATTGCCCGCTTTTGGGACGTGAGCGCGGGTGCGGTAACTGTGGGCGGCGCGGATATTCGCAATCTGCCGTTATCCGAGCTTTCCGAAAAAATCAGTTATGTTTCACAGGATAATTTTCTGTTCAATATGAGCCTGAGGGACAATATCCGAATCGGTAAGCCGGATGCTACGGATGCAGAAGTAGAACGGGCTGCGTCACTGGCGAGATGTGATGACTTTATTGCCCGCTTCCCTAAGGGTTATGATACCAACGCCGGGGATGCAGGTGCCCGCCTTTCGGGAGGGGAACGGCAGCGTTTGGCGATTGCGAGGGCAATTCTAAAGGACGCTCCGATTATTATTCTTGATGAAGCTACGGCGTTTACCGACCCGGAGAATGAAGATAAATTGCAGCAGTCCATTGACCATCTGACAAAAGGGAAAACGCTGATTGTGATTGCGCACCGCCTGTCCACTATCATGTACGCAGATAAAATTTTAGTGTTGGAGGATGGTGCGATTTCAGCGGAAGGAACCCATGAGCAGCTATTATCTTCTTCACAGACCTATTTGGATATGTGGAAAGCCCATATATCGGCAATGGATTGGAGTATGAACAAGGAGGCGGAAATATTATGCTGAAAGTAATTAAACGAGTATTGCGTTTGAGTGGTGATTTGTCAAAGCGTATCTATGCAAGTTTTGTATTCAGCTTTATAGACTCAATTGTGGCAATGTTCCCTGTCGGGGCTGTGTTCTATACCCTCACAAAAATACAGAACAACAAAGCATTTACAGGGAATGACTGGCTTGTACTTTTTGGAATACTGATAATCTCTCTTGTTGTCCGCATGGTGTTCAAATACTTAGTGTATAGCTTTCAAAGCACAGCGGGATTTGAGTTTGTTTCCAGAGAGCGAATTACTTTAGGAGATAAGCTGCGTAATGTGGGTATGGGTTTTTTCCATGAGCGAAATATGGGGGACATTACAACAACGGTTACAACTGACCTTAATTTTTTGGAAAACTACTCCATGCACATTCTTGACCGTGTAGCAACCGGAATGGTAAACATGGTGGTGATCAGCATATTCATTCTGATGTTTGACTGGCGGCTTGGTGTGATTTTTATTTTAGGTGTTCTCTGCTCGTTCCTGATTTATGGGCGTATGCAGGAAAAGGGAGAAGAACTGACTGCAAAACAGCGGCAGGTACAGGCTGCTTCTGTTGAGGCTACGTTGGAATATGTGCAGGGAATATCCGTCATCAAATCATTCAATATGGCAGAGAAAAATTTAAGTGGCATTGAAAAGGCTTATGAAAAAAGTATGGAAGCGTCTTACGCTCTTGAACGGGATTTCGCACCTATGAATGTGGCATATTCTATGGTTTTCCGTGTAGCTGCCTGCGCTATCATATTAGTATCACAGATTTTCGCTTTAGGCGGGGAACTGGATTTTTCAAGCCTTGCGGTTATCCTCATTGCTTCATTCTCTATTTTCAATTCTGTAGAGGTAATGGGGCAAATGACCGCCATGATACGCTCCATGGAAGCAAGCCTTGACCGTGTGGAACGGATTAAGGGAGAAAAGAATATTGATGACGGGGGCGGGGATATTTCCTTAAAAAGTTATGATATTGTCTTTGATCATGTTAGCTTCTCCTACGAACAGGGAACGAAAATTCTTGATGATGTCAGCTTTACCATTCCGCAGGGAGGAATGACCGCCATAGTCGGGCCTTCCGGCGGTGGAAAGACAACGATTACCCGTCTGATCTCCCGCTTTTGGGATATTCAAGGCGGTAGCATTACCATAGGTGGCAAAGATGTTCGGGAATTTACATCTGACAGCCTTTTGAAAAATATGAGCATGGTATTCCAAAATGTCTATTTATTCAAAGATACCATTGAAAACAATATTAAGTTTGGTTGCCCGGAAGCAAGCCATGAGCAGGTTGTAGAAGCAGCTAAAAAGGCACGCTGCCATGACTTTATTTCCTTATTACCAGAGGGCTACAATACCATGATTGGAGAGGGCGGTTCTACTCTGTCCGGCGGTGAAAAACAGAGAATATCCATTGCCCGCGCCATGCTGAAAAATGCCCCTGTCGTCCTTTTGGACGAGGCCACCGCAAGCGTTGATCCCGAAAATGAAGTGTATTTGCAGCAGGCAATCAGCACTTTAGTAAAAGATAAGACACTGATTGTAATTGCACACCGCCTGTCTACCATTCGGGACGCAGAGCAGATTTTAGTCATCGACAACGGGAAACTTGTTCAGCATGGAAAGCATGACGAGCTTGTTTTACAGGAGGGTATTTATCAGAAATACTGGAATATTCGCCAGAACGCAAAGGCATGGAAAGTAGCACAGTAGATTATGAGCCCGCACTGACAGGCCGCTGCTGCGGCAGTCCTGTATTCGTGCCGCCCACTCCTGCAGCTTTACACGGTGTTTCAACTCTGTGCTTGTCATCCCTTTACCTCCAATATGACAGTACCGCAACACTTTCCTGAACTTCTTAGCCTCTTTTAGCGGTTTCCTCTTGATTTTAATCCCTTTCCTAACACTTTGTGTTCCACATCTGCCTATGGCATTTTATGTGGTCAAAAGCAAAGCCTCGCCGGAGCAATTCCGGCGGGGCTTTGCTGTATTCTCGGCGTCCCGCTTTTTTCCTCTCTGTGAGCAACACGAAAACCGCGCCGAGGCCACCTCACGCCGCGGGATACCTCAATCAATGAATAGAAGCTACACAGGGACTATATTGACATTTCAACATCTCTGTGTTAAAGTTCTCTTGTTGAAACTTCAACATTTACAGAAGTGGAGGATAGTCATGCAGGAGAGATTTGAAACATTTACAGTTTTAATCAACAGAATCAGCCGCGACATACGGAAAATCAAAAATCAGGAGATGGCCGACTATCACCTTAGAAGCGTCCATGTGTCCTGTCTGTACTACATTTATTCGCTGGGAAGCGTGACCTCAGCGGAGCTGTGCGAGCATTGCGAGGAGGACAAGGCGACCATTTCCCGTGCGTTGGAGTATCTGGAAAGCAACGGATTTATCGTCCGGAATTCCGGGCGGGCTAAACGGTACAGAAGCCCTTTGCGCTTGACGGAAAAAGGTCAGGAAGTCGGCAAAAGAATCGCAGAGAAAATCGGTACAGTCCTTGATACGATCAGCCATACCCTCACAGAGGACGAACGAGCGGCATTCTACCGCAGCCTTTCTGCCATCAGCAGAAGTCTTGAGGCGATCGCTCAAAATAGCGAAGAATAGGAGATTGACGAAATTGAAAACAAGGATTATTGTTGATTCCACTGCGGACTTAGTTCCTGAGATCAAAGCACGGGTATCTACGGTTCCCCTCACCGTTCATTTCGGGCAGGAGGAATACATTGATGGCGTGACCATCGACAACAAAACATTTTATGAAAAGCTCATCGAAAGCGATGTGCTGCCCACCACCAGTCAGGCAACGCCGGACGCCTTTATAAAGGAATTTGAAAAGGCAAGGCAGGCAGGCGAATCAGCCGTTGTTATTACCCTTGCATCCAAATTTTCCGGCACATATCAAAGCGCCATGATCGCGGCGGCGGATTATGAAAACATTTATGTTGTAGATGGTACCAGCGCAGCGATGGGAACGGGTATTTTGGCGGAGCTTGCGTTCCGGCTTTTGGACGCGGGAATGTCCGCAGAGGAAATTGCGCAG
>OOCI01001709.1_pt1 | contig 15414 bp, 18 predicted proteins | sample 1671761 | NCBI WGS metagenome assembly OOCI01 (sample SAMN06348190, study PRJEB24527) | human gut metagenome | biome: human gut; feature: ankylosing spondylitis patient; material: feces | host: Homo sapiens | place: China | collected 2015-10
ACGCAACACGGAAATAGACGCATATACAACCAAAGATAGCGTATCTTTTGAAATTCCCGACCCGGATACTTCTGTTGAGGATACCGCAATCATGAAAGCGGAGTTGGATGCGATACATAAGGCAATTTCTGAACTCCCGGACGAATTAAAAGACTTGTGCAAAGCGCTTATTCGCAAAGAAAAGCAGTGCTCTATTGCTGTCCGGTGCGGTGTAACAGACACAGCAATCCGTAAGCGCATTAAAAAACTCCGTGCTATTCTTCTGGAAAATGAAGAAGTTAAAAAATTTTTTGAAAATCTCTGAAAAAACGGTTCGGTTTTTCATTTAGCCTGTCCGGTAAGAGGTGAAGGCGATAATCACCAACGGGTGAATATCCCTAATAAAATAAACGGAGGTAAATCCATGAGCGAAATGTCAAAGCTGGATTCTATTCTCAGGGAAGCCGAAGAGCACACGCAGGCGCTCGTTTCGTGCATGAACGAAATCAGAGAACTGTGCAGCGGCGCTAAAGAATCTGCTCCTAAGAAGGAAACCAAGTCAACACCCGAACCCGAGGAAAAGCCGCCTACGCTGGAAGAACTGCGCGCATATCTTGCGGACCTTGCAAGAAAGGGACATACGCAAGAAATCCAGGCAATGCTGCTCCGTCACGGGTACAAGAAAATCTCTGAAGTTCCGGCAACCGAGTATCCGGAAATTTTAGAAGAAGCGAGGTCCCTTGAATGAGTCATGCGCTTCTTTCCCCTTCTGCAAGCCACAGATGGATTGAGTGTCCGCCAAGTGTAAGGCTCACTGAGTTTATGGAGGACAAGTCTTCCGCTTATGCTGACGAAGGTACTCTCGCACACAGTATTGCAGAGAACAAACTTAAATCTTATCTAGGCTACACAAACGACTTCATTGAGTGCGAAGACAACTCAATGGACGAGTACACCGATGATTATGTCACGTTTGTGACCGAGCAGATGAGTGTCCTCGAGAACCCCTCTGCCTATGTAGAACAGCGAGTCGATTGCTCAAAGTATGTTCCTGAATGCTTCGGTACTTGTGATGCTCTTATTATTTCTGACGGTGTTCTTCACATATGTGACCTCAAATACGGGACAGGCGTGAAGGTTGATGCTGTTGGAAACGACCAGCTTCGCATTTATGCGCTAGGCGCTTTTGAGATGTTCTCGTGTCTGTACGGCATAAGCACGGTACGAATGAGCATTTTCCAGCCAAGACTCAGCCACAGCGATACTTGGGAGATTCCCATTGACGAACTGCTGAAATGGGCTGATGAGGTACTCGTCCCCGCTGCAAAGCAAGCATGGAACGGTGAGGGTGAGTTCAAGGCGGGCGAGCATTGTCGTTTCTGCAAGGCAAAAGAGATGTGCAGGAAACGGGGCGAATACAATCTTGAACTCGCCCGATACGACTTTGAACCGCCCGCAACACTTGGCAACACCGAAATCTCTGTTATTCTGGCAAAAGCAGACGAACTCGTTTCTTGGGTGACCGATGTGAAAGAGTACGCTTTGCGACAGGCACTCAGCGGTGTTACATACGATGGTTTCAAGGTGGTTGAGGGTCGCTCCAATCGCAAGTATACAGACGAAAATGCCGTTGTAAAAGCGGTAAAAGCAGCAGGATTTGACCCGTATGAACACAGCGTTCTCAATATCACAGCAATGACCGCTCTGCTCGGAAAGAAGAAGTTCAACGAACTGCTCGGCGGGCTTGTTGAGAAGCCCCAAGGAAAGCCAACTTTAGTCCCTATGTCTGACAAACGTCCGGCAATCAATACTGCACAAGAAGATTTTATGGAGGTAAAGTAATATGAAGTACACCAATCCCACAAAGGTAATCACAGGACCCAACACAAGACTTAGCTACGCAAACGTCTGGGAAGCCAAGTCCATCAACGGCGGCGCTCCGAAGTTCAGCGTGAGCCTTATCATTCCGAAGTCTGACACAAGGACGGTAGAGAAGATCAAGGCGGCAATCGAGGCGGCTTACAAGGAGGGTGAGAGCAAGCTCAAGGGCAACGGTCGCTCAGTCCCTGCACTTTCCGCTATCAAGAACCCGCTCCGTGACGGCGACACCGAGCGCCCCGATGATGAAGCCTACGCAAACAGCTATTTCATCAACGCAAACTCTGCAACCGCTCCCGGTATCGTGGACGCTAACTGCAATCCCATTCTGGAGCGCAGCGAGGTTTACAGCGGCGTTTACGGCAGAGCATCAATCTCATTTTACGCATTTAACTCCAACGGCAATAAGGGAATCGCCTGCGGTCTGAATAACCTGCAGAAGCTCCGTGACGGTGAGCCGCTTGGTGGCAGAACCCGCGCCGAGGACGATTTTGCAACCAGCGATGATGATGATTTTCTGTCTTGAGGAGATACACAATATTGACAACTGATAGCATTTTGCTTGCTGTCTGCTTTGGATATATGCTCGGAGATACACTTTCTAAGCTGATTTTGATTTTTCCCGATATTGTTAGGGAAATCAAGCGCCGCAGGCATACAAAAACAGATAAGTAACATAAACGGGGCGGCGGCTTAATTGTCGCCGCCCTTTTTGAGGTGAACTATGGAAAAAATAAAAACACTGTCTATCGACCTTGAAACATTCAGCGATGTTGAACTTACAAAGTGTGGTGTGTACAAATATGCGGAGTCGCCGAATTTTGAGATACTGCTTTTTGGAGTGTCTGTCAACGGCGGCGATGTTGTCGTGTACGACCTTGCGCGGGGCGAGAAAATTCCCGAGGAAATCCTCGCGGCGCTGCCCGACAGCAGCGTTATCAAATGGGCGTTCAACGCAACTTTTGAAAGAGTGTGCCTGTCGAAATACCTCAGCTTGCCTGTCGGTGAATACCTCGACCCGCAATCGTGGAGATGTTCGATGATATGGGCGGCATACATGGGACTTCCGCTGTCGCTTGCCGGCGCAGGAGCCGTTCTCGGACTGCCGGAACAAAAGCTGAAAGAGGGCAAGGAACTCATTAAATATTTCTGCGTACCGTGCGCTCCTACCAAAGCAAACGGCGGCAGGACGCGTAATCTCCCCGGACACGCGCCGGAAAAGTGGGCGCAGTTCAAGGCTTACAACAAGCGCGATGTTGAGGTCGAAATGTCGATACAAGACAAGCTGCGCAAATTCCCAGTACCCGATTTTGTGTGGGAAGAATACTGCCTTGACCAGCAGATAAACGACCGTGGAATTGCTCTTGATATGGTGGTTGTGGAGAACGCAATTCTCTTTGATGAACGCTCAAAGACACTGCTGTCAGCGAAAATGCAGTCGCTTACCTCGCTTGACAATCCTAACTCCGTTCAGCAGATGAAACAGTGGTTTTCTGAAAACGGACTTGAAACAGACACGCTTGGAAAGAAAGCGGTTTCTGAATTGCTGAAAACCGCTCCACCGCAGCTTGCGGAAGTCCTGGAACTCCGTCAGCAGCTTGCGAAATCCTCCGTCAAGAAATATCAGGCTATGAAGAACGCTGTCTGCGCTGACGGCCGTGCGCACGGAATGTTTCAGTTCTACGGCGCAAATCGCAGCGGCCGTTGGGCGGGACGGCTCATACAGTTGCAAAACCTCCCGCAGAACCATATCCCCGACCTTGAACAGGCTCGGGCGCTTGTGAAAAGCGGAAATTACACAGCAATGGAAATGCTATATGATGATATTCCCGACACGCTGTCGCAGCTTATCCGCACTGCATTCGTGCCGAAAACGGGAATGAAATTCGTGGTGTCTGACTTTTCTGCAATTGAAGCGAGGGTGTTGTCGTGGCTGGCTGAGGAGAAATGGCGGCTTGATACATTTAAGTCGGGTAAAGACATATACTGCGCGTCCGCTTCGCAGATGTTCCGTGTGCCTGTCGAGAAACACGGTGTCAACGGACATCTTCGGCAGAAAGGAAAAATCGCGGAGCTTGCCCTCGGCTACGGCGGTTCGGTCGGCGCTCTGAAAGCTATGGGCGCGTTGGAGATGGGACTGTCCGAGGACGAACTCCAGCCGCTAGTGGATATGTGGCGCAGCTCCAACCCGAATATCGTGGAGTTCTGGTGGAAAGTCGACCGCTGCGTGAAGGATACAATACGACAAAGGCTCCCCACAGACACACATGGAATACGGTTCGATTACTGGAGCGGAATGCTGTTCATCACGCTGCCGAGCGGCAGGCGGCTGTCATACGTCAAGCCCCGTATCGGCGAGAATAAATTCGGCGGCGAGTCGGTCACTTATGAGGGTGTCGGCACAGCGAAGAAATGGGAGCGAATTGAAAGCTACGGTCCGAAATTCGTGGAGAACATCGTACAGGCGATAAGCCGTGATATTTTGTGCTGCGCTATGCGAACACTGCGGAATTATCGTATCTGCGGTCATGTTCACGATGAACTTATCATTGAGTGTCCCGAGGACACAAACGTGGCTGAAATCTGCGAGATGATGGGGAGAACTCCGCCGTTTGCAAAAGAGCTGCCGCTCCGAGCCGATGGGTACGAATGTAGCTTTTACAAGAAAGATTGATATTTTAGGTTCGGATTTTGTCATTTCCTGTCCGTTAGTAGGTGAAGGCAATAAACCAAATCAGAATTTTTTGGAGGAGAAAAATGATCTACACAAAAAACAACAACAGGGAAAATCCCGTTCTTGAAGGAAACACCTTTTCTGTCTGCTGCAAATGCGGAAAGGAAGTCCCCGTTCCCTTGAACGAACTGTTCAGAGCCAAGAAAGACCACCCGTTGTCGGCAAAGGTAATATGCCCCGAATGCACAAGGGAGCAGTTCAGCCGCCATCACCCGACGCTTAATGATGTTGTGGCTCTGACCTTATCCTTGTGCAAACTCGGTTTCACAAGACAGGTTCGCTCAACCTACAGCGATTATAACATCAGCGATATACAGGAACTCGGGCGGGAGGACTATGGAAACTTCGTAAACGGACTGCTGACGGCAGTTGCGGGAGGTGTGACTTAATGAGTGATGTAAGCTACTATAACCACGAACGCTATCCCGACCCTACCGCATACGAAGGGCTTACAGCCGCTATAAAGGCGGAAAAGGCAATGCACTTCAAGCGCCTGTGGTGTATATCTGTTCGCCTTACTCGGGCAACACCAGGCTGAATACAGCGAATGCCCGACGCTATTGCAGATACGCAGTAGACAAAGGCTGCATACCCCTTGCGCCGCACCTTTTGTTTCCGCAGTTTATGAATGAGGAAACCGAAAGAGAAACAGCAATGTTCATGAATTACGTTCTGCTTACCAAGTGCAGGGAACTGTGGGTATTCGGCAGAACAATAACCACGGGAATGTCTGAAGAAATCGAAAAAGCTAAGCAGCGAAAAATCCATATCAGATATTTCACGGAAGAAATCAAGGAGGTAAACGATTGATGTTCACGATTTACAGTGCAGACACAGCAGGAATTCCGTCAAATTGCTTATACCCCCACATTCATCATGTCACGGACGACGGCAGTCTGAAAGCCGCTGTCCTGACCGATTATGTTTGCGCCGAGTATAAAAACAGTTATCGCAGCAACAGCAACTTCATCGGCAGCGATTGCCTGCCAGTGGACTGCGATAACGACCATTCAGAAAATCCGGAAGATTGGGTGACTCCCGAAGATGTAGCAAACGCTTTCCCCGGTGTTTCATTCGCCGTTCATTACAGTCGCTCAAATAACAAAGCGAAGAAAGGAAAGGCTGCAAGACCTAAATTCCATGTGCTTTTCCCGATTGATTATGTCAGCGACCCGGCAATATACAGCGAAATGAAAAAGCAGGTAAATTCGCAGTTTCCGTATTTCGACAATCAGGCGCTTGATGCGGCCAGATTCTTTTTCGGAACAGCAGATACAGATGTTGAAATCTATCCCGGATTTATGAATCTTACTGATTTACTGAAAGTTTATTCATACGATGATGTGTTTGACGAAGATATGCCGCAGGCGCAGTTCGGTGATACCACTATACATGAAGGCAGCCGCAATGCTACTTTATCCCGCTTTGCCGGAAGAGTTCTCAAGAAATATGGTGATACAGATAAAGCGCGCCAGTCTTTTATTGATGAAGCGGCAAAATGCGTACCTCCTCTTGATGACGCTGAACTCTCGACCATCTGGTGCAGTGCAAAGAAATTCTATAGCAAGGTAAAAACACAGCCCGACTATGTTTTGCCTGAACAGTATAACGCAGATTTCGGTCTGTGTCCGGAGGATTTCTCTGATATCGGACAAGCAAAAGTTCTGGCAAGAGAATATAACGGTGAACTCGTATATACGGACTCCACCGACTATATGCGTTTTGTCGGTACGCATTGGGCTGAGTCAAAGCAGCTTTCTGTCGGCGCCTGCGAGGACTTTCTTGACCGCCAGCTTGCTGAATCTGAGGCAGAGTTGATAAAGGCGAAGAAGGCTCTTGAAAAAGCAGGAGTTGACAAAGAAATCATTGCAGAGGGCGGCAAGGCTTTGAAGAAAGTCCTTGACGCAAACAGCATAAACGCATATTTTGAATATTGCAATGCGCTGGCGTATAAGGCTTTCGTTATGAAACGCAGAGATATGAAATACATAGTTTCCGCATTGCAGGCGGCAAAACCTATACTTCTGCGCAATATAAGCGAGTTTGATACGCAGGAATTTCTGCTGAATACCCCCGCCGCAACTTATGACCTTCGTGACGGAATCAACGGCGCAAGAACTCACAGCGCAGACGATTGTATAACAAAGATAACAGCGGTATCTCCGTCTGATGATAACAAGGACTTGTGGCTGTCTGCTCTTGACAACACTTTCTGTGGCGACAACGAGCTTATTGAGTATGTTCAGCAGATTGTGGGTCTTGCGGCATTGGGAAAGGTCTATCAGGAAGCGCTTATCATAGCTTACGGTGATGGCAGCAACGGTAAATCCACGTTCTGGAATGTGCTTGCAAGGGTTCTGGGCAGTTACAGCGGCAGCATCTCCGCCGATGCGCTGACTGTCGGCTGTAAGCGGAATGTGAAGCCCGAGATGGCTGAACTTAAAGGGAAGCGTCTGGTTATTGCCGCCGAACTTGAAGAGGGTGTACGTCTTAACACATCGATCGTAAAGCAGCTTTGTTCCACTGACGAAATCACTGCGGAGAAAAAGTATAAGGATCCGTTCAAATTCACTCCTACGCACACGATTGTTCTGTATACGAATCATCTTCCCCGCGTCGGCGCAAATGATGACGGAACATGGCGCAGGCTTATCGTCATACCGTTTGGCGCTAAAATACATGGCAAGTCGGATATCAAGAACTATGCGGACTATCTGTATGAAAACGCAGGTGGAGCGGTTCTGTCCTGGATTATTGAGGGCGCTCAGAAAGCCATCAATAATAATTTCAAGATACCTGTTCCGGGTGTTGTAAAAGACGCAATAGGCCGCTACCGTGACAGTAATGACTGGTTCTCCATTTTCATTGAGGATTGCTGCGAGGTTGATAAAACCTATATACAGAAATCGGGCGAGTTCTACCAGGAATATCGTGCGTATTGTACAAGAAACGGTGAGTTTACCAGAAGCACGACCGAGTTCTATACGGCTCTTGAAAATGCGGGTTTTCTGCGAAAGAAAACCAAGTCCGGCAATGTAATAATGGGGCTTCAGCTTAAGTCTGATTTCATAGAATAAACCTCAAGGGTGCAGGTCTTTGTATGTCTTGGTATAAAACCCCCTTTAGGGCTGTTTTTATAGAAAAAATAGCCCTATATAAAAGTTTATGAATAGACCTGTTCAGACCTGCACCATTGCAAAAAGGAGCAGCTTATGAGAGAAAAAATAATCGAATATAAATTACTGATGGAAGTAAAGAAAATCGGCGGTCTGGCATTAAAGTTCGTATCGCCGGGATTTGATGGGGTGCCCGACAGGATCGTACTTCTGCATGGTGGTAAAATCGGCTTTGTGGAAGTTAAGGCACCCGGAGAAAAGCCACGACAGCTTCAGCTGGCACGACACAGACTTCTGAATCAGCTGGGTTTTAAGGTGTATGTTCTTGACAGCGTTGAGCAGATTGGAGTGATACTTGATGAAATACAGTCCTCATGATTATCAGCGGTATGCCGCCGAGTTCATAATCACCCACCCCATTTCAGCGCTTCTGTTGGATATGGGACTTGGCAAGACAAGCATTACGCTGACGGCGATAAACGACCTGCTTTTCGACAGCTTTGAGATACATAAAGTCCTGGTGGTAGCACCGCTTCGTGTGGCTCGAGATACTTGGAGCGCTGAAATCGAAAAGTGGGAGCATTTGAAAAATCTGCGTTACAGCGTAGTGGTTGGTACGGAGCAGGAGCGGCTGAATGCGCTTCGCACTTCCGCTGACGTCTACATAATTAACCGTGAGAATATACAGTGGCTTGTCGAGGAAAGCGGTCTGATATTTGATTTCGATATGGCGGTCATTGACGAACTAAGTTCATTTAAAAACCATCAGTCGAAGCGGTTCAGAGCTTTCACGAAAGTCCGACCGAAGCTGAAACGCATAGTCGGGCTTACGGGCACTCCCGCGGGCAACGGTCTGATGGATTTATTCGCAGAATTCAAGCTGCTGGATATGGGAGAGCGGCTCGGCAGGCTTATCGGGCAGTACAGAAACACCTACTTTCAGCCGGACAAGCGTAACGGAATGGTGATTTATAGCTACAAGCCTCTGCCCAACGCCGAGCAGCAGATATATGACAAAATCTCGGACATCACAATTTCCATGAAAGCCGCCGACCACCTTAAAATGCCGAAACTCATAAGCACGGAATACACAGTTCAGCTTTCCGAAAAGGAAAAGGAGAAATACGACCGTTTGAAGAAAGACCTCATTCTTTCCACCGATGACAATGAGGTTACTGCGGCAAATGCCGCTTCTCTTTCAAATAAGCTGTCGCAGATGGCAAACGGAGCGGTTTATTCCGATAATGAAAGCATTATCGAGATACACGACCGCAAGCTGGACGCATTGGAGGATATAATCGAAAGCATGAACGGCAGATCTCTGCTTGTGGCTTACTGGTTCAAGCACGATTTGGAGCGTATCAAGAAACGGTTTGAAATCCGAGAGATTAAGTCAAGCGAGGACATTTCCGACTGGAACAGCGGCAGAATCCCGGTTGCGCTTATTCACCCTGCGTCAGCCGGACACGGATTGAACCTGCAGAGCGGAGGTTCGACCTTGGTGTGGTTCGGGCTTACATGGTCGCTTGAACTCTACCAGCAGACAAACGCAAGGCTGTGGCGTCAGGGTCAGACCGCAGACACGGTGGTAATTCAACACATAATTGCCAAAGGCACTATCGACGAGCAGATAATGAAAGTTCTGAAATCAAAGGACACAACGCAGGCGGCGCTTATCACCGCAGTGAAAGCGGAGGTACATAAATGAACCCATACAAGGAACTGGCAAACGCCATAATTGTGCAGGCGGTCAAGGATTATCGTGATGCTGCAGAGCGTCTGCGATACACTCCGGACGATAAATCGGCGCAGCACGATAAGCGGAGTATAGAGAAATTCTTCCGTTCAAACTGGTTTTCGATACTTTCGGATTTGAACGGAGAATTGCTTCTGAAAAAGCTCAAAGAGGAGGTTTCGGCATGACGGCAAAGGAGTATCTCGGACAGGCATACAGAATAGATCAGCGTATAAACAGCAAGATGGAACAGATAGCTTCGCTGAACCTGCTTGCACAGAAAGCAACGACGGTTTTCAACGATATGCCCGGAAACTCCACAAGAAATATCCACCGTATGGAAGATGTTATAATCAAAATCGTGGATATGGAAAGCGAGATAAACGCAGACATTAACAGCCTGGTTGACCTGAAAAAAGAGATCGCCGGAGTGATTCGCGGTGTTTCAAATCTTGAATATCAAACGTTACTTGAACTGCGGTATCTGTGTTTCAAAACATGGGAGCAGATTGCTGTGCAGATGGGTTATAGCATTGATAATATCTACAAAATGCACCACAAGGCGCTGCGTGAAGTGACCGTTCCTGAAACATTACAGTAAAATCAACTATTTTACAGTAGCCCCTTTGTGGTATGATATAATCAGCAAAGAATACAGAGAAAGCTTTGTAGGTCATAACACCCGCAAGGCTCTTTGTGTGTCTGCATGAAAAAGCAGAGATAATATCGCACGATTTTCAAGAATTATAGAAAGAAATCGTGCGATTTGAGGAGATGAATCCCATGCCCAGACGACCGCAGCGACCGTGTTCCTACCCTGGCTGCCCGAACAGATGTGACGGGCAGTACTGCGATGAACACGCAAAGCAGATGAACCGCCGCTATAACAAATTCGTCCGCCCTGCCGACAGCAACAAGAAGTACGGCAGAGCGTGGCGAGAGATACGAAAACGGTACGTTGCGACTCACCCGCTGTGCGAGAAGTGTTTGAAAGAGGGTCGGCTTACTCCGGTTGAGGAGGTACATCACATTGTTCCCGTGTCGTGCGGCGGCAGTAACGATTTCAGCAACCTGATGTCGCTTTGTCAGTCGTGTCATACGAAAATACATCACGATATTGGGGATAGATGATTAAAACAAATCAGAGTGTGAACCCGTTCGGAAAAGGAAAAGTTCAAGTTCATCTTCATTTATGCGATACACTAACAGCAAGTCGGGTTCAATATGGCATTCTCTGAAATCCCGATAATCTCCGATCAAGCTGTGATCTCTGTATAAGTCTTTCTAAAATTGTATTTATAAAAATATCCTCGGGAAATCTTGCCCACACGCTGTTTTCATGCTTTTTTTGCTGCCAGTAGCAAAAAAGCATTATATTGCGTGCCTAATCCGAATAGATATCGAGGCTGTTTAGGGCGGCTTGATTGAGGATATATCAAGCTTACTGCCGTTTTCCTTTGCATATTTATCAAAGGCTGCCATTATCACAGGCGAATATGTTTCTGACATTCCTATATCTTTCAGCAGTTTTTCAAGCATATTGCGTTCGATGCACATTTTCATATGCTCCTTTTCGGATTATCAGTTTTTCAGAAATTCCGTCAGCAGACGGATATATTTATCAGGCTGTTCATTGAGAAATTGGACGTGACCGCAGTTTGGTATAATCTTTTCACGTATATGGGGGATATGTTCTTTCAGCAGCTTGAATGACGCTGTGGGTATAGGCTCATATTCGCCTCTCAGGCTGATGATATCTATACCATCGGCGGAGATATTGCCAAGCTTATACTCATAGACCTGCCTGCACACGTTTTTTACCGTTATTTTTGATGTACCGCTGTACATCATATCCACAATGCTTCTGTTGCCCTTGCCAAAAACCGTTTCTATCAGCTTGTCGGGGACTTTTCCGCCCTTTCGCATATAGCCGATGCCGATATTGCACATTAGCGCACACATATTGGCGTACAAAGTGCCCTTGTTCTGCACATACACGCCGTCAAGGAACACCTTGCTGACGGAAATTTTCTTTCTTGTGAGCAGATGAACGCATATAGTGGAGCCGAGGGACAGCCCGATAAGGGCATATACGCTTCCGTTCAGGCTTTGCTGTACATACTCTTCTATCTGCTCCGCTTCCTTATCGAGGGAAACAAAGTCGGGTGAGCCGTCATAGTGACCGTCAAGCCTGCAAAGGATGCAGTGATAATTGTCTTTCAGTGCCTCGGCTACCTTTGAATAGCAGGTCTCGGCTGTGGTGCATGAGCCGTGAATGAATATAAGAGTGGGGGCGTTTTTGCTGCCGTATTCTACATATTCCATATTGATCTCCTTTCAATTCTTATGGCTCAATTATATTATAATCAATTTTGAAAATATTGTCAACACAATATAGCAATTTGTTTTACAGCGTGCAGCATAGGGGCGGTCAGAATCTCTACAACGAATACCTCGGACAGCGGCCCGGGGCTTCGTGTGCAAAAATCGGGGTTCAAACGGGGTATTAAACCATGAATATATTTTCGGACGGCGCGAACCGTCCTTTTTTCTTGTCCTGCGGAGGTGATAATCATGGCTAAGGACGGCACAAACAGAGGCGGCAGACGGGTTCGCGCCGGAGATAAACCCGCTCCTGCCGCAGAGAAAAAGCAGAAAGGTCTGCCGGTAAAAATCATGAGCAACGATGTACCCACGCTTGACACTGCGGAACTTGAAGCAGTCGACCTGCCGGAGGGCGCTGTTCTGAACGGCGTGGATATGCCGAAACCCGGCGAGTATCTTTCGGCTCGGCAGAAGAACGGAGTTCCGCTCGGCGCTGACGATATTTACCGTGAAACTTGGTTGTGGCTTAAACAAAGGAACTGCGAGAACCTTGTAAACAAGCGCCTGATTGAAGCTTATGCGCAGGCTTTCGCCCGATACATTCAGTGCGAGGAAGCAATAAGCAATTACGGATTGCTCGGCAAGCACCCCACAACGGGCGGTGTTATTGCTTCGCCGTTCGTGCAGATGTCGCAGCAGTTTCAAAAGAACGCAAATCTCATCTGGTATGAAATTTACGGAATAGTCAAGGAGAACTGCACCGAACCTGTCGGTGATGATCTGAACGATGCTATGGAACGGCTCTTGCGTTCAAGGAAAGGATAACACCATGTCAAAGGATACCATCGATTTTTTCAGAGAACTTAAAGGCAACCGTCCGAATCTTACAGTTCAGCAATACCGAACAATCAAGGGACAGGCTGTTAAAGGAAATATTGCGGACGCTCGCAAGGGTCTGCACAAGGTTCTGAAAAGGAGGAACGGCAGATGAACACGACCAGTGAAATGCAGCTTGTCCCGATAGACAAGCTGATACCGTACGTCAACAATGCCCGAACCCACTCGCCGGAACAGCTGAACAAGCTGCGTTCCTCGCTGCGCGAATTTGGCTTCATCAATCCTGTTATCATCGACAGGGATTTCAACGTCATAGCGGGTCACGGAAGAATTCTTGCCGCAAAGGCCGAAAATATCTCCGAAGTGCCTTGTGTGTTTGTGGATTACCTTACGCCCGCACAGAAGAAAGCGTACATAATCGCAGACAACCGAATGGCTCTTGACGCGGGCTGGGACGAGGAAATGCTGAAAGTTGAAATCGAAGCATTGCAGGCTGATGATTTCGACCTCGGGCTGACAGGCTTTGATGAAAAGGAACTTGCTGCTTTCTTTGACGATGATACCGATACCAAGGACGATGATTTCGATGTGAACGCAGAATTGGAAAAACCTTGCATAACAAAGCCCGGCGACCTTTGGCTACTCGATAACCATCGCCTGGTCTGCGGCGACAGCACAAAACCCGAAACTTACGAACTCCTCATGAACGGCAAGCTGGCTAATCTGGTCGTAACTGACCCACCATACAACGTGAATTACGAGGGTTCAGCGGGAAAAATCAAGAACGACAATCTTGAAAACGAGAAATTCTATCAGTTTCTGCTTGACGCTTTCACCTGCATGGAGAAAGCAATGGCGAACGACGCAAGCATCTATGTTTTCCATGCAGATACAGAGGGCTTGAATTTCCGCAAAGCGTTTTCTGATGCGGGTTTCGACCTTTCCGGCACTTGTATCTGGAAGAAGCAGTCGCTTGTTCTCGGGCGCTCGCCGTATCAGTGGCAGCATGAGCCTTGTCTGTTCGGTTGGAAGAAGAACGGCAAGCACCAGTGGTATTCAGACCGCAAGCAGACCACGATTTGGGAGTTCGACAAGCCGAAGAAAAACGGCGACCACCCCACGATGAAGCCGATACCGCTTATCGCCTACCCAATCAAGAATTCAAGCATGAGCAACTGTATCGTCCTCGATCCGTTCGGCGGCTCAGGCAGTACGCTTATTGCCTGTGAGCAGACGAACCGAATTTGCCACACAATCGAGCTTGACGAGAAGTTCTGCGATGTTATTGTAAAGCGGTATATTGAGCAGGTCGGCTATTCTGATGGTGTTTCGGTGGTTCGTGACGGCAAGACGATACCTTATGCTGAATTGGAGGTTGCCAATGAAGAATGAACTCACGCTCGGCAGCCTGTTTGACGGCAGCGGTGGTTTTCCGCTAGGAGGACTGCTTGCAGGAATAAAACCGCTGTGGGCTTCGGAAATCGAACCGTTCGCCGTGCGGGTTACAACAAAGCGGCTGCCGCAAATCAAGCATTACGGAGATGTGTCCTCACTGAACGGCGCGGAACTCCCGCCCGTGGATATAATCACATTCGGCAGTCCATGCCAGGATATGAGCATTGCCGGGAAGCGAGGCGGTCTTGATGGTTCGAGGTCGAGCCTGTTCTATGAGGCAGTCAGAATTATAAAGGAAATGAGGTGCGCCACAAATGGAAGATACCCGAGATTTGCAGTCTGGGAAAATGTTCCCGGAGCGTTCTCGTCCAACAAAGGCGAGGACTTCCGCTGCGTCCTTGAAAGCCTGTGCAGGGTCAAGGACGAAAGTGTTTCTGTTCCTCGATGTGAGAAATGGACTGCCGCAGGAAACATCGTGGCAGACAATTTCTCCCTTGCCTGGCGAGTGCTCGATGCGCAATACTGGGGAGTCCCCCAGAGAAGAAAACGCATCTACCTTGTCGCAGATTTTGACGGCGAATGCGCCGGAAAAGTATTATTTGAGTCCGAAGGCTTGTCGGGGTATTCTGCTGAGAGCTTCAAAGCGTGGCAAAGAACTACCGTCGCTATTGAAAGCAGCTCTGGAACGGCAGGCGCAGCAGGATTTTGCACTGAGCACTCCGCAAAAGCCCGTGGGATAGGCTACGAGGAAGAAACCTCGTCTACGCTCCGTGCTGGAACAGTTCCGGCGGCTGTCTACGAAAATCACTCGCAGGACACAAGGTATACAGGTCCGCTTGAGGTCGCTCCGACAGTGAGTTCAACTTACGGCATGGGCGGCAATAATCAGCCGTTCGTGGTTTTGGAAAATCCTAAGTGCTTTGATGTGCGATTTACCTCTGAGGGCACTCGGAATGCGCGTCAGAACTGTTATGAAACAGACACTGCACGGACGATTGACACGGTAGGTAACTCTCCCGATTCTAACCAAGGCGGTGTTGCGGTGGTATACGGTATCTGCTCGGACGGCAGCAATTCAATGAAATCGTCTAACCCTCATAGCGGAATATATCACGCTGAAACAGCGAGAACCCTTGACGGCAACGGCGGCAACCCCTCTTGTAATCAAGGTGGAATCGCAGTGGTTTCGGTTCAAGGTTCAATGATAGGCAGAGCCGAGAAAAACGGTCCGCAAGGCAGCGGTGTAAACGAGGACATTTCGTTCACTCTGAACACCACCGACCGCCATGCTGTCGCATTTTCGCAGGACAGCTACACGAAGTACAGCGAAAGCGATAAATGCGGTGCGCTCCGAGCCGCAGGTGGAATGTACGGAGGAGGCTCTGAAACGCTTGTTTACAGCACAAGCAAGAATT
>OOCI01001742.1_pt1 | contig 15215 bp, 16 predicted proteins | sample 1671761 | NCBI WGS metagenome assembly OOCI01 (sample SAMN06348190, study PRJEB24527) | human gut metagenome | biome: human gut; feature: ankylosing spondylitis patient; material: feces | host: Homo sapiens | place: China | collected 2015-10
ATTTTATATTTAAGCAATTAATTATCTGTACTAATCCACAAAAATCTGGTATCCTATAGATTTTTATCCATTTTATAACATTTATCCATCATTTTTCTTTTATAACAAGACTTTTCTTGCTTTTATTCTACTCAAACTAGAATTTATACTTTTTAAGGATTTTATTCCATAATTATACTTTTTATATTTATTCTCAGGAACACTCGATTGAGTCATGGTCACTGTTTCTGCATCAATAAAACATAAGATAATTTCAGAAAACATTCGTAGCATTTCTTCATGACTCATTTCTCGCAAGTTACCTTCATATACAACATTATTGTAAACATCACTTGAAGTATATGTTCCTTTGGAATCTTCATCAATGAACATCATTTCCACATTATACGCAAAGATAGATGTGTGAATACCATAAAAATTAATAAAAAGATTTTCATCATTCCCATCAAACACTATTGTTCCTATTTCTTTCGATGAATCAATTTCAATTTCATCTCCGTCTTCTGACAAAAATCTAATCATTTTTTCATCCCACGAATTCTTGATTAGATATTCTACCATATTTTTTTTAAGTTCTTCGTTACTGAATTTCATACAGTATTCTTTATAATTCTCACTCATTGAAATGTTGTTCCTTTCACAAATTGATTTTGAGGATATTTTGTTTGACATCTGGTACAAACTGGTATAACCTCATTATTTCTTGGTCTGATGGCAGGTGTCATAATAATATTAGCATTCGTATTTCCACCTAATCCTCTAAACACAATATCCTCTGCACATGTAGCATTACCCTTGTAAGTTCTACTATTTTTTACCCCTACATATACCTCAAATATCCACACCTGCAACGACAGTAGCAATATTGCTTTGCTGCGTTTTACTTAGACCTTGAATTCTTGCAACTTCTGCATCCCTTGCTGCAATAGCTTTTTCAATATTATAATCTAATTTTTGATAATATTCATCTGGTAAGAATAGTTCTGTCTCTCTACCACTCTTCTCCCGGATATTTCATGTTCCACTCTTTGCGCAGACCGGTCATGAGTTCCATGACGTCACGGGTATCTTTTAACCGCATCACCCCGGTATTTCCGTTCAAGATGGCGTCTTCCATGTCTGTCATTTCATATAATAATGCATCCGCCGTTGTACCTGCCGTGATCTCATGCACCTTTCCGGTCTCTGCTTCCACAATGATGGCGCGGTCGGCGCGCGGATATTCCATGATCTCTATATATCCTTTCTCACAGCTGATCACAGCGCGCTTCGGCTGTTTGGAGTGTAGGGACAGCGACAGCGCCGCCATCTGTCCGTCCGGATTCATCAGAAGAATTCCCTCCTGTTCATCCGCGCCGGTCGGTGCGTATTTTACCTGGGAAAGTACTTGATCAGGCTGGCTTGACATAAAGCTTCTTGCAATGGAAAGTGCATAGACACCGATGTCTAAGAGTGCTCCGCCCGCCAGATTCATATTGAAGAACCGGTTCTTCATATTATATTCCTTGTAGCTTCCGAAATTGAGCTGGATAAACTGCACCTTTCCGAGTGCCGGAATCTCTCCATCCCCCGTCTCAACAATCTGCCAGAGTTTCTTATATAAAGGCATGTGCCAGATCGTCATCGCCTCCGCAAACACAACGTGGTGCTCCTCTGCAAGCGCAATCGCCTCCGCAAGCTCACGGCTGTTTAACATGACCGATTTTTCACAGAGCACATGCTTCCCGCCTGCAAGTGCCTCGCGGGCAAATTCGATATGTGTATTGTGCGGCGTGGTAATGTAAATGACATCTACGTCGGGATCATGGAACATTTCATGAAAATCATCGTACACCTTCTGCACACGGTACTTCTCCGCAAATGCGACTGCCTTCTCGTGTGTGCGGTTGCCGACCGCGTAGAGATGCTTTCCCATATGCTCTAAGGCCTGTGCCATTTCATTTGCGATGACACCGCATCCCAATACTGCCCAGTTCAACTCTTTTTTCATTGTGGTACCTCCCGCATGATTTTACTTTTTTTATCAATACAAATCAAAAATACTCATCTGTGGATCTTTCCAGGAACGCTGGATTGCATCTTTTACAATGTCTGTGCTCTGCACATGCCCGATCAGAAGCGGCGAGCGGGGATCATGCTGCATCCGGTTCTCCCGGACGGTGCGGCTGTCATAGTTGGCATAGCAGTACAGACATTCATGTCCGCAGGTGTTATAAGCACCGATGTCTGCGCCGAGCAGGCAGGAGCACTCACCTCTCGCCCGTTTCTGCTGTGGCACCTTCAATCTGCACCCGATGGCACGTTCCAATACAGACTGCGATAAACAACCGTCCGCATCCACATTCTGCCGGACAAGACTACGGTTCTCACAGCACAGATGAATCTGAAGATGCTGCTTTACCGCTATCTCGGAAAACGCTGCAATCAGACGCTCCTGCGCTTCCTTTCCAACGCTCCTTGCATCCGGAAAGTTCCGTCTTGTTTTTTCATATAAATCAATAAAACTTACCACACACTGCCCGGTATATCCGGACAGCTTCTCTGCAAGCTCCCCGAAGTTTTCCACATGATGCTGCACGGTGTAGGTCTCATTTAAAAAGATGGGATCATAACGGAAGCTGACACGTTCTCTTCCCACGCTCTCCGATAATCTGCAAAATGCCTCCGCGATGAGGTTCTTATCAGGCACATGGGGTTCTATCTCCCTGCCGTAAGGCGTGATCGTCACAAACCAGAACATGGTAAACGCATCCAGCAGTGGAAGGCGCTCCAGCATAGGCAGCGGATTTTTCGTACAGAATACAAGTGCATCCACCACTGCAGGATCGAGCCGGTATCTTGTTATCTGCGTGGGATAATACGGATTACGCACCAGAACTTCTCCCGCGCGAACCCTCTCATAGAACCAGTCGCTGTAATACGCCGGTATATCTGTCCTGCTTCCTGTATTCAGTATCATACCCCTCTCACCTCCGCATATCCAGATTATACTTTATTTTTTTCTGTTTTTCACTTCTGAATTTCGATCCCCGGACGGATGGTATCCTCCCCGAAATTGATTTTATGTAAACCTTGACTTCTCCTGCCGGCAAAGTTATAATGTTAGAGTTGACTAACTCATTATTTTACCTGATTTCAAAAACGGAGGGCGGTTGCAGCGGCAACCGGAAATATATGATTATTGAAACAGCTCTATATCAGGATGTACTGGAACATTCCAGTATCTTCCGTCAATTACCAAAAGATAAATATCCCAATGTCCTGCGCTGCTTAAATGCGCGCGTGGTCGATTATCCGCAGGATGCATCCATCGCCGCACTCGGGGATTCCTCCGGCTGCTCCGGCATTCTGCTCACCGGCATGCTGGAAGAATATCTGGTCGACGAAAACGGGAACCAGATCATCATCAATCATCTGCGAAGCGGCGATGTCTTCGGCGCCGAGTCTGTGTGCTCCGGACAGGTGGCGAGTCATGTCTACATTCACACCGTGGAAAAAAGCAAGATCCTGATGCTCGATTTTGCCGCGCTCTTGTCGGAAAAAACATTTTCCTGCTCCTGCCGTATGCAGGTCACCACCAATCTGATGCAGGAATTTGCGCGCCAGGTGATGTTTTTTAACAGCAAAATACGGATTCTCAGTCAGAAAAAGCTGCGGGACAAGTTAAAGATCTATCTGCAGACGCTAGAGATCGCACCGGACGGAACGGTCTGCCTTCCTTACAGCCGCAGAGAACTCTCGGAATATCTCTACGCGGACCGGAGCGCTCTCTCCCGCGAACTTTGCAAAATGCGCGACGAGGGGATTCTGAATTTTTCGGGTTCCAGGCTGCAGATTCTTGATCCGGATTTTCTGGCAATATAATCTTTTTTTGAGGCGGTTGCAATAGCAACCGCTTTTTCTTTCCTTTTCCAGTATTCTATGTCTCGTTGGTTAGTTTCAACTAACCAACAATCACATACTGATACCGTTCAGAGGGAGGAAATATGATAAAAAAGACAAAACTTACCGCTGCATTATTGACAGCTGCCATGGTACTGCAGCTTGCAGCCTGCGGAAGCAATACGGATTCCGGAACAAAGAATACTTCAGATAACGGAGCCACAGCAGCCACCGAGACTGCTGCCGCTTCCGAATCGGCGGAGAGCGTAGACACTGAAACTGCTGCCACCGAGGACACCGGCACCCACACTGTGGTTGACCATGCCGGCAACACTGTGGAAGTTCCGAATCACATTACCCGCGTAGTGATTGACCAGATTCCGATTCTCTCCACCTACATGTCCTATTTCGGCGGAGAAACTCCTTATATCGTAGGCTACTGCGGTTCTTTCAAGGATACCATCTCAAAGACAGTTCTCAAAAATATCTCACCGGAGCTGATGGAATCCGCGGATACCGTCTATGCACAGAGTGATCTGAATATCGAGGAAATCATGAAGTTAGAACCGGATGTCATCTTATACAATGCCGGCAATACGGCACACGCAGAGATCTTACAGGAGAGCGGCATTCCGTGTATCGGATTTGCAACCGTAGGTCACGAGACAGAAGCTGATCCGCTAAACCGCTACAAACAGTGGCTGGATCTTCTGGAGGATGTCTTCGGTGAGGAAGGCAAGACCGATGCTTTCACTGCTGCCGGCGACGAGATTGTTGCGGATGTGGAGGCAAGGATTGCAGCCGTTCCGGAGGATGAGCGCCCGAGCGCACTGATTCTGTGGAAATACAGCGACGGCGTACCGCAGGTATCCGGCAACGGAACCTTTGGTACCTACTGGATGAAACACTTAGGTGTCACGGACGTTGCCGCGGAGGCAACCGGCTTTACACAGGTGAGCATGGAACAGATCTACGACTGGAATCCGGATATTCTGTTTGTCGACGGTCCGGGACTCATCGGTCTTACCTCGGAGGACGTGCTGGAGAACAGGGTAGAGGGAACCGATTTCTCCTCCATCAAAGCTGTTCAGGACGGACGTGTCTATGACACAACGCTCGGCATGTGGAACTGGTTTACACCGAACCCGGACGCTCCGCTGGTATTCGCATGGCTTGCATGCAACACTTACCCGGAAGTTTTCGCAGACTATCCTCTGGAGGATACCATCCGTGAATATTACCATGACTGGTATGGCTACGATGTTACCGATGAGGAAATGGAGGAAATGCTTCAGTACTGATGAATGATAATTTTTTGATCAAACGGGGGCATTTTACACCACTCGCCATTCTCTTAATGATACTGCTGCCGCTTGTCACCGCACTGATCTGTATCTGCCTCGGCAGAATGAATGTGCCGGTCGGCGACGTGATCGCTGTTTTCCGCGATGTTCTCACGGGAAATGAAGGACATGCGCAGAATTACTCCATTGTAATCAATCTGCGGCTGCCGCGTATTCTGATGGCAATTATTGTGGGAGCAGGTCTTACCTGCGCAGGAAACACGTTCCAATCGCTGTTTTCCAATCCACTGGCAACACCGGACATTCTCGGTGTTACCAGCGGCACCTGCGTGGGAGCGATCCTTGCGATCATCCTTTCCTGCGGTATTCTGGAGACACAACTCATTGCACTTGCGTTCGGACTTGCCTCCGTATTTTTTACGTTAAAGATCGCAGGAAAAAATGAGAACCGCCAGGTGGTCTATCTTGTGCTGGCAGGCGTGATCGCCTCCTCCCTGTTTAACGCCATCGGCTCTCTGCTGAAATATACGGCCGACCCACAGGACAAGCTTCCGGAAATTACTTACTGGCTGATGGGCAGCTTCACAAGCGCCACTTATAAAAAATTGCTGATCGGTTCTCCGCTCATTCTCATTGGAATCGTCGTCATCTATCTGCTCCGATGGAGACTGAATATTTTATCCTTAAGCGAGGATGAAGCGAAAGCCAGCGGCATCAACTTAAAACGGACACAGATGATATTCATCCTGGCGTCGACGGTCATTACCGCCTCGGCGGTATCCATGTGCGGTCAGGTCGGCTGGATCGGTCTCTTAGTCCCACACTGCGCCAGAATGCTTGTCGGAAGCAACAACCGTTATGTGGTTCCCATCAGCTTAAGTCTCGGTGCAAGCTTTATGATTCTGATTGACACACTTTCAAGAACCATCAGCGTCATCGAGCTTCCGCTGTCCATTCTGACCGCCATCATCGGAGCACCGGTCTTTATTTCACTGCTGAATAAGAACAGGAGCAATCTGCAATGATTCTTGAAATAAAAAATGGCTGTTTTGGATATCCCAAACAGGATATAATATTACCTGATATCAATCTCTCATTAGAGGAAGGTCATATTTTAGCAATCTTAGGTCCCAACGGTATCGGAAAGACCACACTATTAAAATGCATCATTGGTCTGCTCCCCTGGAGAGAGGGTGCAACTTTTCTGTACGGGCAGGACATCAAAACATTAAAACCAAGGGAATTGTGGAGCAATGTCTCCTACATTCCGCAGAGCCACGGTTTTGCTTTTTCCTACACCGGACTGGAAATGGTCATGCTCGGCCGCTGTTCGCATCTTGGCGTTTTTGAACAGCCCGGCAGACGGGAGATTGAGATGGCGGAAGCCATGATGGAGAAAACAGGCATCACGCATCTTGCCAAAAAGGACTGCAACCGCATGAGCGGCGGAGAACTTCAGATGGTACTGATTGCGCGCGCACTGATCAATGAACCGAAGCTGATCATTCTCGACGAGCCGGAGACAGGTCTTGATTTTCACAATCAGATTCTGGTTCTCAACATGATCGACCGGCTCTCCCACGAGGACGGCATCAGCGCAATCATGAACACGCACTATCCGACCAACGCCATGTCTGTCGCCGACGAGGCTTTTATGATGAATCACAAAGGCACTTTTTTCTACGGCAGCACGGAGAAGGTTCTGACAGAAAAGAATATTTCCGTGTCCTTTGACGTCAATGTGGTTGTCAATGAGTTCAGCCATCATCAGAAAAAAATAAAAAGCATCGTACCTGTCTCCCTGACAGACAAAGCGATGTGACAGAAAGGATCTACTATGTCAGAAGGCGTATTTACCATCGCAGCAAAGCGTCCGATCCGCGAGGAGATGACCATCTCACGAAATACCGGACTCGGCACTTCCAATTCCGCTACCTGGTTTTCCCTGGGCGCAGGCACATCCATCACACCGGAAAGCTACGATACGATGTCCATCTATATCGGAGCCGCCGGCACCGGAACGTTTCTCATCGGTGAACAGCCGGAAACAATGGATCTGCACCCGGATGAGATATTGCTCGTACCGGAGAGAACTCTCTGCGGCGTCAAAACCGGCGAGGGTTGTATCTATACAGAAATTATTACAAAAAAGGAGAACACTATGAACGATCTTGTAACAGCAAAAGAGGTATTGAATCTGAAGGAACTGATCTCTTACGAGGAGGGAAGTATTGCAAACGTGGATATCGTACACAATGATACGATGAAGTTTGTCCTCATGGCATTCGATGAGGGAACCGGACTGACACCGCACCGCGCACCGGGCAACGCAATCCTGACCGCGCTTGAGGGTACCGCTGTCATCGGATACGAGGGTACCGACTACACCTTAAACGCAGGCGAGAGCTTCCGTTTTGAGAAGAACGGTCTGCACAGCGTAACCGCAAAGGGACGCTTCAAAATGTCTCTGCTGCTTGTTCTGGAATAAGACCGGAATAAAAAAAGAGCCGAAAGGCTCTTTTTTGTTGCAGGAAAATGACCCGCTACATTTCTTCTAATGTGTGATACTGTCGGATTGCTGTCTCGTAGAGGTTGTTTCCCTCGCGGTCGATCACGACGATGACCGGAAAATCTTTTACCTCGATCTTGCGGATTGCCTCCGCGCCGAGATCCTCATAACATACAATCTCAGATTTTGTGATGCATTTGGAAAGCAGTGCGCCGGCTCCGCCGATGGCTGCAAAATAGACGGCATGATTGCGGATCACTGCGTCTACGACTTCTTTTGAGCGCTTTCCTTTTCCAATCATCGCCTTTTCACCGAGATCCAACAGTCTCGGCGCATATTTATCCATGCGGGTGGCTGTGGTCGGTCCGGCAGATCCGATCGGACGCCCCTCTCTGGCGGGAGACGGTCCCATATAATAGATCGTCGCATCCCTGATGTCAATCGGAAGCTCCCCTCCCTCATCCAGCGCCTCGATCATGCGCTTATGCGCCGCATCGCGCGCCACATACATGGTTCCTGTCAGATAGACATAGTCCCCCGCTTTTAATTCTGCGGTAGTTTCTTCTGTAATTGGCATTGTAATATACTTATCCATAATCTTTCTTTCAAACCTCCTGCTTATCAACATTGGATTTTCATTTTGTGGAAAACCTGTCGTTTTTTATTTTTCTGCGCGCATTACATGCTACATGCACCACGATCTTACAGGGTTCTCACTACATGCCGGTTGACATGGCAGCAGATATTGACAGCCACCGGAAGTCCCGCAATGTGCGTCGGATAGGTATTGATATTGACTGCAAGCGCCGTCGTCGTTCCTCCGAGTCCTCCCGGTCCGATTCCAAGCTGGTTGATCTTTGAGAGCATCTCTTCCTCGAGATCTTTGACATAGGGGATATCGGAATGTTCATCGACCGGTCTCGTGAGCGCCTGCTTGGCGAGAAGCGCACATTTTTCAAATGTACCTCCTATGCCGACTCCGACGACCATCGGCGGACATGCATTCGGTCCCGCATCCTTCACAGCGGTAAGGATCGCATGCTTGACTCCCTCGATGCCGTCCGCCGGTTTTAACATGAACACGCGGCTCATATTTTCACTGCCAAATCCTTTCGGCGCCATGGTGATTTTTACCTGATCGCCCGGCACGATGGAATAATGAATGACTGCCGGCGTGTTATCTTTTGTGTTTTCACGGATCAGTGGATCGCCGACCACGGATTTGCGCAGGAATCCCTCTGTGTATCCCTGACGGACGCCCTCGTTGACGGCATCTTCAATCGCTGTGCCCTCAAAGTGGACGTCCTGTCCGACTTCCAGAAAGATCACTGCCATTCCGGTGTCCTGACAGATCGGAATCATCTCCTCGTCCGCAATCTTTAAGTTGTCCTGCAGCTGATGTAAAATCTTTTTTCCGAGTTCAGACTGTTCGGTGTCAGCGACACGCTTCATTGCCGCATCCATATCCGCGGACAGGTAATGATTTGCCTGTATACACATTTCTTTGATATTTTTTGTAATCTCATCTGTTTGAATTGTTCTTATCATACCGTTCTTCCTCTCCCTGTCTGCTGTGTATGTGGCGTTAGGATGCCTGATCTTTTTTGTTTTCGTCTTTCTTTTTAATATTAAAGTGAATCTTGAATTTTTCCAGCGTCTCGTTGTTATCCCGCGACTTCATATCCGGGAAGGCTTTCATCAGACGTTGAAAACCAAAGCTTTTCTCTTCGTACAGCTTCTCGTAGCGCTCCATAAGCTCTGCGCGCTCCCGCTTCTTCTCCTCGAGTGCAAGCTCCCGCTCGCGTTTTTTCTCTTCCCGGGAAGCTGCATAATTCTCTGCCTTCTCGGCAAGCTTGTTCTTTGCCGCTTCCGTTGTCTCAGTGAGCTTGTCCTTCGCTGCTTCCGTTGTCTCCGCAAACTTATCCTTCGCCGCTCCCGTCGTCTCCGCAAGTTTATCCTTCGCTGTCTGCGGCAGCCCGTAAATATTTTCCTTCGTCTCGCTGATCTTATCCATCAGCTCCACATGTGTTTCCTGGAATTTCTCGGATTTTTCAATAACGTCTGTCACATTTTCATAGATATTTTCGCCGATCTCATCGGACAGCCGGTGAATAGACGCCGCCATCTCATCCATGACCTTTAAGCGCTTATTGAATTTCAGAATCGTCGTCACCGTGATGATGCAGTCTGCCGCGAACACGCACATGATAATACTGAGCAGCACTACGCCAAGCACGAACGGAATAAAGCGGATGGCTGCATAAATGATCGGATGAATGATATCCATGATAAAGGTACATGCCAGTCCCCAGTAGATCGAAAACTTCAGGCAGACGTAACCTTTGATGTTGAATGGTTTGTCAGAATAGTCCCACCACTTGTTGTGAAATACTTTTTCCAGAATATAACCCGTAATGTACTCCAGCACAGAGGTGAGAAGAAAAGATCCTGCAAACAGGATCAGCAGATTTTCTTTCAGAGGTGTCAGGATGGCCACCACAATCACCACGCCGCACCCATAGATCGGACAGTACGGACCGTTTAAAAATCCACGGTTCACGAACTTTCCGGTATCGAGTGCAGCGTAAGATACCTCGGTACACCAACCGATAAATGCATAGATAATAAAAATCCAGACCAATTCATAAAAATTCTGCGGCATAATCATTCTCCTTTGTCCAATGCCTTTTCCACGTACTCATAAGAATCATTATAGTCCATTGAAATTTATGAAACAATCCTTTTTGTGTTAAATCCCGGTATAAGGCATGGAGCTGACACCTCCGGGCGGATTCCAGTTGTAGATGAAAAGCTGGTCGCCCGATCCGGTGGAGGCAATCTGCACCATGCGCTCAATGTCCGCGGCTTTGATATTTTTCGGATCAATCAATGCCCGGCACACTCCGTTTTTTTCGGAAACGATCTTCCTGCGCTTCATTTTATTCACGGCTTTTCTGACTGCGCGGGGATCACGCGTAATCCCCTGTGCCATACAGTAATGGCAGAGTTCCGTAAATGTGTGTTCCTGCTCCATAAGGTAAAAGACAATGCGCGCCTGTACGATATTTAAGCGTGTCGGAAAGATGCTCCTCTTTCCTCTCACATTGATCGTGCGGACCGAGCGGGTCATCTGTCTGTGCTCCATCGCATCGATACGGCCAAAATCCGGTGAGAGATCCGTCTGTGGAAGAGAAGCTTTCTTTAGATATTTCTCTGCTCCTGCTGCAATGTCCGCTATGTCCTGCATTTCTTCCGACTTCATGCCGGACACGAGCCCGTAAATTTCGGAAATCTCTTTCATTTCCTGCTCGATCCTGCGCCGGTAGGCGGTAAAGAGCATTCCTGTATCCGTCTGCTTCCGCTGCAGCTGACGGATCTCCTCTATCGTAAAGCGCATTTTCCTGAGAACCGCAATGTTGCAGAGTTCCCGCACCTCTTTTTCGGTGTATGTCCGGAAATTGCGCCCGTTCTTTTCCTCCATCGCCGGATGAATCAGTCCCTGCGCTTCATAATAGCGTATGGTCTTTTCTGTCAGACCCGTCTTTGCAGCCGCTTCCTTGATCGTCATGCAGTTCCCCCCCTGTCTTACGTTCATTATACTCTTTGTTATTTAGAAATAACATATGACCCCGGGGGATATGCAAGAAATATTATCCGATTTCTCCGTGTTTTTCGTAATTTGTCACCTTTGTGACTTTATTTTTCTCATCCACGAAGAGCACTGTCGGACGAAGCTCTGATGCTTCCTCCAGCATCACCTGCGCGTATGCCATCAGAATAATCTTGTCGCCGGTCTGCACCATGCGTGCCGCCGCACCGTTTAAGCACATTACGCCGCTGCCGCGCTCCCCGGCAATCGTGTAGGTCTCAAAGCGGGAGCCGTTGTTGACGTCCACGATCTGTACCTTCTCGTATTCCAGGATTCCCGCCTGCTCCAGCAGATCCATATCCACGGTAATGCTCCCAACGTAGTCTAATTCCGCTTGTGTTACTGTTGCGCGGTGTATTTTTGCTTTCAACATTGTAATTGTCATCGCCTAGTTCTCCAATTCATACATAAAATTATCGATCAGTCTTGTCTTTCCGATATAGACCGCTATCGCGGCAAGGATTCCTCTGTCGATCTTCTCTACCTGCTGCATCGTATCAAGATCTACGATTTTTACATAATCAATCTTTGCAAGAGGCTCTTTTTCGATCTCCGCTGTCATTGCGGCAAGAATCTTTTTGCAGTCGCGCTCTCCCTTTTCCACCATCTCTTTTCCGAGGAAAATGGAACGGCTTAACACGAGCGCTGCCTCCCGCTCCTCTATAGACAGATAGGTGTTGCGGGAACTTTTTGCAAGTCCGTCCGCTTCACGGATGATCGGACAGCCGGTAATCGTAAGCGGCATGTTCAGATCTTTCACCATTCTCTTGATGACCGCGAGCTGCTGCGCGTCTTTCTGTCCGAAATATGCGCGATCCGGCGTCACAATATTGAAAAGCTTTGTCACAACCGTGCATACGCCGCGGAAGTGTACCGGTCTGCTGAGTCCGCAAAGCTCCTTGGTCAGCACATCCATATCCACATAAGAATAAAACTGATCCCCGTACATCTCCTCCGGTGTCGGATGGAAAATGAGATCCACACCGTGCTCCTCACAGAGCTTCGCATCATGTTCCAGATCTCTCGGATAGCTTGCGAGATCCTCCGTCGGCCCAAACTGCATCGGATTGACAAAAATGCTCACAACGATCTTGTCATTCTCTCCGGCTGCATCGATCAGGCTCATATGTCCCTCATGCAGGTAGCCCATGGTCGGCACAAACCCAATGCTCTGTCCTTCCTTTTTCCACTCCTTCACCTGTGCTCTTACTTCTTCTATGGTTGATACGATTTTCATAATCTGCTCCTTTCGGCATGATCTGTCATTTAGTATAACTTTTCAATCACTGAGTCATCGATCTTAAAGCAATGTTCCTCGCCCGGAAATGTTCCCTCTTTTGTCTCTTTGATATATGATTTGACGCCCTCGCGCATTACTTCTCCTACGTTTGCAAATACTTTTACAAATTTCGGACGGAAATCACCATACATGGCGAGCAGATCCTGGTAGACGAGCACCTGTCCGTCACAGCCTGCTCCCGCACCGATACCGATGGTCGGAATCGTAAGTTCCTCTGATATCTTAGCTGCCAGTTTCGCCGGCACACACTCCATCACGACCATGCAGGCACCTGCCGCTTCCACTGCTTTTGCATCAGCCAGAAGCTTTTTCGCTGCCTCCACATCTTTTCCCTGCACTTTGAATCCACCGAATGCATTGACAGACTGGGGGGTCAATCCGATGTGCGCCACAACCGGAATGGATGCCTTCACGATCGCCTCGATGTGAGGTGCAAATTCCACACCACCCTCCAGCTTTACCGCATTCGCGCGGCCTTCCTTCATCAGTCTTCCGGCATTGACCACTGCGTCGTACACGGATGTCTGGTAGGACATAAACGGCATATCCGCAACTACAAATGCATTTTTTGCACCGCGTGAAACCGCTGCCGTGTGATGAATCATATCTTCCATGGTCACAGAGAGCGTATCCTCATATCCGAGCATTACCATTCCCAATGAATCCCCGACGAGAATCGTGTTGACACCGGCTTCATCCATGATCTTTGCCGTCGTGTAATCATAAGCCGTCACCATGACGATCTTATCGTGTTCTTCCTTCTGCTTCTGTAACGTCAATACTGTGTTTTTCATGTTTCCCTCCACTTTTCCTGCGCCCCAGGCGCATAGACTGTGTTTTCCTGTTCACACTGTTTCCGCGCATTCCGCGCCCGGGCTGTGTTCCCCGTTTCTGCACAATTTTCTCATCTCCGTGTAATCACGATCCGGATGCTTGCTCTGTGCGAGATCTGTGAGATATTCGGCACAGGAAGTATATATTTTCCGCTGTTTTACATTTAACGCGGAAATATGTTTTTCTACGGTCGCACAGTCATTTCTCTCCAGCGGACCTGTGAGAGACTGCACGCATCCCTGTGTCAGAATGTGATCCAGATTTCCCTTTGCAAGTGCATAGAGCTCGCTTCGCGCTTCCTCCTGTGCGAATCCGCAGTCGAGAAGCAGCTGCTCGGACATGGAAAATAAGGCAGTCATATAGTTGGATGAGATTGCTGCCGCCGCGTGATATTTGATTTTGTCTTCTTTGGAAATGATACGGGTGCGATTGCCCATGGAATGGAAAAATGTCTCCAGATCCTTCACATAGGAGGAGTCTCCCTCGAGTGTGAACAATACGCCGGATAATTCTCTCCATGCATTTTCTTTGCTGCTGATTGCAGCAAGAGGATGTACGGAACATACATGACAGTTCATGCTGTCCCAGTCTGAAAAGATGTCTGAACTGTAAAGACCGCTGCAATGACCGATCACTTTGCCGGATACATAAGGCTTTGCCTGCTGCCACACTTCCGCGATGGCAGAATCCGGTACAGTAAATAGAATCATGCCGCAACTGCTGATGATTTCTTCTAAACTTTCATAACAGGTTGTCTGTGTAAATGCTGCTGCCCATGCAGCAGACGCGCGGGTCAGGCTGTAATAACCTCCTACGTTCCTGCCCTTTTCTTTAAAATATTTGCCAAGTGACACGCCGACCTTGCCGGCACCAATAAAACCGATCTGCATACGTTCGGTCTGTACACCATTCAATGAAATACAAACGCCTCCTCCCGGAAGCAGTATGCGGCACCTCTCCTGTGAAATCATGGTCTCCTCAATCCATGTCCCGTCGGAAACTGGCGATCTAGGGTTCGTTTTCTTTTCTTCTCCGGTATCATTTCCGCGCTGCGGAATATCATCCGTGATTTACTATAACACCTGGTATTTCAAATGTAAATAAAGGAATAAGAAAAACCCGCGGTCTTTTGACCGCGGGTTCCGATACATCTTCGATTTTAGTTATTTCCCTTATAAGACAGGAATTTTACAACTGCAATGATCGGGATCAGACCGGATACACAGCCGATTGCCTGTGTCTCGCTCTCCTGCTTGCCCTCTAACTTTGCATACATCTTAGCGTAGCTGCATCCTAAGAATACAACATTTAATACGATTGTGATGACATTTTCTACCGTGCCGTTTACCGGAATAAACAACAGTGCAAGCGGTAAAATCCACCAGAGCTTGAATACCATTGCCGGAAGTTCAAGGCTTCCAAATAACTTTACCTTCTCGCCTTCCCCCTCTGCTGCTGCATCCGCACATGCATAAAATACACCGTATGGAATCCATGCAAGCCATGCATTTTTGTATCCCAATGCCTTTAATGCCTTCATGTGGGAAACTGCATATAACACATAGCATGCTACCATAACAACAAGACATAACAGAATGACACCGATGCTTGCTCCAAGAATTGCTCCATAAGTACTCATATAACCTGTTCCTCCTTAATAGTAAAATCTCTCTTCACACTCTATCATATATAAAAGGCTATACGATGTCAAATGTATCTTTATATTTTTTTTATATT
>OOCI01001757.1_pt1 | contig 15110 bp, 20 predicted proteins | sample 1671761 | NCBI WGS metagenome assembly OOCI01 (sample SAMN06348190, study PRJEB24527) | human gut metagenome | biome: human gut; feature: ankylosing spondylitis patient; material: feces | host: Homo sapiens | place: China | collected 2015-10
CCTATAATTAAGTTGTGATTATATACCCCAATCGGACACGTTTAACATCAACTGGACTGTGAATGTAGTGACCTTTGCCAATGAAGTGGAAATTTGACACTTGATTTGCCCTGTCTCATTTATGGAAATGTTTGCATAGGAAGATGTCCTTTCAGAAGTATAGAAGTAGCACCCCGAGTAAATAGTGCGTTCCGCAGATGGCCGCACAGAGGCGGGAAGTGTGCCTATAACAGTGTTTGAAATATTGGCATTAGTAGTAGTAGACCAGTCCATTACAATATTTAATAATTTGAGAGAATCGTTGTAGTTGTAAAAATTCGCCGTATATATGCCTGATGCAAGAGCGGGAGCGATATTGCCAGATTCCCATTTTGTAATTCCTGCTATCTGATTTACAACAGCATCAACTTTTGATGAAATCGAAGCTATTGAGCTGTTAGCCGTGTTAGCGACTTCTAAGGCGTTGTTCGCTGTGGTTAGTGCTGTTTTTGCATCGCCACTAGCTGATTCAGCGGTTTCCTGTGCAGTAGTAGCCGCTGTGTTGGCATTGTTAGCCGTCTGCACCGCCTGTCCCGCCTGGGAAATTGCGGAGGACGCGTCACCGTTGACATCATTGTAACCGTTGTCAATTTTTAAAAAAGCGTCGTTCATATCGCCAAGGAATGTAGGTTGGTCTGTACCTATCCATTGCGGCAATTGCAGATACTGTGTTTTGTTAGTTGAACCCATGTTTTTACTCCTTTCAATTTAACATAATTATTCTAACTATTTGATGGTGGTTGATTACCCACCATAATGTACATATTATCGAACATATCACATGTAATATGTCCTACCTGCACCGCATTAGCTGACGCGGCTTCAGCGGCCTGTGCCGTTTGCTGTGCATTTGTTGCGGTTGTCTGCGCTGTTTCTGCTGTTGTCTGCGCCGATTTAGCGGTGGACTGCGCGGCGGTTGCTGTTGTCTGCGCCGATTCAGCGGCGGACTGCATTATTAGCCGTATACGGGGAACTGTCCCATGTATTAACTGTTATCAATTCCCCGTCAACTGGGAATTTGATTCACCCCATCATCATCAAAATTAAATGCCGTTACACGCAATACATCAAATTCATCAGCCGTATTGGCGCGGGTATCGAATGTGTTAGTTGTAATCGCGTTAGGCCTAACAGTTTGAAACAGCCGATATAATACACGTTGTACAGTATCGTACGTACCCGTCACATAATCAAATACATACCATTCGTAAATTTTACCGATAATTTGTTTTGATAATGTATCAAATTTCAAGGCTGTTATATGTGTATTGTCGTAACGTTGGGCAGTCCATTTGGCCGCGTCAAATTGGTAACATGTTATTCCGTAATAACGCAACGCGTCGTATACATGATTGATTACAACGTCTAGTGGATTTTTATAGCCGATTGTTGGGTCATAAATCATAATTTTGCCCAGTATCGCGTCATCAATGTATTTTTTCAGGGCATTTATTTCACCCGTAACCCATATACGCAACGTATTATCTAAATTATTGATGTACGCATACAAACGATTGACTTCTAGGCTAATTTTATCATAGACATCGTCAAAATTTTTAGACACTTCGTCTTTGTAGGCATTCAGATTATCGTCTTGGATGTTATTTTGTTCGTCGACGTATATTTTAAATTCGGCTATTTTTTTATCAACTAGTGATTCAAAATCATCGGTGATATTGTTATATAATTCTATTACCTCGTTCAGCTTTTCCAGAAATTTACATAAAACCTCATAATAAGAAAGGCTGTTATCATATACCAGTGGCAACACTTTTTGGCACCAGAATTTCATTTTTTTAATTTCAGTCATTGCGCATCTCCTACCATAATTTGAAAAATAAATTTTGCAATTCATCAATAATCATCATATCAATGTTTATTAGCGCATTTCTATATTTATCCAGCATTTCTGAATAACTAGCACTATTACGCTTACCACTAATTTTTTCCAAGTATTCATCACTGCTCGTACTCGTTCCCGTAGCATTCGTGTCATTTATATTGGCACTGGATAAATATGTATTATCTTCAATATTCTGCAAACTCCCTTGCGGTGTATCACTGAATCTATCCGTTGACTTCCCTGTAGTCGTCTGACTGGATTCGTTATCCAAAGTATGTTGTGTTGTAATATCCGTATCATACAGCGGATTAAATTCAGCCGCCCATGCTGTGTACAACTTGTTGTAGTACGGCATGATTTCATTCATTTTAGCATTAAGTCTTAATTTCCACAGTCCTACAGTTTCCTCAGAAATTTCCCTAGTATAATAATGTTTAACTATTTTAGTTTCCAAAACTGTCCTATAATCTTCGTCAAAAATCGGAAAATCAAAATCAAATAATTTTGGCAACGCCCCAGCAATAACTTGTTCTACATTACTATACCCAGTCGATTCAGTCAACCCAGCGTAGTTTTCACAGATAAATCGTAATTCTGTTGTATACATACTCATCTTTTAATCACCACCCAAAGAGCAATACCAGCCCCTATTAATCCTGCCTGTATGCAATACCACAGGATTACACCGAAACTATAACTAAACATCAGTATTTAGTGGCGTCCTCATCACCATCAATCAGCACATCAAATTCATCAAAATCCTCAGGAAAATCGCCGTACCAACGATTGAAATCTTTTACAAATTTTGCTGTTTCTTTCACCCACGAGCCAATCAACAACAAGGCTACGCATATAATCGCATTAATTGTCATAAATATGGCGAATAGGAACACAAACGTATAAACACTAATCATTTATTATATCCTCCTCTTCAAACACTTTTCCGTCGTAATCATTGTTTCCCGTGTCTTCTTCAAATTCCACAGAAATTTCTAATCCGAACATATCATTTATCATGTCAGCCGCCTGTTGGCGTGCTTTCAATCTGGATTTTCTACTAGCGATTGTGCCGCCAATGGAACGTTGCACTTCATCGGTTATCAGACGTTCTTTTTTATTTACGGTTAAATTTGAAATTCCAAGACATGTCAACGCCTCATTCCATACTTTTTCTTTCAAATTATAAATATCCTCAGCGACATATGGCGCACCAGTATTCAGCGTTTCCAACGGTGTCGACGATAAAGATTTATCGCCCCAGATAAACGGCTGATTCCCATCATATTTCAGATACAAATTTTGCATTGTCAATCGTTCTGTTTCGTCGCATTTTATCATTACTGGTGTTTTCTGTGCGTTTACATTGATATCTATTATCCTGTCCATTTGCGCTAAACGTCCAGCATAATATCGAACATCTCTAGCGGAATTCATGTGCAGTAGGTTATTATAAATAATAACACTGTCTTTATTCGTTAACTGTTTCTGGTAACTATTCGTCGCATATGCTCGTCTGAGTACTGGTATATTATACACATCCCAATTACCATTCAGCGCATTTGTCAAACATAGATACCCCATAACTTCATCTTCGAAAAATACCGCTTGTCCGTATCTGAATAGCACTAATTCCATAAATCTGGAATCAATCGTATCAGGTAGATTATTCCATTTTATAGATGATATAGCTAACTCAGTCAATCGGTCATAGTAGTAACGATATGCCATATTGTTCATGGCACCTGATGTCCAAAACTCTCTATTGTTTTTATTTCTTCCCATAATCACCACCTACAAAGTATTATCCAGTGAATAGTTGCCTACTTCTGAACCATTTCTCCAAAATGTAATACCCTTATTATATATTGATACTATTTTATTAACATCATCCGCAGGAGCATTCCCAATCAAATTAGTGGTTTTATTTTTTACATAATTCCAGTGTGCTCTACCCGACCTATTAGGGACTTTGTGCTCGTTGACTGCATATCCGTATACGTCTAAAAAATTGTCGATTCTTTCGGCAAAATCTGCTGTTATAGTTGCGGGATAGAAATAAAAATCTTTTTTCCCCTGTGAATAGTTTACAGCCGATTGAGATGTTCCTTTTACTTCTGGCGGGTTTACAGCGGCTAAACCTCCTCCGATAGCTGTACCGAACAATGCAGTAGCGGCACCAACTGCGGCACCCTGTAAGCCACCGACAGCCGCACCCGAAGCGGTCGATTGCATCAAACCAGACCACGTTGACGGGTTCGAAGCTGTTTGAGATAACCACGCTTTGAACGCATCTATGTTAAATGTACACTGCGGGAACCCTGATAAAATCAGTTGCTCGTTTCGTAAAAACGAACATCCCTTATAATTTAAAGGTTGTAAAGATATTTGTGGATTAGCCGCAACACTTCCAGCCATAACAAATTGACAATTTGATGTGGAAAAATATTCATATCGCATGTCAATACTATCGCCTTCATCGGTTGTAACTAACATGTAGTTGTATGGGTATGTAAACAATTTATTGTTTTTAGGGGCATATCCATTCAAATTACTATAGTTTTTAGATTTTGTGACAGTGTACGAAGCACCTCTTGTCATAGTTATTACATCATTATCCATAAATTCAGCGTAATACATGAACACCGCTGTTATAGATTCATTCATTTCATCCCACGATGTTAACACGTCAGACAAATCTTCACGTACAGCTTCTTGCCCTGATTCCGTAACGCTATACGGCGCGTAAGCTGTGCCGTGTAATGTATTTGCCGCAAATGTTGGTTTTACTTCTTGCCCCGAGGAACCAACATTTGACATTACAACAGCGCATGGTGTTTCACAGTATCCTGAATCTGAAAAACTGTTATACACATATTCCCCCAAATCCACTGGTTCTGGCTGTAAATTTGCGCCTATAGTGTCATTCATAACGTGTTCACGTTCCACAAAACACTGTTCCAATGTAACGTCAAAAAACCACGTCTGCATTACATCTATTTCAAATGTAATTAATGACACCTCGTTAGATACATATTCAATCGACGTTATAAATGCATAAAACCATCTGTCTCCAAAACTAGTATTTTGAAACATCATATAGTTGCAGTTATACATGTCTTCGGCTTTTCGTTGAATTTTCAACTGTCCCCGATTTACACGATTATATGACAGATTAGTGTGGGTATATGCAGTCAATGATTGAAAATATGTAGCCTGTGCACTAGCCGATGAAAAATAAATCGTATGGTCATACGTGTTATCTAACGGGCAATTGCGCAATATTCTAACTACTGAGTTAGGTGCTATATACATGAAATAACCTCCAAAATCAGGAAGGGATATAAATCCCTTCCACTATGCATCTTTATTCATGGTAATCGTGCTATCAACTTCAGCTGTTGCGTCAATCTGCGTTGCCGATGTGTAACTAGCATTTCCGACATTCATTTTCAGTGTAATTTTTGTGGCCGCTGTAACTTCCGATTCTGGTATCAGGATTGCACCGGATGGATGCATTGCAATTCCATCCTCCGTCATTTGTTCAGTCTGCACGAATCTGAACTGCTGATTAAATACTGCTGGCTGTTCATCAGTTGTTTTAACTTCCAGCGTCAGTGTAGTTGCAAAATCAGATTCAGATTTATCTGTAATATGAACTGTAAATGTTTGCGGCATAGTAATATTTGCAGAACCAGTTACAAATACCAACGCATTGCTGAACGGAGATATAGAAACAGTTTTCCACACATTATAGAAATAATTCCAGTATTCCCCAGATGCGACATATTTTTCTGTGAATCTAGCCTGATTATCATAAATCTGGAACCATTCAGCGTCAACGATAACAGCAGATATATTACCCATCAATGCCAATTCTTCATCAGTAACAGGCTCTATCATGTCAGAATTTGCAACTATTTCAGAAAATCTGTCATTATCAAATGTTGTCCAATCGTCAATCAGCTGTAAATGTCCAAGAAATGTTGCCTTATCCATGTTGAACGCACTAGCCAATACATCAACATCAAAATCAGCATTAAATTCAGCGGACATGAATATATACTGGTCATCTCTCAGCGTAAACGTGTGTACTCCTTCTGCATTATATTCAGTTTTCATAAATGTTATCAGATTAGAAAACCCTCTGAACGCCTTGGCGGCATTGTGCATATCGCTATTATCAAACTGCACTGGGTACATTTTACCTGATGTTATTCCCTTTATCATGAGATATTTGAACAACAGAAACTCATCATAATTTGCAGATGAGTAAATACTATCAATTATTTTGGTGATTAAATCCTGTACACCTTCCTCAGACAGAAACGCCATATGCAAATCCATATCCTGAATGGTTACAGGATACTGCACCCTATAATTCATTATATGCATTGCTGTCCTGACATCTGGCACACTTCTTTTCAGCTCTCTATCAGCGGCTTTTTCTACAGAAAACTCCCTTGCCTTGACAAGATTTACAAATACTTCTTCAACTGTTTCCCCGTATTCCAGAAAACCTTTTTTAAACATAGAATAGGCATTGTTAAAAAGTTTACTGTTTATTCTAACTAATGCTATTCTATTTATCAAGGACGACAAAAATTGATTAGCCATCGCGGGATAACCCCTGAATACTTCGCCTACAACTCTCACTCCTGTTTCTGGCGATACTTCTGGCACCAGTGACTGATATTCCGCAGATGCATTCTGTCTAATTACATTCAGAATATCATACGTTGACGCATTTAGCGTCGATATTGCAACTTTCCTAGGCATTTATTTCCCCTCCGTTTCAAATAATTCATCGTATGTTGTTTTCGGTTTTTCTTCCTGCCCTTCAATGTCATTCACGTCATCAACAAAATCCTCATCGTCATTAACATCTGATGCAGAAAAGAAACGTTCTTTATAGCGGTTTCTCCATTCGTTATCTAATTCACTATATTTTCGTTCCCATTCAGCATTGTTTTCATTATAACGATTTTCCCAGTCTGTAGTGTCATTTGTTCTAGCGTCTAAATCACGTACAGTATCATTCACGTCTTCGATAAACGACAACGCTTCATCACTGTTATTGTCGCCTACAATATTAGCTACAGCCTGCAACAATTCCTCTACTGTTCTTACAGCCATGTTTTACCTCCTATCTGTAATATCTTTTAAACCAATTTGGAGCATAATTCCAATACTTTAATTGGCCTGGTATCCTCCAACTGGGTCCGGGTCCTGGGTCGGGGCCTGGGTCTGGCGGTTGATCTGGGTCTGGGTCGTATTGCCCCGCGTATATAAACCCTTGCAAATAATATCCAGATGAAGCCCATCCAGCGGGCAAATAATTGTTCGCTGGCGTGTTATTTGTAAGGAAAAAATATGTTCCTCGCCACGCCGAATTGGAAACTGTTAATGTTCCGTCATCTGCGATATATTCAACCACGCACACATGACCAGCATAACCACGCCGCCCCATGCATAATATTGCTCCTAACGCTGGTTTACTACCAACTTCAAATCCTCTGGAACGTGCGGTATCATACCATGTGCCAGCGTTCCCGGTTGGTAGGTTGTTCGGGCGTTCGCCCGTAACTTCCCAATATCTTCCCCACGCATAGCACGTACAATTCGGAAGACCATACCCAGATTGATAGAATGGGTTGTCCGAATACCACATTGGATTGCCACGCATTTCTGTTGGACTGGACGTGCTATAACGTGGAACATATGTAGGCATTTTATGCCTCCTTCAACATTGCATTCACAATGGTCTGGACGTTATTATAATTATATCCTTTTGCTTCCAGATTTTTCTTTCTGCTTGTGCCGTTTCCATATTCACCACGGATTACTGCTTCAGCCGCATTTGTATTACTCGAATCTGCCAATATTGCGTTTACACAATCTTGTACTTCGCTGTAATTGTATCCTTTTGCTTCCAGTTTTTTCTTTCTTGTATTTCCGTTTCCATAATCTCCACGGATAACAGTTTCAGCCACGTCATAAAATGTTTCACGTGAAACATTAGTAGACGACGCACTGGAATATGGCGGTCTATAAACTGTTAGTACATCTGCTTTACTTCTGGTTTTTCGGTACACTCCCTCCCCGTTTGTGCCAGAGGTGTTGCCTTCAATAGCCGTTATCGTGTTTCCAGAAACAGACTCACAAAACCCGATGTGATCGCCATCGCCATCGCCATCCCAATCATAAATTAAAATGTCGCCCTTTCGCATGTCGGATTTTGGGACAGTATATCCATTTTTTCGTGCATACGAATCTACATATGGTACATATGCAGTTTTGGTGCCACCGCAAAATATAGATGTACTATTCAGTTTATTAAAACACCACCAAATAAATACAACACACCAGTCAAATTGGCTACCGCTGACAGCACCACCATAATAATCCGCATTATATTTTACATTATTTATGTTTTTTTCAATTGTACCAATTTCGTTTTTTGCTACATTTATTATTTCCGTTGCACTACAACTCATTTTGTTTTATCTCCTTTCTTATTTAATATGGACACCGCATTCTCTAAAACAGCTGGAAGAGGCACACCCATTAATCCCATATTTTCAATTATGGATAGTAGCTCATTCGCCAAGAAAGAATATATAACCACATCGCGAATGTAGGAAGAATTAAGGAGAACATCTAATTGAGCGGCGATGAGCACTATGGCTAAAACAGAAAATTTTCTGATCAACCCCTTCCAACCAGCTTTAGATTCTAATCCACCATCTGCGGTCTTGGTAGATTTTTTAAAAATACCCGCCACAGCAAGGCCAGTCAAATAATCTATAACCATAAAAAACACTAACGCTGACATCGTATTATCCCATCCACCAAATGCGGCAGATATGCCTGTGCTTACAACACCGATACCAGCGCATATACCTATTTTTTCCATATAGTACTCCTTTTCTTTTATTATAAAACAGTTGACAAAATTTGTCAACTGTTTTATAATAAAAAGGGAGGGAAAATTATGTCTTTTTATGATGGAACAAAACTTTTATCACTCCGAGATATCAACGGAAAACAACCAGAAATATATATATGTACGGCTAACAGAACAGCGGGCAAGACCACCTATTTTAATAGGTATTATGTCAACAGATATATGAAACACGGTGAAAAGTTTGCATTGTTGTATAGATTCCAGTATGAATTGGATGGTTGCGCTGATAAATTTTTTAAGGATATAAATTCCCTCTTTTTTCCTGATGATGTGATGAACAGTAAAACACGAGTAAACGGAATTTTTCATGAATTATTTTTAAACGATAAATCGTGCGGATATGCTATTTCGTTAAACGCCGCTGACCAGATTAAAAAATATTCACATTTTTTCAAAGACGTTGAGCGGATTTTATTTGATGAATTTCAGTCTGAAAACAACCACTATTGTCAAAATGAAATTCGAAAATTTATCAGTATACATACCAGTATAGCTCGTGGCGGCGGCAAACAAATACGTTATGTACCTGTTCATATGGTTTCTAACCCTGTTACGCTACTGAATCCGTATTATACATCAATGAAAATATCGGCCAGATTGACCGATGAGGTGAATTTTCTGCGTGGTGATGGATGGGTTCTGGAACAGGGATTCAATGAATCCGCCGCAAGCGCACAAAAAGAATCAGGCTTTATGAAAGCTTTTGCGGGTGATAAATATGTAAATTATTCAATCAATGCAACATACTTGAATGATAACTCTACTTTTATTGAACAGCCTGAAGGATATGGCCGTTATCTATGCACATTAAAATACGAGGGTTGTGACTATGGTCTGCGTGAATACGCACACAACGGGATAATATATTGTAACGACAAACCCGATAAAACTTATAAACAGAAAATCGTGGTTGACGTGAATGACCACGATATAAATTATATTATGCTAAAAAATAATGACATGTTCCTTTCAAATATGCGTTACTTTTTTGAACGTGGGTGTTTTAGATTTAAAAATCTAAAATGTAAAGAAGCATTGTTAGCCGCATTATCATATTGATATCCCCGTAAATTTATACCACTGACGAAACAGGGAAGCACGGATGGAATATGCCGCCTGTGGGATGGTCGAGATTGCTACTCGCTTTGGTATTGTTTACGACTAGGATATATAAACGGGGATGTTATTCATCCCCGTTTTGAATTTTAATCTTTCTTCGAACATTTTCACTTTTAAATTACCACCTTTCTAATTTATGAAATATTTTACAGGCAATTTCAAATAAAAATTTACAAACAACAATAGCCGCCAAAATAAGAAATATAACGCACAGCGCAATTACAACAATCTTAGCGAACGTAAATAGGTAACTGAACATCTAATTCACCTCATTTTATACGTTGTATTTTTTAACACAACTCCACCTTTTATTGTTTTTGGTAATAACTTACTAGGCACCTCTAACCCAATGTTGAAATCTTCCAGCGATCGATGAACACTTATAAACTCCCTTTCTTCCTCTCGCATTTCTCCATCAATTTCTACGTCATATTCCCTCCCTTCCATGCTTCGCAAAAATAGATCCTTGCATTTCTTCGGCATACCCGCACAGGTAACATTATAAAATGGCTCTATTGGCTCTCCATCTTCATGTGTTACATGTTCAATATACGTTTTTGGACGGACAAAAAATGCTTCATCCCAATAGCTTTCTAATTTCCAACAACAGAAATTTTTATCATGTATTTTTATGCCCTTCACTTCTTCGGGATTTAAGTCGCAATGTATGCTATCTGTGTCAGCATATATAAATCCGCGATTATCACTACCATAATAATTTTTCTGTGCCGCTCTAATTGTAAAATTTCTAGCATAACTAGTAATAGCAGAACCAACTGGAATATAACCAGCCTGTTTGTTATACTGTACTATGGTAAAATATCCGATTGAACCGTCATCACGCACGTATGCTAATTTAAAACTACTGTTCGTACTACTAGCCATTTTCCCATATAGATTATTTAAAAATAATTTTGCTTCTTGCTTTTTCGCCCCTTTGCTCTCCAACTTTATTTTCTTATATTTTTCAATATACTCGTCAAAAATACCTGGCTCCGTCCAGAACCAACACCCGTCTAAAATTTCAAAATCTAACAATTCATAATGTTCTTTTATTAACTCAAAATCCGTTTGTGTTAATGTTAATTCCACCCGTGCGTCAACAACATTCCCATTTGTATCTATGTAATATGGATAATATTGCCCTGTTTCACCATTAAATACATCACTTGTTGTTAACATTTCTCGAGGCGGGTATAACATATTCCCTTTAACTTGTATTGTTGGCAACATACCATCTTTAATATAAAATCTTGTTTTAATTCGTATGAAATAATATGTGTGTTCAAATTGTGCTTGCTTTGGTATAAAATTTCCGCTCCAAAATTCTGGTGTGCCTATTGGATAACGATTCCCAGATTCACTGGACATCATGGACGGATATAGCGAATTTACATCAGCGGTTAATCCTTGTGTGTATTTTATGCCAGCTTTTTCAGGCACTAAATAACACCACCCTCCACGATAGCTTTTACGAATATATTCGCCAACATTCTCAGCACCATATTTTTCTGCGTTTAATTCAATTGTAAATAAATCTGGATATCTACGCTTGTATTCATAATTACCCGTTAATTTTTTAAATTCAGATAAACAACAGGAGCCAATCGTTAATTTATTATGTCCATCATTGAACATTATTTCTAATGCTTCTTTTACTACTAGCACATCATTTTTTATATATGTTTGTTCTTCGGGTGTTATCTCACAACCAGCATACCTAAAACCCTCGTATTCCATGTCTAATTTTTTATGTTGTGTCCCAAAACTTTCACCTATCATTTTAACCGAAAATGGAATCAATTTTAAACTGTCCCGAATCTCTATAATTTTATGGTTTGTTTTAATCGTGATTCTGTACCATTGCCCCAGGTTGGATATGCTGTAATTAAAACTGTCGTTCGGCATATCTTTTCGTGGAATTGGTTCTATTTCGTCAGGTTTTTCTATTTTATCCACATCTGTGAGCATGTTATAAAACGCCTGTTTAAAACCCATCTGTGTTAATAGAAACGACATCCAAAACGCACCATCAAATTTTAAATTGTGGAAATATATACATACATTATCATCGAACTCACTCAAATATTGAAAAATTTCTGATATGCTGTGAAAAATTTTAACGTCTTCTGTATATAATTCAACACACGCCGCCGCCCATACTTCGGTATAATCTTGTTCGTCATAAACCGTTGTTTCAAAATCACCGACAAAATACCGAAAATTCATTGCTTTGCCCATGGCAACACCTTTATAACATATCGTTTTCAAAAGTATATTGTATAGACTGCTCCAAAGTGAACGCACCATTAAATAATATAACAGCTAATTCATTTAAATCCAGATTAACATCGGTTGGTTTACTATCCCATGCAATACGTTCAGCTAATTCACTTATACGCATAGCGTTGTCTTGTATTCTTTGTGCTACAATTTCCTCGCCGAATTGTGCTACAGCTCTTTCTACCATATTAACCGCTCTGTTTCTGTCTTCTGTTTTCATTTCTCGCATGTATGCCGACCATGTTGTGTCAAAACCAGCTTCAATAAATGTTCTTAAAAAATTGTCTAACGTTAATCTACCTCGTGAAGGTAGTTTAATTTTTCCTTTTTCGGCTCTGGTGCGCGCGGCTTTTCTTGCCGCCGTCTGTCTTTCAATCTGTCTACCTCGCACGCCTGTAGTTGTTTGGCCACTTGCTAAATGATAGGTGGCTTGCATATATAACCTATTTGGTGTCGTCTGTCTTCTTAATTCCTGTAATGCTTTTTTCGTGACACGCTTCGGCATTTCTGGAATTATGTTAGCATTGAATTCAAAACCACGTTTGCTTGCGCGTTTTATAAAATTTCTGATTCTTCTTACTTCTTTAGACCATAATTGTTGATTAATTGTTGCCATGACTGCCTCCTTTGGGATTAAAAAACCGCCATAATACTATGGCGGTTAGATGATGTTATTTTATTCTATACCGCAGGTTATGAACTGTTTACCAGTATAGTTTTTCGAATCTCTCTTATACACTTTTATACCAGTCAATTCCTCACCTGCTTTCTCTAATTCAGAAATAATATCTTTAAACGATGTCCAAAATGGATTAGAACCTGTATAATATTTCTTGCCGTCTGTTGCGATAACAATATATAGTGGATATTCTCCTTTTTCAGATTTGCTATTGTGAACCAACAGTTCAGCGTACATATCGACATCCAATGTGATGGCTCCGTCCCATTCTATAGCATCGTCTAATTTAATTGCGTCCGTTGTGTCTTTCAGTTTGATTGCCTCTCTTGCTGTCAAATCCTTACTTGCTTCAATAATCTCAACCATGTAATTTCTCTCACTCATTTTTAATCTCCTTTACTTACTCTCTTTCAATTTCACTGTGTGCTATAAATTCATCTTCTGGCATTACATACTTTTCGCTTTCAAAATGGTATGCCTGAATTATGGTGTAAACATAACCATTGTTGCGCTGATTTAATGCCTCAATCATTTTGTCGGGATTTTCATAATGACCACTTAATACAAATGGCACACTTTCCAGCTCTCGTGTTTCTTTGTCCACTGCGAGCGCTTCGCCCTGTGTTGTCTTAATTGTTCTACTTACTATCCTTTTTCTTGGCACTTTTATCACTCCTTTCCTTTTTAGTGCTGGCCAGTGGGGTGGGATTCGAACCCACATCTTTTCAACTCGCCTAGGTCACGGACACGATCGTTTTAACATACGGCCGCTTTACGATTGATTGTTCTGCCTATTGAACTACCCACAGATGTTTGGCGGCCTTCACAGCCGCCGGAGACAGTTATGAAATTTATTGTAATTTATATTACATAGATATTTTAACATGAATGTTATTCGTCAATAAGTGATAAAGCGATTATTGAAGTTATTTTTAATTCTACAACGTTCATTTGTAAATTTTTCTAATCCTGTTATTAAATTCATGATATTACCTCCAAATATTTTCTAATGTGCTTGGGATTGACATGTATAGTATAAATAATATAACTAAAATATATATTTTAATCTTCTTCATAATTTTCATCCATCCATTCATATGTCGCATCTAAATCAACGCAAAGTCTCTGAATGCTACAATTATCACATCCAACGCTACGGCATTTACAATGTATGTCTCTTTCTTGTAACATAATATACCATAAACTTATTAAACATGATTTTTAATAATCTGTGTATGAATTATCTAATATTCTAATCATTGTTCCTCACCTTCCATTCACTGGCAGATATTATTTTTGCTAATTCCGATTTAACATTCAGGTCTGTTGAAGCAAGCCAATGTATGTATAATGAATGCTTACCAGAACATACACGCTCAGAAAGAGGGCATAAACCGCATTTTCCTTTTACTTCTTCACATGCATAACAGACATTTTTAATGTCATTAGGATTATCACCTAATTGTCTTATTGCGTCCTTCATAGTAGCTTCTGGATAAGTCGAAAGATAAGTCCACATGGCTCTGAATTTTTTCTCGTTATCATTTATCACATGCCTATCCACGATATCAATAGCTTGTCCAGCATATAAATTTTCAAAATCTCTACAAGTTAATAAATGTTCGGTTGCACCTTCACCCAATGGGCATGTAGTGCAATCATATATGGTACACATGATATATCTTTTCTTTAAATATTTAATAGCGTCCATTTTATACCTCCTTATACTTTTAAGTGTTAAAATCAGTCTGTGTACACATCAATTTCTTGGCCGTCTATGAAATAAATTGTATGCCAATGTAATCCTGGGTGCATCCCGCTCCTACCATTCCATTCAATGCGTTCAACACATTGTTCAAAACATAACTCTTCGTATTCTTCGTCGTTTAATATGTTACCTTCATATTTCTCAATTATAGTTTTAATATTCATGTTAAACCTCCTTAATCATAAACCCATTCTGTATCTTCATCTGTTTTAGCTCTGAATATAAATTCTTCTGGTTCTACGTCATCTTCAATCATTAATTGTTTAATATTGTCAAATGCGTCTACATAACTATCCGCTTCGGTAATTTCTAAATACCACTCTCCCGTGTAACATGCTGAATTTTCTGCTTCTGTAAATTCTACTCTGTACTTTTCCATTTTTTTCTCCTTTCGGTTTCCTTTTCCCTTTCTGTA
>OOCI01001765.1_pt1 | contig 15083 bp, 12 predicted proteins | sample 1671761 | NCBI WGS metagenome assembly OOCI01 (sample SAMN06348190, study PRJEB24527) | human gut metagenome | biome: human gut; feature: ankylosing spondylitis patient; material: feces | host: Homo sapiens | place: China | collected 2015-10
CAGTTTATGGCTAAAATAGACTTTTCTACTGCTATACCTACTTCATATCGCTTCATCGCATCTATCAGTACTTTCGACTATTTCAAGAAGGATAAACTTTTCTCCAGAAATGACAAACCGGCATTTAACCAAAAGGATGAACGATTCCTAAAGCTACAAGTAGGCCTGCCATTTCTTTCAAGCAAACGGGCAGAGTTTGGAATAGGGATTGCAAGGATAGAAGATAAATATTTTCAGAAAAGTGTAATAGACTTTGGAAACGATAAGTTTGATAAAAGTCGCTACGATTTGTTTGGTGGTTCTATCAGTTTTAACGGAAGCACATTAAACTCACGACAATACACGACACGTGGTTATAGAGAAGCCCTCATTGCCCAAATTTTCATTGGAAGAGAGCGATTCTATCCGGGAGAAAGTGCTACTGGAAATAATAATAAGGAGCACCACTCCTGGTTGCAATTATCCTATATGAAAGAGAAATACCACAATATGAGTGAGCATTGGGTGTTAGGGTGGTATTTGAAAGCATTATATGCCTCTAAGAATTTTTCAGAGAACTATACTGCAACAATGATGCAGGCTGGTGAATTTTCTCCCACACAGCATAGTAAGCTCACTTATAATGAAGCATTTCGTGCCAACCAGTTTGTTGGTGCCGGTATCCGGCCTATCTATCGTTTAAACCAGATGTTTCATCTTCGAGGAGAATTTTATGGTTTTATGCCCATTTATCCGATTGAAAGAAATTCATTGAATAAGGCATATTATGGAAAAGCCTTCTCTAAATTCGAATATTTAGGAGAAATATCTGTTGTGTGTCAATTACCATTCGGAGACATCTCGGCATATGTAAATCATTATAGCTCACCGAAAAGAGAGTGGAATGTCGGACTGAGTATTGGTTGGCAACTATTCAATTACCGATTCATTGAATAAATTTTCTACAAAAAAGTCGTTGAAATGCTTGCTAATTCGGGAAAAGTACGTATCTTTGCACCCGTTAAAACGAAACAATGGTCGCGTAGCTCAACTGAATAGAGTAGCTGACTACGGATCAGCCGGTTACAGGTTTGAATCCTGTCGCGATCACAAAGCCCTGCAAGATTGTTCTTGTGGGGATTTTTGTTTAATATGCCCTTCTATTTTCCTGATTCGGGTTCTTGTTCTGCCATGAAGCACTTTCTGATGGTTCCATGAAGTGCTTTGTAAGCATGTCATACAGTGCTTTGTTACATCCTCATAGAGCACTGTGTTATACTCTCATGAAGTACTGTGTTGCAGCCCATAAAAAGAGTGTGTCACATCAGGAACAACCCGCCCTTTGTTCCTGATGTGACACACTCTCTGATTAATATATCTCTTCTCTGATAAAGTTTTAGCACTTAATGTTCAGCTCGCTCAGAATCTTGCGCATAGCCTCAAACGTGGTGATACGTGTAGGAACCAGCGGTAGGCGAAGCTTGTTCTCCACCATCCCCATGGCATTAAGCATGGCTTTCACGCCGGCAGGATTACCGTCCACGAAGAGCAGCTTGAACAGTTCGGCAAACTTGTGGTGAATGGTCAGTGCATTGGCGTAGTCGCCCTGTAGGGCCAGGCGCACCATGCGGCTGAATTCACGCGGGAAGGCATTGCCGATGACCGAAATGACACCCACGGCACCCAGTGTGATGAGGGGGAAGGTGATACCGTCGTCACCCGAAATAACGTCAAAGTTGGCCGGCTTGTTCTTAATGATATCGTCCATTTGTGTGATGTTGCCCGAAGCCTCTTTGATAGCGATCACGTTCTCGAAATCGCGGGCAATGCGCAAGGTAGTTTCGGCTGTCATGTTCACGCCTGTACGACCCGGCACGTTGTAGAGTACAATGGGTAGCTCTGTGGCTTCGGCAATGGCTTTGTAGTGCTGGTAGATGCCCTCTTGCGAAGGTTTGTTATAGTAAGGCACTACGGAGAGGATGGCGTCTACACCGGTGAAATCGTCATGTTTCAGCGTGTCGACGATGGCACGTGTGTTGTTGCCGCCCACGCCCAGCAAAATGGGAACACGTCCGTTGACGCGCTCTATCACCATTCGCTTGATTTTCTTTTTTTCCTCTTCAGTCAGTGTTGGGGTTTCGGCAGTAGTTCCCAGTACGCACAGGAAATCTGCGTTGTTCTGTATCAGATAGTCTACGATACGCATCAGGGCATCGTAGTCTACACTTTCATCTTCTTTAAACGGGGTGATCAATGCAACCCCCATTCCCTTCAATCTAGTTTTTATCATGGGTCTTATGAGATAATCTGTGGTTTAGCAGTTCGCAAATGTACTATTTTTTTCGTTTTGCGCTACAAATATCCGAGATAAAAAACGTTTTTATGTGATTTTGTCAGGAAAGCAAGTCCAGGAACTCGTTTTCGGACATAATGCGGATACCCAGTTTCTGTGCTTTCTCCAGCTTGGCAGGGCCCATGTTGGCACCGGCCAGGATGAAGCTCGTTTTGGACGAGATGCTTCCCACGTTCTTTCCACCGTTGCGCTCGATCATTTCCTTGTATTCGTCACGTGAATGGTGCTCGAATACGCCGCTGATGACGATGGACTGCCCCGCCAGCTTGTCGGTGTATCCGCTCAGGTCTTCCTCGCTTCGGCTGAACTGCAGGCCGGCTTCCTTCAGTCGTTCCACCAGGTTGCGGTTCAGCGGATTGCCGAAGTAGCTGACGATGCTTTTGGCTATTTTTTCGCCGATTTCATCGATACTCATCAACGTTTCGAGGCTGGCCTGCTCCACTTCGTCGATGCTCTTGAAGGAACGGGCAATCTTCTTGGCCACCGTTTCGCCTACGAAGCGGATGCCCATGGCGAAGAGAACACGCTCGAAGGGTACACTACGGCTTGCAGCGATGCCGTTAACGATATTTTCAGCCGATTTCTGCCCCATTCGGTCCAGATCCTTAATATCGTCCACCGTGAGGCGGTAAAGGTCAGCAGCGTCCTTTATAAGCTTCAGACGATAGAACATGTCCACGGTCTCGGGTCCCAGTCCGTCGATGTTCATGGCCCGGCGGCTGATGAAGTGTTCTATCTTGCCCTTGATTTGCGGCGGACAGGCCGTTTCGTTGGGACAATAGTGGGCTGCCTCGCCTTCGAACCGCACCAGCGGTGTGCCGCACTCGGGGCAGCGGGTGATAAACTTTACCCTTTCGCCCAGCAGCATGCCGCGGGCATCGGTGTCTACACCCGTTATCTTGGGGATGATTTCACCGCCTTTTTCAACATAGACCATATCGCCGATGTGCAAGTCGAGGCCTTCGATGATGTCAGCATTGTGGAGTGAGGCACGTTTTACGACGGTTCCCGACAGCTGCACGGGGTCCAGATTGGCCACTGGCGTGATGGCACCCGTACGGCCCACTTGGTAGCTCACCTTGTTGAGCCGTGTCAGCGCGCGTTCGGCCTGGAACTTGTAGGCGATGGCCCAGCGGGGCGACTTGGCCGTGTAGCCCAGGTTCTTCTGCTGGCGCAGGCTGTTCACCTTCAGCACGATGCCGTCGGTGGCCACGGGCAGGTTCTTGCGTTCCGTGTCCCAATAGTTGATGTAGTCGAACACTTCCTGCAGGGTGCGGGCCTTCTTCATGTGCTCCGATATCTTGAAGCCCCACTGCGCCGCCTTCTGCAGGCATTCGTAGTGGCCGTCGGCGGGCAGGTCTTCGCCCAACAGGTAGTAGAGGTAGGCGTCGAGCTTGCGCGCGGCCACTACGGAGGAGTTCTGCGATTTCAGTGTGCCCGAAGCGGCGTTGCGCGGATTGGCAAAGAGCGGTTCCTCGCGAGCTTCGCGTTCGCGGTTCAGGGCTTCGAACGACTCCCACGGCATCAGAATCTCGCCGCGTATCTCGAATGTAGAGGGATAGTCGCCGTGCAGCACGAGAGGGATGGTACGGATAGTTTTTACATTGTCCGTCACGTCGTCACCTTTCTCGCCGTCACCGCGGGTCACGGCGCGCACCAGCTTGCCGTCTTCGTAGGTCAGGGAAATGGACGTGCCGTCGTACTTCAGCTCGCAACAGATTTCGAAGTCCTCGTTCAGGGCCTTCTTCACCCGTTCGTAGAAGTCGGTCACCTCACTTTCGGAGTAGGTGTTGCCCAACGAGAGCATAGGATATTTGTGGGCTACCTGCGTGAAATTCTTATTAAGGTCGCTGCCTACACGCATGGTGGGCGAATTCTCGTCCGCATATTCGGGGTGCTCCTTCTCCAGGTCCTGTAGTTCGCGCATCAGGTCGTCAAACTCCTTGTCCGTGATTTCGGGAGCGTTCATGACGTAGTAGTTGTAGTTGTGGCGGTGCAGCTCGGCACGCAGCCAGTCTATTCGTTCTTTGGGTGTCATAGTTCGTCTTACAGATAGTTTGCATGCAAAAATACGGGTTTCTCCGTGAAAATCCGTGTAATCCGTGCCAAAATACTATCTTTGCAGAAAAATTGCAAGAAACGTTATGCGCATAGACATTATTACCGTTCTTCCGGAGATGATTGAAGGCTTCTTCAACTGCTCCATCATGAAACGGGCACAGAACAAGGGCCTGGCCGAAATACATATCCATAACCTGCGCGACTACACCCAGGACAAGTACCGCCGCGTGGACGATTACCCCTTCGGCGGCTTTGCCGGTATGGTGATGAAGATTGAGCCCATCGAACGCTGCATCAACAGCCTGAAGGCCGAACGCGAGTACGATGAAGTGATTTTCACCACGCCCGACGGCGAACAGTTCAATCAGCCCATGGCCAACACCCTGTCGCTGGCGCAGAACCTCATCATCCTGTGCGGCCACTTTAAGGGCATCGACTACCGCATCCGCGAGCACCTCATCACGAAAGAGGTGAGCATCGGCGACTATGTGCTGACGGGCGGCGAACTGGCAGCTGCCGTGATGGCCGACGCCATTGTGCGCATCATTCCCGGCGTGATTTCCGATGAGCAGTCAGCCCTGTCGGACTCGTTCCAGGACAATCTGCTTGCCGCTCCGGTCTATACCCGTCCGGCTGACTATAACGGCTGGAAAGTTCCGGATATTTTACTTTCCGGTCATGAGGCGAAGATTAAGGAATGGGAGTTGCAGCAGTCTATCGAACGGACCCGCCGGTTGCGTCCCGACTTGTTGGGAGAATAAAACAGACGTGTAAATATAAAAGAAAAGGACATCAGCCGACTGATGTCCTTTTTTATTGTCTTCGGTTGCGAAGAGGGTATCTTTGTCAGATGTTATACCTCAAGCGCACCGATAATATCCGTTACAGACTGGAATCCGTGTCGGTTCAGGTAGTCGTCGATACCCTCGGCCACCTTGACTGTAACCGTCGGATCGATGAAGTTGGCCGTACCGATTTGGATAGCAGAAGCCCCTGCCAGCAGGAATTCCACCGCATCCCGCCAGTTCATGATGCCTCCCAGGCCGATGACGGGTATTTTTACCGCCTTGGCCACCTGCCACACCATACGCAGGGCAATGGGTTTCACGGCTGCTCCAGACATGCCTCCAGTAACTGTGGAGAGCAAAGGACGACGTTTTTCGGCGTCGATAGCCATACCCAGCAGGGTATTGATGAGTGAAACGCTGTCGGCACCACCATTTTCGGCCGCACGCGCTATTTCAGTAATGTCTGTCACGTTGGGCGACAGCTTCACGATGAGCGTTTTTTTATACACCTGGCGTACTGCCTTGACCACTTCTTCGGCTCCTTTGGCAGTCACACCGAAGGCCATTCCACCCTGCTTTACATTGGGGCAGGAAATGTTCAATTCGATGGCAGGAATTTTGTCAAGTTCGTTAATGATGGAGGCCGTTTCGGCGTAGTCTTCGATGGCCGACCCCGATACGTTCACAATCATATTGGTCCGGATATCCTTGATGCGGGGATAGATGTGTTCAACAAAGTAATGTACGCCCTTATTTTGCAGTCCCACAGCGTTTAACATGCCCGAAGGAGTCTCCGCCATACGCGGATACGGGTTGCCTTCACGTTTGTGAAGGGTGGTTCCCTTTACAATGATACCGCCTATTCGCTCCAAATCGATGAAATCGGCAAATTCTTCGCCGTATCCGAAAGTCCCGGAAGCGGTCATCACGGGATTTTTCATTTGTAATTCACCAATCTTTACACTTAAATCTGCCATAACAGTTTGTTTATATTAAATACGGGACCTTCTTTACATACACACAAGTGGCCTTCATCGGTGTTTTCCACACAGCAGAGGCAGGCGCCTACACCACAGGCCATCTTGTTTTCCAGAGACACTTCGCAGTCGATACCCTTCGCCTTGGCATAGCGCGCCACGGCCATCATCATCGGCTTGGGACCGCACGTATAAATGTGTTCGAACTTCACCTGCTCCAGGATGGAATGCTGCGTTACAAAGCCCTTTTCGCCGTGACTGCCGTCTTCGGTCGTCGTATACACCTCGCCGTAGGCGGCAAACTGGTCGAGCTGCAACAGGTCCTTGTCGCTGCGGGCACCCAGCAGGAAGGTGGGCTTGCATCCCCGTTGCTTCAACTGTTCGCCCAGGTAGAGCATCGGAGCCGTACCCACACCGCCACCTACCAGCAGCAGCTTGTCCGAAGGCTTTTCGGGCATGGTAAAGCCATTTCCCAAAGGAATCACTACATTGATTACATCGCCGGCTTTCGCTTCACCAAGGCGCTTTGTTCCGTCTCCTACGAGCTGGATCAGGAACCACACCTCGTTGCGTTGTCTGTCCACATAATTGATGGAAATGGGGCGGCGCAGGAATGTGGTGGGCGAGCCGTCCACACGGATTTCAGCGAACTGTCCCGGCAGCATCTCCGGCAGTTCCATCTGGGGGGACGTCAGCTTCAGCAGCACATAATGGGCGTGCAGGCGGACGTTCTCCGTGATTGTCAAATCTAAGATATATTTTTTCATTACTATAAAAGAATGGAGTTCAATCGTTGTGCAAAGATAGTGCAAACCGAGAGAAGTACAAAAGCTGAAAACAACGTTTTCAGGCTTTTTACTTCCGAGGTGTCGCCTGTCTTATCCTCTTTCACGCCGGCTTGAAAGTCTCGTACGTATTGTCGTCGAAGAAGATTCTTATTTCGGTGATTTTCCTGGGTGGTTTTTCTTTATAGATAATCTCTTGTTTTACAATCTCTTTAGGCGTGTTTAATGGCTTTGCTAATGCCATTTCCTTGCGATTTTCCGGTTCATCTGTCCCTTTGTCCGGATTTTCGGCATTCTCAGCGAATAGCGGATAGTCTGCGCCGATGTTTTCGGGGGTAGAAGCGGAAGCCTCGGCATCGTTACTCATGCTGCCTTGTCCCGTGAGCAGCCACTCGAGGTTGATGTCATTATAACGCTGGTGAAGCCGGAGGATAACTTCCGTGCTGGGATATTTGTTACGGGGGCCCAGAATGTGAGAGATGGTAGCTTGTGCCACTCCAATACTTTCGGCAAAAGCTCCGGCCGTTAGCTTTTCCCGTTCCATGATCATTTTAAAGCGGTCTTTGATGCTCATACAGGTAGATATTACAAAAGTATTTCCTTTTATTATCGGTTACAAAAGTAAATAATATGGTTCACAAAAGCAAATTTAAGAATGTAATTTGTTGATTTTACAAAAGTGTTCTACATATTTCATTTCCGATTATTACATTCGGAATGTACCTGATGTAAGTAAAAATAACGCATATATTAAACTTTAGTAAAACCAAATATCTATCTGATAATCAGTGCGTAATGATGTATAGTACTGTGATCTTTGGCTATGTTTACATAAGTAAATACCCTTTTGGGGTGTTTGTGGAAGCATATTTGCATCAAATCATAGTATTTTATTGGTATATAGTTAATTGATAGATTCTAAATTTACGCTTAATCACTGGGTAAGTACGAATGTAATCCCCTACTTTACCACAATAAATATACATATAGTTGTGCGCGTAACAATTGTGAGTATTATATATGTGATATAACAGTTGTAATCATTACATAGGTGAATATATCGATGAATTACAAATGAAAATCTTTCTTGTTGTATTTACAACTATTTATTCCATTTCAGTAGCCCTTATGCACATTTGGATATGACAGATTTGATGAAATGGAGGATTATGTGTGCGGATTGGGGTACATTAATATGGATAGCTGGATATTTTCTTCTTTCCTTTTTATTATTGTAATTTCCAGCCTTTTTTCCGTATAAATGGACTAATTGGAGGAAATATCGCATTCTCAGAGGTTTTATTTTGATATAAACGTTTGTAATATAGCGCATTAACCCCTATTTTTACATTCGTCAATTGGGAGATTCTAGAGAAATGGCAGTCGAACATAGGTAAACAGGGGATTTTTTGCGTATAGGATGCGGCAATGGATGTGGATTGGAGCTGTAAATTAAGGCAACAAAAAAGGATGGTATCCGGATGTCTGTTCACAGCTCCGATACCATCCATATTTCTTTCTGGAAAAAACAGATTGGATTATACTCCCATTAATGCAGAATTTTAAACACCAGTTCCCGCAGGATATCGCCATCGCTCATCGAACTGTTCTCCACGCCTTTCGACTGTGCATCGGCCGTGCGTATCTCGCCGATAATCTGCAAGGTCTTCACTCCGCTGTAGCGGCGCATGGCGGCCAGGTATTCGCGAGCCTGCCAAGGCGACTTCAAATCCAGAAACGCAGCGATGCCCTGCTCCGATTTTTCGGGGGCATAATAGGCCATCATCAGGTTGGAGAAGAAACTGAAAAGTAAAGATAAAGTCATCTGTATGGGGTTTCCTTTCGGATTTTCCTCAAAGTATTTTACTATCCGATTGGCTTTCAGCACATCTTTTTCGACCAAAGCGGCTCGAAGTTCGAAGTTGTTATAGTCCTTGCTGATTCCGATGTTCCGTTCCACCTGTTCGGGTGTCACTCTTGTCAAACCTTTTGGCAGCGTAATGACCAACTTTTCCAGCTCGCCCGTCAGGCGGCTCAGGTCGGTACCCACGAATTCGGCTACCATCTGCGAGGCCTTCGGTTCGATGTCCACCCCCTTGCGTTTCAGATAGGAACTGATGAAGGCAGGCAGCTGGGCTTCGCGCACTTTCTTTGATTCAAAGACTACGCCTCCTGCCTTTTCTATCTCGCCTGCCAGCTTCTTGCGCCGGTCCAGCACGCCATGCTTGTGGCAGAGGACGAGGATGGTGGACAGCAGCGGCTTTTGCAGGTAGTAAGTCAGCTCCTCCATGCCGCGCACGGCCTGGGCCTCCTTGACGATGATAACTTGGTGTTCGGCCATCATCGGATAGCGTTTGGCCGCGTTGATGACGGTCGCTATATTATCTACATCGCCCCCATACATCACCGTCTGGTTGAACTCTTTTTCCTCATCGGTCAGTACGTTCTCCTCGATGTAGTCGGCTATCAGGTCGATGTAGTAATCTTCTTCGCCCATCAGATAGTAGATGGGGCGGTATTGCTTGGCCCGAAGTTCCTTCAGAATGTCGTCGCACGTCAGTTCCTGCTTTGCCATAGTCTTACCAGTCGAACTTCAGGTGTTTTACGGTCTTCTTTTCGTCGATAATCATGCGGAGCGATTCGATGCCGATTTCCACATGCTCGGCCACGTAGTTCTGCGTCACCATGTTGTCGCTCTTGTCGGTCTTCACGCCTTCAGGAATCATGGGCTGGTCGGACACCAGCAGCAGGGCTCCTGTGGGGATGTGGTTGGCAAAGCCGCAGCTGAAGAGGGTGGCCGTCTCCATGTCCACCGCCATGGCACGTGTCTTCTTGAGGTATTCCTTGAACTGGTCGTCGTGCTCCCAGATGCGGCGGTTGGTGGTATAGACAGTTCCCGTCCAGTAATCGCGGGCATGGTCGCGGATAGCCGACGATACGGCACGCTGCAGCATGAAGGCCGGCAGTGCAGGCACTTCGGGCGGGAAGTAGTCGTTCGAGGTACCTTCACCACGGATGGCCGCAATGGGAAGAATCAGGTCCCCCAGCCTGTTTTTCCTGTCGATACCTCCACACTTGCCCAAGAACAGGCAGGCCTTGGGATGAATGGCGCTGAGCAGGTCCATGATGATGGCGGCATTGGGGCTGCCCATGCCGAAATTGATGATGGTGATACCCTCGGCGCTGGCCGATATCATATTGGCGTCACGTCCCAGAATAGGCACATTGAACTTCTCGGCAAACAGCTCCACATACTTGTTGAAGTTGGTCAGCAGGATGTATTCGCCGAAATCTTCTAGCGAGCGTTTGGTGTAACGTGGCAACCAGTTGGCTACAATTTCTTCTTTAGTTTTCATACGATTTCGTTAATCTATAAGGATTAGGATACGGGGTGCAGAAGGGAGTCTTTGAGTTGGCACGCCTTTCTGCAAACGCAAAAATACAATAATTAGAGAGACAGGAAAAGAAAAAGGCAGATTTTATAAGGTTTCATAGATTGTACTTCTCCGTCTTCAGATGATATTTTCTTCTTATGGTACACGGATGGCCGAAGCATCTAGCTATCATCACTCTTTCCCACTGTTCAGAATAAGCCGGCATGCCTCTTCGACCAAGGTGTCCCGACCTTTCTGAACATCTTCGAGAAGTGGCTGGCATTCGATGTCTGGTTGCACTCCGATGCCGTGGTGGCGGGAACCGTCGTGATTCAAGAACTTGTATCCCGTAAAAATGAAGCCTATGGAAGGATTTCTCAAGATAACGGCATCCCCGTTTGTTCCCGAAGTCGGTTCTCCGATAATGGTGCCTATCTTATAATATTTTATCAGCTCCATCACCGTCTCGCAAAAGCTGAGCGCTTTTCTGTTCGTCAGAAAATATACCGGCCTCTTGATCCGTACAGGTACAGGCTGCTCATACTCCCATGACTTTCGGTAAGGTTCGACAGCCGGATGGATTCCCCATTTGCTCTCGGCGGTAATCTGGTAGTCCACTTTCTGATGGTCGGGCAAGTAGAAGGTAGGAGTCAGAATCTGTCCCACCAGAGCCGGTTTGTCGATGAAATGAGACAAGATGGGAAGGATGGAAGCATCGGGATACCCCCTTAAATCAATGATGATACCCTTTGCCCGCTCAAAGTCATGAATGTATTGGCTGAACTCCTTGTAACCGGCTCCCTTTTCAAGGCATGGGTTTATCTTCCAGATGCCTTCTTTCACCTGTGATATGAAGTCTTCTTTGCCGTCGGTTATATAGTTGTCCCCTTTCCGGATGCTGACACTCGTTTCCCTGAGCTGTCCGTCCGTCCCTCTGACTTCCAGCCGGAGCACCGAATCTTTCTGGAATGACTGGAAGAGAAACAAGTCAAGTACCTTGCCCTTACGGTCTGCCTCTGTTGCAGCCGAAGCATATTTCATTTTTTCTGCAATCAGCCCGTGTATGTCTTTCCCGTTGACGGACACGATTTCTTCTCCTGTCCTTATCCCATTGTCCGGCGCGCAGCTGCTGACATAGATTTTCCCTTCACGGGTCACTCCGGCCTCAATCTGGGGATAATATATGGGCTGGAATTTCCCCAGCATGCTACCAGGTTTGGAATAACCGTTCATGACATACAGATGTCCGTCCTTCACATGTCCGTAGTGGGCATAGGAAACCGTCAGATATTCGGGATAAGACGCACAGGCGGCCACTTGCTTCAGATAGGATTTCATGAACTCCTTCCACGTCCCGTCCAGCCCGTCTTCGGCGTAGTAGGCATAGAAATGCTGGATGTAGGCTCCCGAGATAATGGCATTGGTCAGGCGGTAATAGGGGGACAGATAAAAATCTTTCGTCCATTTGTATTCCAAGGATTTCTTCAGTTGCTTCAGTTCGTCCGACTCTTCCAGCAGTTTTTCGGTGGCAACCCGATAGCAGGCATGCAAGTCGGAAGACAATCGGACCGTGTGCTTCTGGGGTAGCTGGAGTACATTTTCCTGCATCCTGATTACCCGGCTGGATGTTGCAGACTTTTGGAAGCCGGTGTTCAGTGTGGTAGCCTTGATGTAAAAGGGACAGATGGCCGGAGATGAATCTGCAGCGGGTGCATCGGTGAACTGCAAATCGGGAAGCAGCGGGGAAAAACGTGCAAGGAGCAGCGAATCAGCCTGAACACGGAAAGTCATCGGCAGTACATCGCGTATGTTCTTCTCCAAAAAGGCATACCAATCCAGATTGTCCACATACGGATTGGGAGAGAAATACCGTGCACATCCGTAAAGCTGCGCCAATTTCCATAACTGGGTGGCTTGAAAATCGGAAACGGTGAGCCGCTCAAAATTCTGTGCGGCCAGATGTATCGATTGAATCAGTGATAGAACGACAAGAACAATTTTCAGTTTCATAGATAATAATATCGTTTTTTATAAGAACATAATTCAAGCAGTTATTCTTTAGACAGCCTACAACCGTTATGTTATCAGATCAATCGACATTATGTTTATTGGGGCAGAAGCCGCATTTATCAGGCCAGTTATCGGAAAACCTTGTTTGCAAATATACAATAATTAGGGAGACGGGGAAAGAATAATCTTTATTTTCCTTTTAAATCTGTAGCATCATATTTCATGTAAAAAACATCCTCTCTATTTCGTTTATTATATATTAGTTTTCAAAAGATTAAACAGGAAGTTTCTACGGAAAAACAAATATTTGCAAAAGGATAACACTGATAAAAATATATACAATTACAAAAGGTTTAAGGGATCAACTGCACTTCTTGAGAAATAGATGTGATAAAAATAGGATTAGTCAGAGCAATCATATTTCCCTGTGAATCTCTTAACTCGGCCCGTATCCATTTACAATTTTTTTCAGGATGGAATAAGATTGTTTCTCCTGCATTTATTTGCCCACGATAACAAATTCCTTGTTGATTGATAAAAGATAAAGTTCCAGCAACTGAAGATGAAAATTGAATTGCAACTATTGAATTAGCAGTCAAATACTCTCCTATGGCTGCACGGACTGTTGGATTAGCTGTGTCAAAAGCTATCATTTTCAGTAAAACTGTTTGGTCTTTCACTATATAAGAAGTTCCAGATTTAATACCTTGGATAATCGCGTCAGAAGCAAGTTTTTCTGATTTGATCACCATGTGTGGTAATCCGATCTGATTGTTCTTATTATGATAATCCGATCCTCCAATAGCTACTTTATATGCCCCTGCTACTAACATTTGATTCCAACATTGAACGGCTTTTTCATCAGTTTCATCCCATGGCCCATTCCACACTTCAATTCCATCAAGGAACGATTTGTCGTATTTATATTCAATAGAATAAGGGTGATTGACAACAGTAAATTTTCCTACTTGTTTGGCTAAAGCAACTGATTGCTGATATTTCTCAGAATCTGTATATCGGAAACGAAAATCTATCCAACTTTTAGGATCTAATCCAAAAATGTTCCAATGTCCATCAATATAGGTCACTTCTATTCCATTTATGACCAAAAGTGAATCTTGAGAAATCTTTCCCCAATGTTCTAAAGCTGAATAAGTGTTGTGATCCGTTGAGATTATACCATCTAATCCTGCATTTTTCGCTAAAACAGCAACTTCCTCAGGAGTATTTTTCCCATCTGAATGAACTGTATGTACATGTGTATCAATACGGTACCAACCATCCAGATCATTAATCTGCTTTTTTGCATATACAGGTACAAATGGTTTTTCCTTATTTTTACCAATAACAATAGTAACTATCAGCTTCCATTCTACTTTTGGGACATCTTTTACTAACATCTGTACGATATTCCATTCTCCAGCCTTTATTTTGCCAGGAATATATCCTGGTGTTGCAAATGATTCCGATATTTCGAAACTACGACGTGCACCACCAGACCATCCACGAAATCCTTTACCGTTAAGTTGAGTACCTTTTTCATCGAACAATCCCATATCAATATTACATTTACTTCCATCTGGAGTATGCCAAGATTGTTCAACCGAAAATTTGATTGCATTTTTAGGTACTTGTACGAAATATATTTGGGAATGAAAAAATCTTTACTTGTTAAAGACCCGGTTAAAACCTGCCTAATCGTATCACATGAAGTAGCATATATACTGTTCCATGCAAAAATAAATATTAATGATAATACAAAATAACCACTATTTTTCATGTCTTTATTAATAAAGTTTTATATTAAAAATAGAACATTTAAAGTAAGATATACTACCATATTTATAGTATAAAGAGCTTTCTCTCTATTTAAATAAATAGCATCAAGACTGATTTTTATTTGTTCATTTGCCTTTTTGCCCATTCCAGTCTTCGTTGATCGGCTAATGGAGTCACTTTAAATTCTTCGAATGTAGCGGTGAACCCTTTCCCGTCCGGACAAGCTCCCATTAATCCTACCATGACAGGACAATTATCTTGCAACCAACAAGTGCGCATCATAATATATTCTTTATCATCACGTGAGAAAAATATTTCTACTGCATCCAGGCGACGGACTGCTTTTATCCATATAGAGCGGGGAGCATCCGGCAATTGTACTACACTCCAGTCACTGGTTCGGTGTGTAACTACGGCACTTACATTCTGTTTGCCATCAACGTATTCCACACCTGCTTTTATCCAGTTCTCATGGTCGATGCGCAGCATTAATCCCATTTGGTCAAAGGTGGTGACATAGTTGCCGGTTATCTTTACTTTGGCTTCAAATTCTCCACCATAAGTTGCATAATAGAAAGGTCCGTCGTCCACTGTGAACCCATAATGAGAAATCCTCCAAAAGTCTGTTTTTGCAGGAACATCCATCACTAAGGTTTTGCCATCTTTTATTTCCCATTGTTGAGGCTCATTCAGCCAGTTCATTTTATTCAAACTTTGTGCCATAGAAGAAGTTGCTGCCGCCAATAACGCGATTGACATGATTTTGATTTTTAAATGTTTCATGTTCGTTTCTTATTTATTTATCTTTGTGGTGCAAAGATAGGTCATGCCTGTCCTTGCGACAATACTGAATAATAGCCATTTTATACGATGGACGTACTACAAAAAGAAATTGATGAAGTCTATGCTACGCATCCGACAGCGCACGAAGCACTGGATAATGGAATAGTGGAACAACACCAGCAGTTTGTCCGCTC
>OOCI01001774.1_pt1 | contig 14980 bp, 16 predicted proteins | sample 1671761 | NCBI WGS metagenome assembly OOCI01 (sample SAMN06348190, study PRJEB24527) | human gut metagenome | biome: human gut; feature: ankylosing spondylitis patient; material: feces | host: Homo sapiens | place: China | collected 2015-10
CAAAATCCATTGGGATATATGTTGTCTGTATTTTATGTACGAAAATAAACCGTAAAAGACATTCAAAGTCGGAAGCAATCTTATAAGACAAATCAAAGCCACCATACTTATCATATATAATTTTGCGGCAGTAGAAACTTGGGTGTGCAGGCATAAAGCCAAGTCGCATCCAGCTACGGTGGAAAAGTCTTGACGAATAATAACGGACACATTTACCCAAGTCATTGCCATCCACGAAATGAATATCTCCATATACTGCATCCACTCGGTTGGTAGCAAGCTCTTTCTCTAATTTTTCCACTACATCCGAAGAAGTATAAAAATCATCCGAATTCAAGATACCAACCACCTCCCCCGTGGACATCCGAATCCCCTTGTTCATAGCATCATAAAGACCTTTGTCCGGTTCACTTATAAACCGCAATCGTCCATTATAACGAGGTTCATACTCCCGGACTATTTCCATCGTATTGTCTGTACTTCCCCCGTCCACAATGATATGCTCTATGTCGGGATAACTTTGGCTGAGTACACTATCCAAGGTCGTGCAAAGTGTTTTACCGCTGTTCCATGTAGCGGTAATAACTGATACTTTCATGTAAGTTATAATGTAATGTTATGTTTTGGGCTTCTATGCGTTCTCTCTTCTATATTGTTAAGTATAACTAACAATGTCGGTATATTTGCCATAATTTATAAATCATACTTAATAATAGAATACATGAAACTGCCCCAAATATGTCGTCAGCCTTGATGAATGGACGATAGGCAGCAATTACGAAGGAATCCACCACATTCATTTGCTCGATTTCCTGCAACGGCAGGAGTTATAAATCTATATTACTCCAAAGATATGCCATAATGATCTTTCAAATATTGGCATATCTTTTTCTTGTCATTTCCACAAGCTCTTTTTATTTCAAAGATCTTAGCATCCACCAAAGTACGGTACCACCAACCTTGCAAGAAGTCCCAGAGGAATCCTTCCTTGCCATCTAAGAACCCCAACTTTATGATATAACGATAAACAAAGTAGCCGAAAGCCCTCCAAAATAAAGGCATCTTCGCATATCGGTTTTTCTGTGCCCGCTTTCGTTCAACCTCTTTCCCATGATCTTGTGATACGATTTGAGAACCCGTCAAATGAAACTCTGCATCCAGCAACAAAGCCGCTTCCCGAGAAGCATAATTATTATGCTTATCTGTAAACTGCCCGAAAGTCATTCGGTTGTCATCCACAAATTGATGTTTCAATTCTGCCGTCTCGCCGTCCAATATCTCCAAATGCTCATCCATCAACCGCTGCTCATAACGAGCCATTCCTTTCCGGAAAACACGCACGATCTTGACATTATTTACAATGCCATGATGTAAGATCTTACCACAATAAGCGCGCGCGCGAGAGAGAGAGAGGGCTGAAACGCCCTCCGGCATTACAGGTAATCTCTCTTTTAATTCTTCAACCAATTCGGGTAACAAATACTCATCCGCATCCAGACGAAGAATCCATTCGGTCTCTATCTGCAATGTATCCAACGCCCAGTTGAACTGTTCGGCTTGATTACCCGGATACTTATGTACCACTACCTCCACATTCTCAAACTCCCGGCAAATCTCTACTGTCCTGTCAGTTGAAGGCGAGTCAACCACAAATACCTTCTTGGCAAAAGGTGTTACATTCTCCAAGCACCTACGGATATGTATTTCCTCATTATAGGTGAGGATAATTACCGTAATATCCAATGTCTTATTCAACATAACTACATTTACATGTTACAATTTTTCTTTTGTTCTTATGGATTCTATAACCAGGGAAACGCTTTTTTCGATACTTCCTGTATTATCTATTTTTATGACTTCTGGCTTTTGAGCTATCTTTTGATATAACCTAAACCGATAATCAAAAGCCTCATTAAAGGTGTTTTCAATTCTGCAATTCAAAACATCTTCTCGATTACGGCTTATCACAAACTGAAAGCTATCATTAGGCAAAAGCCGTTGGTATAATTTATACCATTTGCCGTCAAGTATGTCGAGGTTATGAGTTTCACTTCCCATATCAATGATTATGTCATTTACCCATCTGTCACAGATTACATAATCAGTTCTTAACTTAGTTGGTTTTTTGCGAGCTAACCAACTATCTATATAAGAACTATATAAGTAGAACCAGCAAAACAAAGGGCTTTTATAGAAATAGTGCAACCACATTTCTCCCATTGCGGTATTCTCCTTTTTACTTAATCCTGTAAGTTTAGCTATGGCATGCATTATTTTTATCAATTTATGATGATAACGCATCCAAATATATCCAACAGTCTTACCTTCTGCTTCCAATTGGGCACGCACACCTTCGATGACTGTAGTTTTTCCACTGCCATCCACGCCTGATATGATGATGTATTTAGTCATTTTGTTTCAATAAGTTAATCCATTCCATCCCCACTTGACTCCATGTAGGATGCGCATTCATTATTATTTTACCCTTATCAGACCTTGAATTTCTCAAAGCAACATCGCTCCAAGCCTTTTCGATTGTAATGGCCAATCCTTTGATTGACTTATCAGCAGTCAGCAGTCCATACTTAAGATATTCCGTAGTACCTCCATTGACAAAGGTGATTACAGGTGTACCGCAACTCAGCAACTCAAAATATGTCAAAGGCACCTCACTTGGAATCACGATGAAAGGCAGAATTGCATACCAAGCAGAGCCAAAAAAAGCCCTAAGCTGTTCTCTCGTCAGTCTATCCTTGATAATCTTTACTCGTTCCGGATGTTTCAGTCCGGACAATGTCTTTTCAAACCGCTTATATTGGGAACCCACATCCGTACGCATCAACATGACAAGCCGGACACCATCATCCTTCACGCTGTCTAAAGCCTCCAGCAACACCTCTGCCCCACGAGTAGGTGCAGGAGCGCCACTAAATAGTAGCCATTTTCTTCCCTTCAAATCATATTTATCCAAGACACTGTTGTCTGGTACAATTTCATCAAACGAATCCTTGCCAGGGTATATGGTTGTCACATTTTTAAAGCCGCCTCTCTTCACTGCTTTGGCACTCACATCGGTCAAACCAATCACATGGCTCACACCAATATTTTTCAATGTATGAGCAAAAATGCACTTGGACGTTATAGCCTCCATCAGGTAAGGCTTTGCAGCGGCTAAACCACCGTTCTTCTTCAGCAGCATTCCACTCTTCAGGTCATACACCCCTCCTGTCATGTAACCAATCTTCTTGCAGTTGATTTGAGCAATCCACTTGGCTGGTGTCAGCCCATCACGAAAAGTAAAAGGGATGAAAAGTATCTCCGGTTTTAGTTCCGTGCATTGGACAAAGATTGCCTCATTATTCTTTATCACGGAACACACATGGACAGGTTTCGACGAATCGCTTCCTGCCCAATCATAATCAATGACATCCTCACTGTTGCTGCAAGCATTCAAAATGCTTGCCTCATAGCCGTATTCCACCATCACCTTGGCAACCTCCAATATTGTTCGCCAAGGCATGAGATGTTCCCTTCCCTTAAAACAGTCAATCGTAAAGAATATAATTTTCATTTTCTCATTCTGATTACATTTGCAGGATTACCTCCTACAATGGCGTAATCGGGAACATCATGCGTTACAACGGCACCGGCAGCCAAAATAGATCCAGTACCAATGTGCCTACGTTTCGAAATGATGACATTTGCTCCAATCCACACATCGTCTCCTATGACGATGTTCGAGTCCTTGGTTTTTTCCACGTGACCTTGGAAGCACATCGGGGTTGATGTATCAGACACCTCATGTCCAAAAGTAATGCAATACAGGAACGGCCCCATCATTACATATTTACCTATATGGATGTCATTGGGAATGCTACAATTGGCACCAATACCACTATAATCACCTATCACGATATCCTTTCCGTTCCCAAAATAAATATTTCTGTTTATTGTTGATACTTTCCCGCACTCCTTAAATATGCGCTTGCACAGGAAAATACGGATTCGATTACTTACCCCCCCCAATACAGGAGTGTACGAATCTGGCAAATGGTTTGCGAAACCATAAAACAAGACCAGCCAAAACTTTCTCATCATATTTTGTTTTGATTTATTGTTGCATTCTTTAATACCTCACACAACTTCTTTTTCATTATATCCTCCGTAAAGTTTCTGAGGAATCTTTCACGTGCATCATGTCCCATCTTCTTTCGTAGGGATTCCGATTCGATAAGTTTCACAAGAGCATCAGCAATAGCTTCCGAATTCCTCGCCGGCACAACAAGAGCTTCCTTCCCATCCTCGACCGTTTCAGGGTTGCCACCTACAGAGGTACATACAATAGCCTTTCCTGCCCGCATTGCTTCCAGTAATGCAATGGAATGATTTTCTTGAAGAGAAGGCAGACAGAATATGTCCCATGCTTTTAACCAAGCAGGTACATTATCCTGATACCCCTCGAAACAGATTAACTCCTCAACTCCAAGTTCTCTTGCCAAATTGCGCAAAGCCTCCTCCTCTGGACCGTCACCAATGATATAGATGTGGAATTTTTCATCCACACGCTTCCTGACTTCCGGAATAGCTTTTATTAAGAAATTCAATCCCTTGATAGCGTCCAGTCGTCCGGCCATTCCGATGCTGACCCCATCGGATTTTAGCACAACAGGTTCTAGGGCAGGCTCGTTTTCCACAATACCATTATACACCACTTCCAGTTTGCTTTTGGGCACTTTGCGCTCCAACAGGTACAGTCCGCTATATTCCGCCACCAGAACCACCGTTCGTGCAAATCTTTTATACATCCAGGCTTGCAATTTATTAATGGCGTCTGCAATATACCGCCTGCCCTCAGTCGGAGGATTGTACAGACCATGGTAAGTACATACCATCGGCACCCGAAGAGACCGCTCCAAACATGCTACCAGCTTGATGATCACAGGCCCGTTAAAACCATGACAGAACACAACATCAGGCTTTACTTCGCGGGCAATGCCGCCCAAACGTTTCACCCAACTCATATCTTTTCTGTTTTTTATGGCGATTACCCGTATTCCGGCCTCAGTCAGAGGTTTTCGGTCATACTCACAATTCTGTAGGTCAATGCACACAGAAGAAATCTGCAATTCGAGGTCATATTCTCCCAGTGCAGCATAGGTCAGAAACAACTTGCCTATACCACCCGTACCAAATGCCCAAATGACGTTTAAAACTTTCATCCTTTATAATCTTTTCTATATGTTAAAGGATTTGCTTTCAAGGCTTCGTATGAATCACCTTTCATATCATAAAAACTGTCATACTTATTATATGCTATTATTGGATGCTCATCCTCGCGCATCTCCTTACGCAGATAATCCTGGCTGTCAACAATCTTCAAATCCATTGGAATTTTGTACTTCCAGATACCGACAGCCCTCAATTTGATACCTATTAAATACGTTTTCAAGCTTGAATAATCCTGTACAATGCGCAGGTCAAAATCACTACGGTCATGGTACATGTGTCGGCAGATACTTCCGTATATAGTAACAGCACCGATGTTATCACAATCTTTCAGTTCCTCAACAGCCCAATCTACATAATCTATTACTGACTGTATGCCCTTACCTTTGAAACCGGTATAGACTTCACGGAACCCTACCAGCCATGTAGAATCAAACAGCCAGAATAACGTATGTAGCACTACAAATAGAGCCAAGGCCACCCACCACGAATAAATACAAACTGAAGCCAATGTCACTATTACTGCAACGGGTATCAGCTCCAATCCTATACGAAAAGCTCTTTCTTTCCTGTCCAGGACATGTACCGCCTGCAATGTCCAGCTAACGAGGAACCATCTGAAAAACAGAAATTTGCCCCAATTAATTGAATAACTACGCATATCTTGAATTATTTCATTAAACCAGTCTAAAGATTTCCTTCCATCTGAAATCTTCTTTTTCAAATAGTTGCTTAAATGTTCTACCTAATGTCCTCACGGCGTATGCCAATAGAATAACCTCAACAACCAAGATGATAATATTCAACGGGAACAGGTAATTTATTTTATCTGTAAACAATACATACTGAACAATGTATGATTCCAAACACAATGCAGCAATAGCCTGAATACCATACCCAACATTAGACTTCATCAGTAGTTTAAATATATCCGCCTGAAACAGATTGTACAAATAGATACATGTGCCCATTAAGGGCACTAACGATAACATCTGGTAAGGGCAGAGATTTTCTTTTTTAGTACACGCCAACAAAAGGCCCAAGTGTAACCCGGTACACACTAAAGTCATAATAGCATCGCGCCAAACCTTCTGTTTCAGAATTACATTCTTCGAACCTATGTATGCTCCCATCAGCATAAATGGAAACCAATAAAAGAATCTAAAGGTATGGTTTCTATACATGTGATAACTGCCTATGTCTTCATACATTACAAACCTCACTATCGGTATTATGCAAGCCACAACAAATACCCACCACTTAAAACGCATCAGATATTTACGAACAAAGTACAGCAGTACATAATACATCATAATGCAAGGGATAAACCATCTACTGGCACCTCCAACAATTTGTCCAATGTTCATGTCATCTGCAAAACAATAGAACGAGAATATCGCCCAAGCAAATACACTGGGGTATATTCTATTAATACGCCTCTTATACCAATTGTCGAATCGGTCTATTCTGCCAAGAAACAATGTGTATCCAGAACAAAACATGAATAGTGCATCACCAATCGTACCGCCAGTAGCAAACATTTCGTATTTGGGTGGATACATCATGTAACTATGCACATTTATAATCAATATCATAGCCACGAACTTTAACAGTTCAAGTGACAAGTCTTTACCCTTAGCTTGACTGTGATGGGGGGGTAACCAAAACAGGGGAAGGAATGCCTGTTTGAATGGCATGCTCAAAAGTCATATACTCCATGGCTTATCTTCTCTTGTATTTATCAAGATAAGTTTTTACGGTAACTTTGATATCATACAGGTCCAGCACTCGCTTGTAAGCAGCTTCTACCTGCTGCTGATCGTTTTCATGTTTCAGAAATACCTCCAGTTTATCTGCACAATCAATAGGATTGCCATTCTTGAACACATAGCCGTACTTACCATAATCAATAACCTCTTCAGGGCCTTGGCCGGAAGATACCACCACAGCCACTTTTGCAGCCATTGCTTCGGCTACAGTATTTCCGAACCCCTCACGTATGCTTGGCTGAACGAATACATCATAATCACATACATGCTCAAAGATATACGATTGGGATTTCATGCCATGGAAGGTTACATTCTGTCCTAAGCCAGACTTTTGCACCATACCTTCAAGATATGGGCGTGAAGATCCATCGCCTATAAAATTGATCATAAAGTTATGGTAACCACGTTTCAAAAGTTCTGCACCAGCCTGTATCAAGATATGTTGTCCTTTGTCATCATGGTCAAGACGTCCAACCTGTACTATCTGCAACATATCTTTCCAATCACCCGATTGCCGTTGTTTGATAAGTTCCGGACGAATACCATTGGGATTACAGATACTCTCCGTTCCATTATATGCAAGAAGGGCTCGTCGAACGGAATCAGAGATAGCAAACACACGAGGTACAAGATCTATACTTTGGGTATTCTTCGGTTTGGGGAGTGCATGTAATGTAGCATTAGTAATCTTCTTATGCCAGGGTGCAAGTATTAACTTATACATAGACGAACTATGAATATGAATTACATTGGGATGCAACTCGTACAGGAGATAATTCAGTCGCAACATCGGCAATAAAAGGTTAGCACCATTCTTGCGATGGCCATAATGGAGCTTTATTCGCTTGTCAAGACTGTCATAGAGCGTGCTCTCAACCGTAGAGTCCTCCATAACAATCAGATGCACATCATGCCCCAACTTTATCTGTTCATTACAGATGTTTACCAACATGGTCTCAATACCTCCGAATGTAAACATCCAAGTAACATGTACGATTTTCATTATTTTATATTTGATCTTAATAAATAATATCTGACATACACATAAATACAACCGGCATAAAAATACAAACCACCCAAATTGAATGTATATACGAATCTCAAATGTGTAGGAACCTTACCTCCAATAGATACTAGTTTTTGTTTACATACCATTGCATCTTTATAATTACCAATCAGAAGATTGCAATCCAGCATAACTTTATAAGCATTTCTAAGAATCGATACTCCTTTGGGCTTTTGCGAGAGTTCCTCACCATACCACTCAACAAGCAGTTGTTTAGAAAGAAGCCCCTTTGCAATCTGTTTTCTATCATTTCGAAGAACGTTTCTGGTTACGCTATCAGTACGATTTCTTTCGCGAATTGTAACAATTCTATTTGTATAAAGAATCTTCTGAGCCTCACGATAGAAACGCTTGAAGAACACTCCTTCGTATATTCTCAAATCTTCAAAAGGGTATTTCTGTAAAGTTTCCGTCTTGATGCAATGAACAAAGTCTCCAGTAACCTCCTCAAATAGAAAGTTCTCGAAAGTTAGCTCAGCCTTTTGCTTACCCATCAGCAACGAACAACTCTGGTAGTATTCAACCATATCATCTGCGGCAAAGCAATAGTGCATATACTTTTGATTGCTAGCAATAGAATTTATAAAATTGATTGCCTCATCCACAAAATAGTCATCACTATCCAAGATGATACAATACTCACCAGTAGCCGCTGCAATAGCTGCATTACGGGCCGCATTGGTACCTCGATTCTGTGAAAATGGGATGAACTTAATATGTGGGTGTTTATCAGCATAGTTTTGCACAATCTTCGGAGTCTCATCATGAGAACCATCATCCACAACAATATGCTCCAGTTCCACACCCCATTGGAGGTTGCGAATCACGCTATCTAAGCATCTCGCGACACAATCAGCTCGATTATAGACAGGGGTTATTATTGAATATTTCATACTATTTCAATTTTAGCAGTTCCTTCTGACCATTCTTGCATAGATAAACAGTCTCGGGATATTGTTGGAATTCGAGGATCTCATCAGGCACGATATATTCCAATCGTTTGCCTTCGAGATAATAATTGTTTAAGTCCTCTATAGATATGCCCATGGATTCATTGTCGGCAATCTCCTGTACCATATTGATTGGGAAACTTAGAATGAAAGGATACTCGTATGTCAAGCCATGATCCATCAGGTTTCGAGGCATGACATAATGAACTATATTTGCTTCAAGTGTAGTGGGGTTGGCATAGATGATTTTTGACTGCAACTTCAAGCACAGCTTGGTGCTATAGATATGTGCGTCAACAGAGAAGTTATAACCCCAACTGCGAGCATCGCGGTGATTATGAAAATCCCATTCAAGCTTACCGTTATTAACAGGGATACTTGCTGGACGTTCTGTAATGTTCTTGCCTAAACGAAGTGAAATCTGATTTATATCCGGATTCTGTTCAATGAATGCAAGGTCATTCTTTGACAGTTCAACGTCACGGATGAATGCAGAATCATCGGTCAGGTACATGGTGTATTCACAACTGGAAGTAGCCAACATGTTATTAAGCAAATCGCGAAAGTTGGATTTTTGCTTACGTATGTGGTGATACTTCAATAGTTTTTTCAGATTGTATGGGGTCATGTAATCCGAGACGTGATAGCCAGAAGTCTTACGTGTTTCCTTAATAAACTCATATGCTGGATATTCCTTTTGAAGGATATCATAACCCTTCTGGAAATCATCACCACTGGTATTGTAAAGCACGGAGAGCTTATAGTTCGTCTTCTGCCAATGGCATTGGATACTTGATAGTAATGCCTCAAGCTGCAAAGCGCGATTGAACGAGAAAATAATAATATGAATCATACTATGATAGTTTTATCAATGGTTTGAAGCCACATATCTGTGGCAAATATTTAAATAAAAGAAACGAAACAAGGATGGTTGTTAGTGTGACGATTCCGTATGATAACCATATATTTAAATGCAATGGCGAAATTGCCAAAACAATATAAGGGTGTATTAGTAATATCAAAAGCGAAAATTTTCCGATGATTGCCAACTGTTTAGGAAGATAAGAACAAAACTGGATCAAAGCCAAACTTTCTATTGCACCAACTAATAACAGTTTCAACCAATTATCTTCATAATGATTCCAGTAGTTATCTTGAATACCAGACGGAATTATTACGACAATACATAAACCGGTAATTATCAGCAAGATAGAATCCCCCCTATATAGGAAATACTTCCTAACAAACTCACCTATTGCTAGATAACCCATGGCTGTTAATGCTGTACTACAAAATAGAGGAAGTACAAGTTTGTGGCCATGAAAAGAATACGTACTGGTGATATAATAGCTCACAGCGGACAAAACTATCATTGCAAGGAACAACAGTTTGCTATTATGTATGTATTTATGTAGAATATAGTTGATGACATAACACCACAATGTGCATATAAAGAACCACGAAACGCCATGAATCATACTATATGGATTTGCAACTTTCAACAATGTGGTCATAAAGCCTTTCTCAAATATGCTTATGATAAACATCGGAACTGAGAAAAAAGCCATTGGGATCACAATGGTGTTGAGTTTCTTTATAGCCATCACCTTGAAAGAAGACTCCTGCTTGTAGAATACGCCCATAATGATAAAGAAGATGGGCATTACCCAACCATCTGTCCATGTTGTATGCATGCCCACAACATGCCACTGAATGATGACAATTGCTAATCCACGAGCAACGTCAATGTTATCGTATCTTACTTTTTCAGACATTATTTTGAAATGAGTATTTTGAATCTTTGATTGATAACTTTGATTACAGGTATCTCAACAAAAAGTAAAATGAAAAATCCAATGATGATGGATAATGAATTTATATGCAAGACCTTATTAACAAACACAGGTATATTAACAAACAACATGTGAGTACAGAGAACGATTAATGAGTTTGCTCCATAATGGCAGAATGCATTAGATGTAAACTTCGTATATTTGGCAATGTCACCGGAAAGAAGCACAATACCGATAGTGGCTAAAGAGGAAACCAAAGCAAACTGAAACATTGAGCATGAAATATAGCATTGACTGACATTACATGACGGTGTATTGGGTAAATAAAGAAACCACGATATCAGCAGTAACCCAATACCCACAAAAGGATATTTTTGCTTTTTCAAGAGAAAGTCCTTAAAAAAGGATCCTCCAAGGAAAAAGGGTATACACATTAATGATACATTCACGTAATATGGCTGTAACACATTATACTTTCCACAATAGTATCCTACTATTCCTAATACCATACTTACGACAAATGCAAATAGGTTAGGAAGATACCGCAACAGCACATAGCCTATTAATGAGATTTCTGCTAATGAAAGCAAGAACCATACAGGTGTATTTGCATACCCATGTGTTGCTCCTAAAAGGGGGTCAAAGAAATCCATTAAATCAAGCTGTCCGTGTTTGGTAATGGTCTTGGCTGCCTCAAAAGCATACCCGATTATGTAGAATGAGATGTATGGAACCATTAACCTCTTTATACGCTTCAGTGGTTTATCGGCTTTAAAGAACAATCCACTCAGGGTAAAGAATAGTGGCATATAAAAGGTTGTAATCCACCCCCCAATTGTTAAAATATATTAATCTGTTAACACCTGGTAGGTGAAAGAATACGACTAGTAGGATACCTATACCCTTAGAAATGTCAATATGCTCGTAACGTTTCATTTTTCAATAAATTGGATGTCTCCATTAGTTGACTTTATTACATTATGTTTCTTTTCAATAGCAGGAGTACCTGCTAACAACGTATTGGGGGTGTTATACTTTTTATTTGCAGTTGAATTAGCAGCAAGAATACAACCATTTGGTATCAATGTATTCTTGAGAACTAAACTACGAGTTCCTATCCAACAATAGTCACCAATATAGACCTCGCCAGCGGCTTGATATAATTCTCCTGTTTCTGTATTCATAACGGAATGCCAGTCTGTATCCATTACCATTGCACTCCAGCCAATAGCCGTACCAACACCCATGTGCATTTTGTTGACACATACAAATGTGCTTTCCGCAGTACTTGAAAAACCTGCTCCAAGCGATAATGTTCCTGTTTGTCCAAAACATACAGGTCCTTCGAGTTCTATTAAACCAGCTATCTCTAATATTGTTCGAGAATACTTCTTGTCAAATATACCAGTTGATGAAAAGCCTATGCTCAACATTTTGGGTGTGATTGGAGTTTTCTTAACTATCACCTTTCCATCAAGACAATTAAGTACACAGTTATATCTTACGAATATAGGAAGTTTGAGAGCATATTTTACCCCCCCCCAGCCCAATAGTTTGACAGAAACGTAAATTGATTTAGGGATGGATAACAATTTCACGAAGCGAGAATCAGCCATATCTTAACAATGATTTGTGGTGTTAATTGTAATAGAAGGAGAAATAGTGATCTTATTTGGATTGGTGTTGAAGAAAGTACCCCACCACCCAAAAGAACTTGGAACTATAATATTATGCTTGCACATGGCCATAAGCTGCATATCACGGAAACTGTCTTCGCCCTTATTCCAGTCAACAAACTTGATGGTGTCCTTACGTATGTCAAGGCCGAATAACTTAGCGTTATCTCTGCACCATTCCACGCTACCTGGATTGGTGAAGAATACAAATTCCGGATTATCTACATGCTTTCGGATGTATTTTACAGCACGCTTGAAATAACCATACTTATAACACCATGCAAGCCCGCCAAGTGCATCACCTCTACGAGCATGAATAGCTACAGAATTGACGGTTTTGAGGTATTCAACCATCTGTAGGTTCTGTTCATCCACTATCTCGGGAAACCTGAATGACTCTCGTATCTGAGCCTCAATCAAATGGATATCATTTCCACGATTGCTAAATTTTAACCACTGGCCAGTGAAAATATCGCTATCTGTATGACAGAACAGTTTGTCACGAGAATCGTTTGCATAAGCGTATTTCTCTTCGTTGAGAGACTGAAGTACGCGCTTTACTGTATTTCCAATATATGACTCTCTGAGTCTGTCCTTCCACGTTTTATGCTGGTCTTCCGTACCTGTAATAATATTATGGTTAGGATCAAAGTCGCCACGAACATTTTCAAGTTGAAGACCATGACGATTCAGAACCTCCGTGAATACAACGGGATAATTCCAGTTGTGAATCCAGAATTTTGTTGCACGAATTTCTGATATTATCTGAGTCCACTCGTCGTCCGAAAAGAGAGACTTGATGTTCTTTGGTTCTTTGATACCAAAAATCTTCTCAAGTTCATAACCGTTCCATTGGCAAATGACCTCGTTACACTCAGGAATTTCAAAAACTATCGTTTCTGCAAAAAACTCCTGATTCGGATTGGCATATTTCAGTGAAAGATATTCACAATAGGAAAGCATCTGGTTGCCCAGACCAGATTCTATGTGGATTATTATCATAGCTGCTACTAATAATTTTTGATAGATTTTTCATTTGTCGATGGCATTAGTGCCAAATTAGAGGATAAAAATGGTAGTATAAGCATATCTTGATATGATATTCCTGGTCCAGAGATACTCAATGCGAATAGAGTCAATAGATATAAATACATGCAAAATGTGATTGGGTGATATTCTCTATTTTCAAAATGAATTTTTACGAGCCTAACCCAAAGAGAGATAAAAAAGAATGCACCCAGAAAACCATATTGCGCAATGATATTACCATATCCTATGTCCGGTGTAAATGTTGGACTAATAATCTTGTTCTGGTCAACAAGACCTATTTTGAAATTATATAGCCGTTTTGCGACTTCCGGTTCTGATGGAGGCAGGAAACCCAATCCAAAAACCGATTCAACAATACCGTTTGTCAACATATATTCTGCCCTCTCATAAACCCAAGCAAAACGATATGTTAATGTCCCAACATCATCATGCGCTTTACCCGTGTGTGCATAATCTATAAACCGCCCATGAATAAATGCAAAAATATCACCTTTTGTACCAGCTTTTTCACCAAATCTTGATAGCAATGCATCTGACAATGGGATAAAAAGAATAGCACCAATTATTGAAAACTTTAGTATTGTAGATTTTTTACCACTTAAAAATATTCCAAGAAATGTAAATAAGACAACAAACACCATAATGGTTCTTGTCATTGTAATAAAGACTGCGGCAGCAAATACTATTGCTGAAAACTTGGAGATTTGTTTTCCTATGTAGTTGGGAAATAATAAAGACAGATAGAAAAACAAGGTCATGTAAACAGGATGATTGTTATATCTAAGCGTATGAGTGATTCGATCATACTCCGGTGTTGCCACTCCTAATACAGGCAAACCTGTTGAACACTGTATTATGTATAACAATGCATGAATAAGAGTAATATAATATAATGCCTTAAAAAGCCAAATGATATCATCTTTTGGTACGTCTCTTAGAAAAAAATATGCCGGAAACAGCCACAATTGGCGGCATCCCATAAAGGATTGAAAAGGAGTAAGACCATAATATATCATTCCCACTGCAAAAGATATAATTAGGAAAAGGGAGAGTCGGCTGATACAGAATAACAATTTAGAATCTTCTGTAAAAGCAAGCGTTTGGATACGTTGACTTACAGTTACTATTATCATATAGACAATAGCTAAATCAATACCATTTACGGCCATAACTGCCATTGGTACAATTTTCATGTAACGCAAAGCCATGAATACAAACAGCAATAGGCTATATCTTCTATAACCGGTAAAATGCAGAAGGAGCGCAATTAATAATACAACCAATCCCAGCATAATTACTTACGTTTTATTGGAAGCAGCTTTATACCCATTTTAAAATAAGGGTCTCTCACAAAAAGTAATAATAGAAGTGAACAGCCCAAAAGCAATGTAACGACTACTCTAAAATTGATATTTATATCCTCCATAAAATTTGAAACGACAAGGCAAAG
>OOCI01001788.1_pt1 | contig 14918 bp, 11 predicted proteins | sample 1671761 | NCBI WGS metagenome assembly OOCI01 (sample SAMN06348190, study PRJEB24527) | human gut metagenome | biome: human gut; feature: ankylosing spondylitis patient; material: feces | host: Homo sapiens | place: China | collected 2015-10
TCAGACGGCTGACGGGGATGCCCGTCCACTTGCCGACGATGTCGGCGATCTCGTTCTCGGTCACGGTGTCATGCACCATGGAGTTGTCGCTATTGTGCTTCTCGGCCGCAGCCTCAGCGTCCTTGAGCTGCTTTTCAAGCGCGGGCAGATCGGAATACTTGAGCTTCGCGGCTTTCTCGTACTCGAGATTTGCCTGTGCCCGCTCGATGTCGCCGTGCATCTGCTCGATCTCGCTCTTGAGCTTCTTGACGCTCTCCACGCCGTTTTTCTCCGCCTCCCAGCGGGACTTCATGGCGTTGAACTGCTCCTTCTCGTCGGCAAGCTCCTTCTTCAATTCCTCCAAACGATCGCGGGAGAGCTGGTCGTCCTCCTTCTTGAGGGCCATTTCCTCAATCTCCTGCTGCATGATCTTGCGGCGCAGATCGTCCAGCTCAGCGGGCATGGAGTCGATCTCCGTGCGGATCATCGCGCAGGCTTCATCGACCAGATCGATGGCCTTGTCGGGCAGGAAACGGTCGGTGATATAACGCGCGGACAGCGTCGCGGCGGCGACGAGCGCGTTGTCGTGGATGCGCACGCCGTGGTAAATTTCATAACGCTCCTTGAGTCCGCGCAGGATGGAGATGGTGTCCTCCACCGTCGGCTCATCGACCTGTACAGGCTGGAAGCGGCGCTCGAGCGCGGCGTCCTTTTCGATGTACTGGCGGTACTCGTCAAGCGTGGTCGCGCCGATGCAGTGCAGCTCGCCGCGGGCGAGCAGAGGCTTCAAAAGATTGCCTGCGTCCATGCTGCCCTCGGTCTTGCCCGCGCCGACGATGGTGTGCAGCTCGTCGATGAAGAGGATGATCTTCCCCTCAGACTTCTTGACCTCGTTCAGAACGGCCTTCAGGCGTTCCTCGAACTCGCCGCGGTACTTCGCGCCCGCGATGAGCGCGCCCATGTCGAGCGAGAAGATGGTGCGGTCCTTCAGCCCCTCGGGCACGTCACCGCGCACGATACGCTGGGCAAGGCCCTCGGCGATGGCGGTCTTGCCGACGCCCGGCTCGCCGATGAGCACAGGGTTGTTCTTGGTTTTACGCGACAGGATGCGGATGACATTGCGGATCTCCGCGTCGCGGCCGATGACGGGGTCAAGCTCCTTGCTGCGGGCGCGCCCGACAAGGTCGGTGCCGTATTTCTTGAGCGCGTCGTAGGTCTCCTCGGGATTGTCCGAGGTCACGGGAGCGGTTTTGACCTTGCTCAGCTCGTCGGTAAAGCGGCTGCGCGTGATGCCGTGGCTCTGGAGCAGCTGCTTGACGTCGCTCGTTCCCTCGGAGAAGATGGCGAGCATCAGGTGCTCGACGGAGATATAATCGTCGTGCAGCTTCTCGGCGGTCTTTTCGGCGAGATTCAGAATTTTGCCGGTCTCCGGTGAGGCGTACACCTCACCGCTGCCGCCGGAGACCTTCGGCAGGCGCCGGATCAGCGTGTCCAGCTCGGAGAGCAGGCCGTCGCAGTCCACGCCCATCTTGCCGAAGAGCGACGCGATCAGCCCGCCGTCCTGATCGACAAGGGCATAGAGCAGATGCTCGGGGGTCAGATACTGGTTGCCGTTCTCCTGCGCCATGCTCTGCGCGGTCTTGACGGCGTCCAGCGTTTTCTGGGTATATTTTTCAGCGTTCATATAAATTCACCTCTATTGACAAAACTGCAAATCGCTTAAATCAGAAGCCCGCGGCCCCGCAGGTCGCCGCGGTAGGCCAGCTCCACGTCCTTGGCGCTCAGATCGCCGCTCAGATAGCCCTTGAGCAGGCGGTCGAAGAGCTGCACATAGGCGCTGATGGCGCCGGCGATGTCCTCCGCCGAGCGGGCGTGTCCGCGCGGCATGGCGAGCGGACGGACGAAGCGCCCGTCGTAGAGCGAACAGGCGATCGTGCCGCCGAGCGCCGGCGCGAGACAGACATTCTCGATACGCGCCCACAGACGGAAGAAGTCCGTCAGCGCGGCGATCAGCTCTGCCGACTGCGTGCGGAACACGACGTTGAGCGTGCCCAGCGTATCCTCGCCGCCGCCGAGATCGACCTCATACTTGACCGTCGGACGGTACTTGTAGGCGAGGCTCGATTTGAGCGACATGGACTGCGAGTTCGGCGCGAAAAACGGCACCAGCTCGCGCGAGGGGGAAACGAGCGCCTCGATGGCCTCGAAAATATCGTTGATGCGCCGCTCCGGCGTGGGGACGGAGACGTACTCGGACAGGATGCGGTTTACCAGCGCCGAGCGGTTCGTGCCCAGCCGGTGCGCCAGCGCGTCGACCTCTCGCACCACCTCGTCCGAGAGCGTCAGACTGTATAGATTCTTTTTCATCATGCGCCTCCTTACCGGGTTTTTCTTTGCTGTAGCGTATCATAGCACAGCGAAAACTTTTGTCAATAGATTTATATAAATATTTTAGCGAATTATAGAAATGTTTACACGGAGTTCATTTTCTGACCTTGTATTTCCAGTCGCGGAAATACAGCAGCGCCTCCAGAATGGACAGCGCCGAGCGAAGCCGTCCAAGGTCGATGCCGGGGTAATGGATGACCAGCGTGTGCTGCGGCGCGGAGCCGGGACGCAGGGCAAAATCCGAGAGGAAGGAGAGCCGCACGCCGCGCCCCTCGGCGTCGGCACGCAGCACATGGTCGGTGCATTTCGTGTCGATCGTCAGAAGGAAGTGCAGCCCCGCGTCCTCACCGGACACCCGGCAGTGCTCGCCGAGCGGGCTTTGCAGAATGGTGTCGATGACCGCGTCGCGCTGCGCGCGGTAGGACTTGCGCATCCGGTTGATGTGCGCTTCAAAATACCCCTCGTCCAAAAAGCGCGCAAGCGTGTGCTGCTCCATCGCCGGCACAGTGGAGGAGTAGAAGCCGAGCTGCGCGCGGTAGCGCTCGGTCAGACTCTTGGGCAGCACCATATAGCTGATGCGCAGCGAGGGCGCGAGCGTGCGCGAGAAGGTGTTGACGTAGATCACGCGCCCCGCGCGGTCGATGCTTTGCAGCGTGGGGATGGGGCGCAGCGTGAAGCGGAACTCGCTGTCGTAATCGTCCTCGATGATATAGCGGCCCTCCCGCGCCTCCGCCCAGCGCAGCAGGCTTTGCCGGCGGCCGATGGGCGTCACCGCGCCGGTGGGGAATTGGTGGTTCGGTGAGGTGTGCAGGATCTGTGCGCCGCTCATTTCCAGAGATCTCAGGCTCACGCCGCCCTCATCCACAAGCACGGGCGCAGTCCTTGCGCCGCCGAGCGCGTAGATGCGCGCGGCCTTGGAGTAGCCGGGATCCTCCACGCCGTAGACGGCCTCGCGCCCGAGCAGCTGGACGATGAGGTTATAGAGGTACTCCGTGCCTGCGCCGACGACGATCTGCTCCGGCGCGGCGGAGATGCCGCGGAAGCGGTAGAGATGCTGCGCGATGGCTCTGCGCAGTGCGTCCGCGCCGTTCGGCGGCGTGGCGCGCAGCAGCGCCTCACCCTCCTCGCTCAGCACGCGGCGCATGAGCTTTGCCCACACGGAAAAGGGAAAGTCCTCCGTCCCGCTGCCGCCGGAGCTGAGATCGAGCAGCCATGAACGCTGCGGCTGCGGCGCGCTCCGGGCCGGGGCGCGCCCGGGCGCGGCGGGGTGCCGCTCCACGTCGGCGACGTAGTAGCCGCGCTTCTCGCGCGTGTAGAGATAGCCCTCCGCCTCGAGCTGGGCATAGGCGTTCTGCACCGTGATGACCGCCGTTTGCAGATGGCTTGCAAGTGAGCGCTTGCTCGGCAGCTTTTCGCCCGCCGTCAGGCGGCCCGCGAGAATGTCCTCACGGATGCAGCGGTAAAGATAATCGTAGCGCGCGAGCTTGCCGCGCCGGTCAAGATCGTAGGTGAGCATGGGCATCTCCAATCTGGATCTATGAAAATATATTGATTTGATGCTTTTATTAAGTCCAATTCTGATTAAAATACAGACCAAGCAGAAATGCAAGACTTTTTTGGAGATGATTTTTATGACGGATATGAAATTGCGTAAGCTGGTCCTCGCGGCGCTGTTCGCCGCCCTCTGCACCGTGATGACGATGGTCATCCAGGTGCCCTCGCCCATGCAGGGCTACGTCAACCTCGGCGACTGCGCCGTGCTGCTCTCGGCGTGGGTGCTGGGGCCGTGGTACGGCGGCGCGGCGGCGGGCCTCGGCTCGATGCTCGCCGACCTGCTGAGCTATCCGCACTATGCCCCCGGCACGCTCGTCATCAAGTTCACGATGGCGGTTGCTGCGGCGTATATTTTTGAGGCCATGCGGGAGCGCAGCGGCAAGCTGGCGGCGCAGCTCATCGGCGGCGCGGCGGCAGAGATCATCATGGTCCTCGGCTACTTCGGCTATGCGAGCCTGTGGCTCGGCAAGGGTCTGGCCGCGGCGGCGTCCATTCCCGGCAACCTCGTGCAGGGCGTGTTCGGCATTGCCGCCGGCATCGCGGTCTACGCGGTGCTCGACCGCAGCCACGTTCTCGCCCGCGCCTGATTTTGGATTGCATTGCGGCCTTGTTCATGGTATCCTGTTGAGGAAACATAAATCCCCTTGCAGGAGGTCCGCCATGAAGATCAAGGTCGTGGATATGCCCTACGAGCAGGCGCTCGCGCAGCCGAGAGAAAAGCACACGCCGCCGCGCCGTCCGTCCATGCTGTTCCGCGCGCTCCTGCGCGCGCTGTCCGCGCCCGACCTGCGCGCGACGCATTTTCGCTGTGACCGCGTGGGCATGGAGCGGCTCGGCCCCGACGAGCCCTGTCTCGTTCTGATGAATCACTCCTGCTTTTTGGACCTGAAGATCGCTGCGGCGGTGCTCTACCCGCGCCCCTTCAACATCGTCTGCACGTCGGACGGCTTTGTGGGCAAGGCGGGACTGATGCGCGCGCTCGGCTGCATTCCCACGCGGAAGTTTCAGCCGGACACCGCGCTCGTGCGCGATATGCTCTACGCGGTGAAGAAGCTCAAAAGCTCCATCCTCCTCTATCCCGAGGCGAGCTACAGCTTCGACGGCACGGCCACGCCGCTGCCGGAGAGCCTCGGCAAGTGCGTCAAGGTGCTCGGCGTGCCGGTCGTGCTGCTGCGTACCTGCGGCGCGTTCGCGCGCGACCCGCTCTACAATGGACTGCAGAACCGCAGGGTCAATGTCTCCGCGGAACTGCGCTATCTGCTCTCGCCCAGGGAGGCCGCGGAAAAGAGCGCGGACGAGATCAACGCGCTGCTCGCGGATGAATTTTCCTTTGATAACTTCCGCTGGCAGCAGGAAAACGGCGTCGTCGTGAACGAGCCGTTCCGCGCCGACGGTCTCAACCGCGTGCTCTACAAATGCCCGCACTGCGGCACCGAGGGCGAAACGGAGGGCCGCGGCACGGAGCTTATCTGCCGCGACTGCGGCGTGCGCTACCGCCTGACGGAGCTGGGCGCGCTCGAATGTGAGAACGCTGAGGCGAAATTCACCTATGTTCCCGACTGGTATGCGTGGGAACGCGCGTGCGTGCGCGAGGAGCTGGAGCAGGGCAGCTATCTGCTCGACGCTGCGGTGAGCATCTGCGTGATGGTCAACTTCCGGCAGATCTGCCGCGTCGGCGAGGGCCGCCTGCGCCACGATGCGAACGGCTTCCGCCTCACGGGCTGCGGCGGAAAATTGGACTTCACGCAGAAGCCCGAGACCAGCTATAGCCTCTACGCTGACTACTTCTGGTATGAGCTGGGCGACATGATCTGCATCGGCGACCGCGACGTGCTCTACTACTGCTTCCCGCAGGGGAATGGCGATGTGGTCGCCAAGACGCGGCTCGCCGCCGAGGAGCTCTACAAGCTCAAACGCGCCGAAAGGGCCGCGAAAAACGGCTGATGCAACCGTCCGTTGCGCAAATCCCGAGAGCTTTGCTTGCCTGCCACCGCAGAATGCGCTACGATGGGGACAGAAAACAGAAAGGAGAGCGGCGGTGAGCTTTCAGGAAAATCTGATCCGTGCGCGCAAGGCGCGCGGTATGACGCAGGAGGAGCTGGCGGCAAGGCTGAGCATCTCGCGGCAGGCGGTGAGCAAGTGGGAGACGGGGGAATCGCTCCCCGACCTCTATAAGCTCGCGGCGCTCGCCGACGAGCTGGGCGTGAGCACGGACGAGCTGTGCGGCCGCGAGCCGGCTGCTTTGTGCGGCGAGGTACCCGCAACGGCTTTCGCGGGGGATGCTGCCGAGAGAGAAGCCTTTGCGGAGGAGATCCGGAGGATCGCAAAGCAGAACAGATCTCTGCGCTACGTCGTAGGCATACTGGTGCTGATTTGCGGCGTGTTGACCATGCTGTCGGGATACCGTTCACTCCAAAACAGCAAGGCACCGAGCAATGAAATAACGACGCCCGCACCCCTGCCGGACACGATCACCATCAGCGGTCTGACGCTCGACATCGATGGTATTGCGTTGGTATTCCGCTTCGTCCCCAGCGTCAGCGGCGAGGGCTACGAGTGGTTGGCGAGCTGCGCGCCGGACAACAACGGTCTGATCTCCGTTGAAACGACGACGGACGGCGGCATCTGCACCGTGCGGCTTTTGAATGTTCCGCGGTACGGCGGCGTTACGCTTTCCGCCACCGTGACGAACGGGGCGGAGAGCCGCAGCGTCTGTCTTGCCACGGACATCCGCGTCGGGGAAAACAGCATCTCCTGGGACCCTCAGGTGTAGCGCCCCGACAGACAATCAAACAGACCATGCCGGACGGCTGCCCTTCGGGGCAGCTGTTTTTTCGGCTCCGCACCACCGCACGGCCTCGCGCATACCCTGACAAAGGGAGAGGAAGTGGCCCCGATGCGGATGACACTTGACGCGCTGCCGGTCGGCGCGAGCGCCGTAGTGACGGCGCTGCGCTCCACCGGTGCACAGCGCCGCCGGATGCTCGACCTCGGCTTCGTGCCGGGCTCGTGCGTCCGCGCCCTGCACGTTTCCCCGTGGAGCGACCCGGTCGCCTACGGTGTGCGCGGCGCGGTCATCGCGCTGCGGCGCGAGGACGCGGGCGGCGTGCAGATCGAAATGCTTTGATTTTTCAGGAGGGATCGCCCCATGCCGAACGAGGCGCATATCATTGCTCTGGCGGGAAACCCGAACGTGGGAAAATCCACCGTGTTCAACGCCCTCACCGGGCTGCGGCAGCACACGGGCAACTGGCCGGGGAAAACCGTCGCCGCGGCGCGCGGCGATCTTACATACGGCGGCGAGCGCTTCACGCTCGTCGATCTGCCGGGGACGTACTCGCTGTTTCCCAACTCCGCCGAGGAGGAGATCGCGCGGGACTATCTCTGCTCCGGTGAGGCGGAGGCCGTGCTCATTTTGGCGGATGCGACCTGTCTGGAGCGGAGCCTGAACCTTGTGCTGCAAACCCTCGAGGCGGCGGATGTTCCTGCGGTCGTGTGCGTGAATCTGTTGGACGAAGCGGCAAAGAAGGGCATCGTGCTCGACCTGCCCGCGCTCTCCCGCGCGCTCGGCGTGCCGGTCGTCGGCACGGCAGCGAGCTGCGGAGAGGGGCTGGACGAACTGCACGCGGCGCTGGCCGCCGCCGTCCGCGAAAAGTCTCGGCGGAGAGAGACGGCGGTCGAATATCCCCGCGCGGTCGAGCGCGCGGTGCGCGTGCTGGAGCCGGCACTCGCGCCGTTCGCGCGGGAGCAGAGCCGATTCTACGCGCTGCGGCTGCTGGAGGACGACGCTCTGTTCTTCGCCCGCTTCGGCGCCGATCTGCCCGCTTTGGCGGCGGAGCGCATCGGGGAGGTCTGCGTCCGCGCCCGCGCCGAGCTGGGGGAGCTGACCGGCGACGCCCTGCGCGACGCGCTGGTGGGTGCGCTCTCCGCCCGCGCCACGGAGCTGGTGCGGCTGTGCGAGCGGCGGGACGAGACCGCCGCGCAGCGGCGTGACCGGCGGCTCGACCGCCTGCTTACCTCCCGCGCGACGGGCATCCCCGTGATGCTCGCGCTCTTCGGGGCGATCTTATGGCTGACGGTCGAGGGCGCGAATGTGCCGTCGCAGCTGCTCTCACGGGCGCTGTTCTCGGCGCAGGAGCCGCTGCGGGGGCTTCTCGCCTTCCTGCCGCCGTTCTGGCGCGGCGCGCTGGTGGACGGAATGTACCGCACGCTTGCGTGGGTCGTATCGGTAATGCTGCCGCCGATGGCGATCTTCTTCCCGCTCTTTACGCTGCTCGAGGACGTGGGCTATCTGCCGCGCGTGGCGTTCGTGCTCGACCGCTGCTTCGCCCGCGCCGGGGCGCACGGGCGGCAGAGCCTGACGATGTGCATGGGTCTCGGCTGCAACGCCTGCGGCGTGACGGGCTGCCGCATCATCGACTCGCCGCGCGAGCGGCTCATCGCGATGCTGACGAACAGCCTTGTGCCGTGCAACGGGCGCTTTCCGCTGCTCATCACGCTTTTGACCGCGTTCCTTTCCGGTGAAGCCATGCTCGGCGCAAGTGCCGGACTGCTCGCGGCGCTGGTGCTCTCCGTGTGCGTGACGCTGCTCGTCTCACGCCTGCTGTCTGCCACGCTGCTGCGGGGAGAAAGCTCCGCCTTCTCCCTCGAGCTGCCGCCCTACCGCCGTCCGCGCGTGGGGCAGGTGCTGGCGCGCTCGCTTCTGGACCGGACGGTATTCGTCCTCGGCCGCGCGGTGACGGTCGCCGCGCCCGCGGGCCTGCTCATCTATCTGCTGGGGAACTGCACCGTGGGCGGCACGACGCTGCTCGCGCACGGCGCGGCGGCGCTCGATCCGCTGGGGCGCGCGCTGGGGCTGGACGGCATGATCCTGCTCGCCTTTCTGCTCGGCTTTCCCGCGAACGAGATCGTGCTGCCGATCCTGCTCATGGGCTACTCCTCGGCGGGAACGCTGGTGGACGGCGCGTCGCTCGCGGAGCTCAAGACCATGCTGCTGGCGAACGGCTGGACGGGAACGACCGCGCTGTGTATGCTGCTCTTCTCGCTGTTCCACTTCCCCTGCGGCACGACCACGCTCACGCTCGCGCGGGAATCGAAGAGCCTGAAATGGACGCTCGTCGGCGTCGCGCTGCCGACGGCGGTGGGCATGACGGTCTGCTTTGCCGTGCATCTGGCGGCGACGTGGCTGAAAATATGAATACAAAATGTATTATCGCCTATGAATTATACGATTTGTCGCCGAAAATCGACAAAAAGAGACGCGAGCCGTCGGCTCGCGCCTCTTTTTCCTTATGCGGTCACGGCTCGCGGACGGCACCGCCGGAGATGGTGACCTTGCCGTTTTCGGCGGTCAGACCCGCTTCTCCGCCGGGAACGATGACGGTGCCGCCGGTGATGACGATGTCGCCCTCACCGAGCCACAGCCCGTGCTCAAACGAGACGGTGCCGCCGGAGATATGCACCTCGCCGCGGTCGATGCTCGCGTCGCCCGCAAGCGTCAGCTCGCCGCCGGTGACGGTGAGCGCGGCATTTTGCAGCCAGAATTCACCGCCCACCGTTAGGCTGCCGCTCTCCACGAGCAGCGTGCCCTTCTCCTCGGCATTGCTGCCCATGTGCAGCGCGCCGCAGCGGACGACCGTGCCGTCCTGCACGGCGAGGAGGGGCGCGCGGACGCTACCCCAGCTCCACACGCTCAGCTCGCCCGCGGCGAGCGAACCGCCGCCCGTGAAGAGCAGGCCCGTTCCGCCGAGAGTCCCGTCGACTGTGTTTTCACCGAGGACACGCAGGTGCGCTCCGCCCCACGGCAGCAGCTCGGGCGCGTGAGTGTTCTCCAGCGTCAGCGTACCGGCGAACCAGTCGTTTTCATAAGGGTTTTCGGCGTTCAGCGCATCCCACACCGCGCTGGAGACCGTGCCCGCCCAATCCAGACTGTAGTCCGTCGGGTAATAGTCCGCGCCATAGACGCTGCGGTAAGCGGAGTCGTCCGCGCCATCCCACAGGACGGCGCCATAGTCGTTGACCGCCGCGCCGGAAAAGCTCTGTGCGGAAAAAACGCCCGCGCCGCCCTCGACGGTCGAGCCCTCGGCAAGACCGCCCGCAAGGTGCGCCGTGCCGCCGGAGAGGATGAATTCCGCCTTCTGCTCGGCTGCGCCGAGGAGCGTCGTGCCGCCGCGGAACACCGCGCGCTTCAGCTCCTGCACGGAGCCCTGCACGCTGAGCGTGCCGCCGGCGTTGACGAGCATACCGTTGCTGAGCCAAAGCATATCGGTGCAGAGTGTGCCGCCGAGCACGGCGAGCGCGGGCACGTCGACTGTATTCGGAGCGGCGAGGCGAATGTCGTCGCAGCGCAGCGTCACATCGCCGTCAAGCACCAGCGAGGGGATGGGGAGATCCCCGCCGCAGTCGAGGGCGGCGGCATTGGAGACCGTCAGCGTACCGTCGCCGGTGACGAGCAAGCAGCCAAAGCCCTCGAAGCAGGCGTACTCCGTGCCGCCGCCGTCCACGGTGCAGTCGCCGGAAATGTTCAGACGGAGGATGCCACCGTCCGGCGCGGTGAGGTTCGGGAGGGTGCAGTCTGCTGCGGAGACGGTGAAGGCGTGGTACAGCTCGCCGTTCCACGCGAGCCGGCCGTAGGAGCTCTCCTGCTTCGCGCCGCCGCCGGAAAAGTCGGCGAGTGTGACGCCTTCCTCGGCGGGCTTGCCCTCCAAAATGAGGTCGGTGTAGCTGCCGTCCGGCAGACGGATGGCGAGGTAGTCGCACGCGCCATCACCGGCGCGCTCAGCAAGCGGGAGCTTGCTGTTCTTGTCCGCCGCACCGGAGGTCTCGGCAAGGTCGAACCACAGGCGGCAGACCTCGGGCAGATCCTCGGCGTGCAGCCCCTCCTCGACCAGGATCTCGTCGTTCGGCGTCGGCAGTGTCACGGCGGCGCCCGGCGTAGCGGGCGTGCCGCAGGCGGTGAGCAGGAGCAGCAGGGACAGGAGCAGCGCGGACAGCTTTTTCATAGCGGCGTCCTCCAAAATGCGTTTTCGGGGCGATCCTTATTTCATCAGCTCTGCGACCAGATCGGTGTATTCGCTCGGGTCCTCAAGCGGCAGGCCCGCGATGAGCAGCGCCTGATCGTAGAGGATCTTCGCGTACAGCTCCGCCTTGGCGCGGTCGGAGGTCATGGCGGCCTCCATCGCCTGCACAGCGGGATGGTCGGTGTTCAGCTCCAGAATGCGGTCGGCCTTGACGGGCGTAGGCATCTGGAAGTTTTTGAAGTATTTCTCCATCTCGAAGCTCAGGCCCTCGCCCGCGGTCATACAGACCGGATGCGTCTTGAGGCGGCGGGAAGCGCGGGCTTCCTTGATCTTATCGCCGAGCGTCTCTTTGACGAACTGCATCAGCTCCGGCTTTTCGTCGATGTCCTTCTGCTCCTCGCCGCCGAGGTCCAGCTCGCCGTCGACGATGGAGCGGAACTCGTGGTCGGCGTATTTGCCCAGCATTTGCAGAACGAATTCGTCCGTTTCACCGGTGAGGTAGAGGATCTCGTAGTTCTTGTCCTTCAGCAGCTCGGTCTGCGGCAGGTGGTCAATGGCGGAGACGTTCTCGCCCGCGGCGTAGTAGATGTACTTCTGGCTCTCCGGCATCCGGTCGACGTACTCGCGCAGGGTGACGAGCTTCTTCTTCGTCGAGGAGTAGAAGAGCAGCAGATCCTGCAGCGCCTCCTTGCGGCTCAGCCCGTCCGGCCCGGCAATGCCGAAGCCGATGGCGCGGCCGAAGTTCTCGTAGAATTTTTCGTAGCCCTCGCGGTCGTCGCGCAGCAGCTTTTCAAGATCGGCGCGGAGCTTCTTCTCCAGACTGTTCCCGATGACCTTGAGCTGACGGTCGTGCTGCAGCAGCTCGCGCGAGATGTTCAGGCTCAGGTCGGGGGAGTCCACCACGCCGCGCACGAAGCGCAGATAATCCGGCAGCAGCGCGTCGCAGTGATCCATGATCATCACGCCCGCGGAGTAGAGCTGCAAGCCCTTTTCATAGCCCTCGCTGTAGAAGTCCATCGGCCGCTGCGAGGGAATGAACAGCAGCGCCTTATAGGTCACGGCGCCCTCGACGCTCGCGGTGATGACGCGCTGCGGCTTGTCGAAGGCATGGGCGATGGACTGGTAGAACTTCTCGTACTCCTCGTCCGTCACCTCGCCGCGCGGACGCTGCCAGAGCGGCACCATGGAGTTGACCGTCGTCATCTCGTCCACATACTCGTACTCGGGCTTTTCGGGGTCGCTGCCCTCCTTGACCCTGCGCGTCGGGCGCAGCATACGGATGGGGTAGCGGATGTAGTCGGAATATTTTTTCACCAGCTCATAGAGCCGATAGCCGTCGAGGTACTCGGAATATTTCTCCTCGTCCGTGTCCGCCTTGAGGTGCATGATGACGTCGGTGCCGACGCTGTCCTTCTCACATTCGGCGACGGTGTAGCCGTCCGCGCCGGAGGACTGCCAGCGGTAGGCGGTCTCCGCGCCGTATTTCTTCGTGACGACCGTGATCTCGTCCGCGACCATGAACGCGGAGTAGAAGCCCACGCCGAACTGACCGATGATGTCGATGTCCTCCTTCTGCTCGGCCTCCTGACGGAATTTGTACGAGCCGGACGAGGCGATGACGCCGAGGTTGTTCTCCAGCTCGTCCTTGTCCATGCCGATGCCGTTGTCGCTCACGGTCAGCGTGCGCGCGTCCTTATCTGCGGTGATCTCGATTTTGAAATCGCCGCGGTCAAGGCCGACCTTATCGTCGGTCAGCGAGAGGTAGCAGAGCTTGTCGATGGCGTCGCTCGCGTTGGAGATGATCTCGCGCAGGAAGATCTCCTTGTGGGTGTAGATGGAGTTGATCATCAGGTCGAGCAGACGCTTGGATTCTGCCTTGAATTGTTTCTTTGCCATAAAGCGGCATCTCCTTTGGTGATATATTTGTGCTGATTATAGCACAGAACCGCAAGGGTTTGTTATCTATTTTTGAATTTTTTCGTTTCGGTTGCACGGATGTGTGCCCCGCGCCGGTCCGGCGGCACAAAAAGGGAAGGAGGTGAGGACATGAAAAAGGTTGAGCCGCAGGTACCCTTTGTGCCGTACTGGCCGGATGACCGCACGCCCCACGAGCGCGTGCTGGAGCTGATGGACATGACGCACGCTAAGACCTGCCGCATCCTGGAGCAACTCGGAAGAGCGTGGCCCCGTCCGGCGGACGAGCCGGCGCTCAACGCGCACAGCAGCACTTACCGCTGCCTGCGTATCCCACGCTGAATACGCAGTCAAGCCCTCCCGGTCGGGAGGGCTTGACTTTTGTGCGCGGTATGGTACAATCGTATTGAGGGACGCTGCACAGACGGCAGGCGGTCGGCCACACCACCCGAAAGGGGGTGAGACCATGCGGATCACTTTACATATCGGTTCCTTTACGGTAACGATCATTGTGAAAAGCAGAAACCGCCACTCGGCAAAGTGACGGTTTCTTAAGGTTTCTTAAGTTGCTTCTCTTTTGACGGGCTAACCGCTTGTCGCAGCGCCTTTCTATGTTCATTATAGCAGAAATATCCGTCCTGTCAAGTACGGGGGTGCTATTTCCGCTTTCTGACTTTTGCGCGGGGGCGCGGATTGGTTCTTCTGTTGACAAAATAATAAAAAATTGCTATAATTTCGCCAGGCGCTGCACGAACGGCAGGCGGTTGGCCACACCACCCGAAAGGGGGTGAGGCGCATGCGGATCACTTTACATATCGGGCCATTTACGGTCACGATCATTGTAAAACGCAGAAACCGCCACCCTGCACGGTGACGGTTTCTATGAAACTTTAATTTCACTTTGTCAGGGCTAACCGCTTGTCGCAGCGCCTTTCTATGCTCATTATAGCAGAAATGTCCCCTTTGTCAAGGGCAGCTCCCCTTATTTGTAGAAGCCCGTCTCCTCCTCCAGCGCCATAGGCAGGCCGTTGTGGTACACGGGAATGGAGGAGAACTTGAAGCGGCTGGCCTTGTGCTTTTGGTCGATCTGCTTCTTGATTTCCGGGTCGCAGATCCCCCGGCGCACATACTCATTCACAGCGTGGTAGGTAAAGCCCAGGTTATCCTCGTCCGTGAGTCCGGTGAGCCCGTCAGAGGGGGGCTTTTGCAGGAAATGATCCGGCAGACCCAGGACGCGGCCCAGGGCGATGACCTCCTCGGTGGTGTACATGCCCAGGGGCGAAAAGGCCCCGGCGCTGTCGCCGTAAATGGTGCAGTAGCCTACCCAGTCCTCGGAGAGGTTGGAGGTGTTCAGCACCGTGCCGCCGGGGAGGGACTGGGCCACGGCATAAAGGGTGGCCATGCGGATGCGGGAGGGCAGGTTCACGGTGGTCTGGCGGCTGGGCTCCAGGCCCGCCTTCTTCATCTCAACCAGCACCCCCTGCACTGCGTCGTGGATGTTGATGGTGCAGTGGGGAATTTGCAGATGCTCCACCAAGCCCCGGGAGAAGTCAATGTCCGGCTGCTCGCCGTCGGGCATCAGCACGCCGTACACATTCTCCCGCCCGTAGGCCGCCACGGCCAGGGCCGCCACGGTGGAGCTGTCCTTGCCGCCGGAGATGCCGATAACCGCCGTCTTGCCGTGGCAGGCCTGCATTCTCTCGTGCATCCATTCCAGCAGGCCCGTAAGCTGCATCTGGGGGTTAAATTCCATAAAAAACGCCTCCCTACTATAATAATGGTCTATTGTACGGCAAATTCAGAAAAAATGCAATGTATTTTTCCCAATCGCAGAAAATCCCCCCAGCCTGATAGCTGAGGGGATTTTCCGTGTGTTTGTTTGTTAGGAGAGAGAGAGAAAATCACTTATGGAAAGGTTTCTTTGTATGCTGTTATATTACTTTGTAAATATGGCAAAACAATAAATTACCGATGAACAATTTGTGAACAATGCTCAAAATTTTCGGCTTTCCGCCACCGCCAGCTCATCACAGCGGTTGTTGTACGCATTCTCCGCGTGGCCCT
>OOCI01001789.1_pt1 | contig 14906 bp, 13 predicted proteins | sample 1671761 | NCBI WGS metagenome assembly OOCI01 (sample SAMN06348190, study PRJEB24527) | human gut metagenome | biome: human gut; feature: ankylosing spondylitis patient; material: feces | host: Homo sapiens | place: China | collected 2015-10
CATTTGACATAATTTATATGGCGAAGTAACCACATGAGTAAAACTTAAGCTGCGTATAGCAGCGGTTTTACGAATGGGGATCCGAATAGTTACTATAATTTTATGTAACAGTTTAGCCATGCAGAAATGATGTGCAGGATGACCGTGGAAGCTTGCTCACTAAGGGCAGCCTGTACAATCATTTCTATAGGGCGGACGCCCGACATGAAATAAGTTGCCGGAAATTATGTATATTTTTAGCCGATGTGTACAATCCGGCAGCTTATGAATGGCACGGCAGAACGGTTATGATTTTATTAAGAAAATGGAGGAAAGAAACATGAACAATTTACCAGTAGTAAAGCTTGGTATCGTGGCAGTCAGCCGTGACTGTTTCCCGATCGAATTATCCCAGAAGAGACGTGCGGCAATCAAGGCAGCATACAAGGGTGACTTATATGAGTGCCCGGTAACTGTTGAGAACGAACAGGATATGCTGAAGGCTGTTGAGGATGTCAAGAAGGCAGAGTGTAATGCACTCGTTGTATTCTTAGGAAACTTCGGACCGGAAACACCGGAAACCCTGATTGCAAAGAACTTTGACGGCCCCTGCATGTTCGTTGCAGCAGCAGAAGGCGACGGCGACATGATCAACGGAAGAGGCGATGCATACTGTGGCATGCTGAACTGCTCTTACAACCTTGGTATGCGTCATCTTAAGGGATATATTCCGGAGTATCCGGTTGGAACCGCAGATGACATTGCAAAGATGATCGGTGATTTCGTACCGGTTGCACGTGCCATCATCGGCGTTAAGAACCTTAAGATTATTACCTTTGGTCCCCGTCCACAGGACTTCTTCGCATGTAATGCACCGATCAAGGGCTTATATGAGCTTGGCGTAGAGATCGAAGAGAACTCTGAGCTTGACCTTCTTGTTTCTTTCAAGGAGCATGAGAACGATCCCCGTATTCCGGAGGTATGTGCAGACATGGCTAAGGAAATGGGCGAAGGCTGCTACTATGAAGACCTCAATGTCAAGATGGCTCAGTTCGAGCTTACCTTACTTGACTGGGCAGAGAACCACAAGGGAGCAAGAAAGTATGTTGCATTTGCTGACAAGTGCTGGCCTGCGTTCCCTTCACAGTTTGGTTTTGAGCCCTGCTATGTAAACAGCCGTTTGGCTTCCCGTGGTATTCCGGTATCCTGTGAAGTAGATATTTACGGAGCATTAAGCGAGTACATCGGACTTTGCGTATCCGAAGATGCAGTTACCCTGCTTGACATCAACAACTCCGTACCGAAGTACATTTATGATGAAGACATCGTTGGCAAATATAATTATGCATTAACCGATACCTTTATGGGATTCCATTGTGGAAATACACCGGAATGCAAGATGTGCTCCACCAGAGCCGTAAAATACCAGCTTATCCAGCACAGACTTCTTGAGCCCGCCGGTTCTGAACCGGACTTCACAAGAGGTACTCTGGAGGGTGATATTGCAGCATCCGATATTACATTCTATCGTCTGCAGTGCAATTCCGATGGAGAACTGGTTTCCTACATCGCAGAAGGTGAAATCCTGGATGTACCGACCAGATCCTTTGGTGGTATTGGTATCTTCGCTATTCCTGAAATGGGACGCTTCTACCGTCACGTACTTGTAGAAGGCAGATTCCCTCATCATGGAGCTGTAGCATTTGGTCACTACGGAAAGTTAATGTATGAAGTATTCAAGTTCTTAGGCGTTAAGAATATCGGATTCAACCAGCCGAAGGGAATGCTTTATAAGTCTGAGAATCCGTTTGCATAATGGCATCGAACGGTTATAATTGAAGGCAAAGATTGTAGATTTGTACAGTTATCAGATGAAAATTTACTAGAAATCATACAAAGCGTAAGTATACTACAGGTATAGTATATTTGCGCTTTTGTACATTCATTGCCCGGCATGAAACTGTTCACTCGTACCTCGTTCCGGTAACGATTCACAGCCCCGAAAACGTGCAGGCAGGAATTTACTTGCAAATATAAAGAAGCCGTAATAAAATAATCAAGCGCATAATTGGGGAAACAGACAATATTTTTGGAGAATTTAGAGGAGTTAAATTATGGCAAAGAGTGCAACAAAGGATATGACCGTGGGATCTCCCATGAAGTTGATTTTAAGCTTTTCCATGCCGCTGCTGATCGGATTTATTTTTCAGCAGTTTTACAGTGTGGTAGATACCTTTATTGTGGGAAGAACGCTGGGAATGAATGCTCTTGCGGGTGTTGGCGCAACCGGAAGCATTAACTTCCTGATTGTCGGATTTGTAATGGGCGTGTGCGGCGGATGTGTCATTCCGATTGCACAGCGTTTTGGAGCAAAGGATTATTCGGACATGCGCAGGTATGTGGCGAACTGTGTGTGGCTCGGAATTGTCATGTCTGTGGTGATTACCGTAGTGGTATGTATTCTGTGTCGTGATATCTTAATGTGGATGAAGACGCCGGAGGACATTTTTGAGTATTCTTACCAGTATATTTTTATCGTATTTTTAGGAATTCCGGCAACCTACCTTTATAATATTTTGTCCGGTATCATGCGTTCCATGGGAAACAGCAAGATTCCGCTGGTATTCCTGATTATTTCCTCAGCAATTAATATTGCGCTGGATCTGATCTGCATCATCAATCTGCATATGGGTGTTTCCGGAGCCGCGGTTGCCACCGTTGCCTCCCAGTTGATTTCGGGCATTCTCTGCCTGATTTATATGATGAAGAAATTCGAGATCCTTCGTATTACAAAGGACGAATGGAAGCTTAGTATGCCTCATATCGGTATGCTGTGTGCCATGGGTGTGCCGATGGGATTACAGTATTCCATCACGGCAATCGGATCGGTTATTTTACAGTCCTCCGTGAATACCCTTGGAGCTACAGCCGTTGCCGCAGTTACTGCCGGCAGTAAGGTCAGTATGTTCTTCTGCTGTGCATTTGATGCACTTGGAACAACAATGGCAACCTACGGTGGCCAGAATGTGGGAGCAAAGAAGCTGGATCGTCTTGGCAAGGGACTCTTTGCCTGCAGTATTTTCGGTATTGTTTATTCGATCGTGGCATTTATTATCATGTACTTTGCAGGTGGAACACTGTGCGGACTCTTTGTAACGGATGCGAGTAAGGAACTGCTTGACAGTTCAAGAGAGTTCCTGCTAATCAATGCAGCATTCTTTATTCCGCTTGTTTTCGTGAATGTCATCCGGTATATGATTCAGGGAATGGGATTCAGCACCTTTGCTATTCTGTCCGGAGTATTTGAGATGATAGCAAGAACTCTGATGGGTATTTTCATTGTTCCGGTATTTGGATTTACCGGCGCCTGCTTTGCAAGTCCACTTGCCTGGATTATGGCAGATATCTTCCTTATTCCGGCATACTTTTATGTCAAAAGGAAGCTTGAGAGAACATTGAACGTAGAAAAAACAGCAGCTGCGTGATGCAGCTGCTGTTTTGAAAATCACATTCTGAAGATTACTATCTGAAGATAATTATTCTAAAGATAACTATTCTAAAGATAACTATTCAGAAGGCTGTGATTCTGAAGATTCCTCTTTTGAACGTGATTCTTTTAAAGTCTCCGGTAGTTGGAGCTTCACGACCTTCCGGTCGTAGGTGAGGATTCCATTGACCTCCTCCTCAATATCCGATACCTGGGTATAAACAGCACCGCTTAAGCCCTGTTCCCGCAGAGGGAGGAGGGCTTTTTGAATGAGATCATCATAAGCCTTTGAAAATTCTTCCTTTGTCTCATAACGCTTGTAGCCGAAGATCCGTTCCACGCTGCTGTGTCCGTCGATGTGGCAGGCGAAGCCGCCATACTCGGACAGGAAGAAGGCCCGACTTTTCTTATGCTTCTTCCATTCTCCGGCAGCAACCTTAAGACGCCGGAAGTAATTGTGTACGCTGATAAAGTCTCCGGCACCCTGATCGAACCAGCCGCTTGCCGCGTCGATGAGCCGTGTCGGATCCTGTGCGCGGATGGACTCTGCAATACGTACCGAATCAAACTGTCCCCAGCCCTCGTTAAAAGGACACCAGATGGCAATGGAGGGGAAGAATTTCAGGTAATCAATCATATCGGCCAGCTCTTCTTCCCATTCGTCACGGGCATCTTCATCCTCTCTTGCAAAAAGATGGTAAGCCTGATCCGAGATGTGGCGTGCCAGAGAAGGGCATACCGTGGGCAGATAGTTGATAAACGGCATCCGGTACTGACCGCCGCCGTTAATCATATCCTGGCAGACGATCATGCCAAGGCGGTCACAGTGGTAATACCACCTTGCAGATTCTACCTTCAAGTGCTTACGCATCATATTGAAGCCCAGTTTTTTCATGGTCGTGATATCATAAAGCAATGCTTCATCGGAGGGGGCCGTCATTAATCCATCCGACCAGTAGCCCTGATCCAGGACACCCATGAGGAAACAGGGCTTGTGATTGAGACAGAAGACCGGTTTATCCTCCGATAATTCAATGGTATAGGTGCGTAGGGCAAAGTAAGTTTTCACCTCATCCCTGCCTAAGGTTACCGTTACCGGGTAAAGCGCCGGAGCTTCCGGAGTCCATGGGAAAAACAGTTCATCCGGAATGGAAATCGTAAAATCATAGGACTGGGACTGCGCATGATGTCTGTGTACATCGGCAAGATTACTCTTCGGAGTCAAGGACTGCCGGAACAATACCTGTTTTGCATCCGGTGTCATGACACAGATGCGCAGCATCGGAAGTGCATCACACAGAGCCGTATCGACCTCGATAAATACCTCCTGCCGGTCAAAGTCCGGTTCTATGGTAATATGTTCAATATGGGTGGCAGGGATCCATTCCATCCAGACGGTCTGCCAGATGCCGCTCTGTGCCGTATAAAAGATGCCTCCACGCTTTAAAATCTGTTTGCCGCGGCTCTGGAAGCCTGCATCACTGGGGTCGCTGACACGTACCGTCAGCTCATTTTCTCCTTTTTCCAGAAAATCCGTGATGTCGCAGTCGATGGGAAGATATCCGCCGCGGTGGGACGTTACCTTGTTTCCGTTGAGAAAAATATCGGCTTCGTAGTCGATCGCACCGAAATGCAGGATCAGACGGCTGCCATTAAAGAGATCCATCTCGTCAACCGGGAGCAGACGGCGGTACCAGAGGTATTCCCCCGGCTGCAGCTGGCGTTCCACACCCGACAGGATCGCTTCCGGAGAAAAAGGGACGAGAATCTGCCCGTCGTAGCGGTCGGGGAAGCCCTTTTTGGGCTGGATAGCATAGTCCCATAAGCCGTTCAGGTTAATATAGGATGGGCGCTCAAAATGGGGGCGCGGGTATTCTGTAAGTACCTTATCCTTTGAAAGCGCCTCTCCAAAGGGAGTTGTAAGACGCTCCAGGGGGTCTTCGTTATGCGGCTTAATGATGCTTCGCAGCGCATCCTTGAAATCCATAGTATCCATCCTTTCCTTATTGCAAATGGTTAATTTGGTAATGATTCAGATTTGGCCTCATTTATGGTACAATGGGCTTTGGAGAAAGGAATATTACCTGTTTCTCCAATGGATATAGTATAGCACAGAATAAAGAAGAGCAACAAAAGAAAGAGGAAATTCATTGAAAAACGAAGAAGATCAGATATTGAGGAAGCATTTTACCGATCTGGCGCGGAAAGCGGACCAGAGTCATATAGCAACGTTCACCGGGTTCTTAAGTCTGCCGGAGCAGTCCGTTTTTTATTCCATGGACTTTTCGTATGTACCGTACTGCGTTTTCGGAGGTCAGGAGGGGTGTGAGAGGGCAGTGATCCGGTTTGGTGAGGAATGGGAATTCCCGATCTGCTGTATTAAAATGGCACCGTTAATGAATAAGTTTGCGGATGCGCTGACGCACCGGGATTTTCTGGGGGCACTCATGAACCTTGGGATTGAACGGAGTACGCTGGGAGATATTTATATTGAGGACAAGACGGGGTATCTGTTCTGCCTGAAAAGCATGGCAGAATATATTACCGAAAATCTTACACGGATCCGGCATACAAGTGTGCAGTGTACGGTCTGCGAAGAGCCGCCGGTCTTTTTGCAGAAGGAACCGGAGGAAAAGCTCATCCAGATCAGCTCCGCACGGACCGATGCGCTGATTGCGGGGGTGTATCATCTTTCACGGACAGAAAGTAATGAGCTGTTCCGGGAGCAGAAGGTATTTATCAACGGAAGACTGTGTGAGAATAACAGCCGGGCGCTGAAGGAGGGGGATCAGATTACCGTCCGCGGCTATGGGAAGTTTGCCTATGAGGGTGAGAAAGGGATAAGCAGGAAAGGAAAAGTGAATGTGAGGGTTCTTTTATGGTGATGCTGCAGCAGATGATCGTGATGTTTCTGATGATGGCGGTCGGATATTTATGTTATCGAAAGCAGATTCTCACGGAAGAGGTGAGCAGAAAGGTTTCGGCGATTGTAGTGAATGTGGCCAATCCCTGTATGATTTTAAGCAGTGCACTGACGGATCAGCAGATGCAGGGAAAGGAGCTGGTACAGACGCTTGCAATCGTGGTCATGATGTATGTCTTTTTACTTGTTATGGCACAGCTTCTTCCGAGGATCCTGTGCATACAGAAGGAGAGTCGTGGAGCCTATGCAGCGATGACGGTTTTTGCAAACATTGGCTTTATGGGATTCCCGGTACTGGCTGCGATGTACGGCAATGGAGCGCTTTTGTATGGAGCGGTCTTTCAGATTCCATTTAATATTCTGATTTATACCTATGGAGTGGCGGTGCTGACAAGAAAGCAAGGTGCCTGTGCGAAGGCAGAGCCGAATGTGAAAGCAGAGGTGGATGTGAAGACAGAGCCGGATGTGAACGCAGAGGTGGATGTGAAAGCAGAGGTAGATGTGAAAGAAGAGCCGAATGTGAAGGCAGAGGTAGATGTGAAAGCAGAGCCGAATGGAAAGACAGGGGAACGGCAGGATGCGCAAGGCATAACAGCGGCTGTGAATGGGATGTCTGAAAATATAGAAAATGGCAGTGAACAACAGGGAAAGCTGCAGGGAACAGTAGAAATCGTGAAGAAGATCTTCAATATCGGAGTGATTGCCTGTATCACAGCAATGCTGCTTTACTTTCTGCAGACTCCTGTTCCTTCCTTTTTACAGGCATTCATTACGAATCTGGGGAATCTCACCGCTCCGTTAAGTATGATGATTATCGGAGCATCCCTTGCACAAATGCCGTTAAAGGAGCTGTTTCTGGATAAGAAGCTGTTACTGTTTTCGCTGGTGAAGCTACTGCTTCTTCCGGCTGTCTGGATGATCATGGTGAATCGTGTGGCAGAGCAGGAAATTTTGCGGGGTGTGTGCCTTGTGATGATGGCGACTCCGGCAGGAAGTATGACTGCAATGCTTGCTCAGCAGTATGGTGGAGATTATGAAACTGCTTCCCGTGGTGTGGCGCTTACCACGGTGCTTTCCGTGATCACCATGCCGCTTCTGGCTGCGGTATTTCTGTGAATGGAATGAGATCGCAGATCGCTGTCATTGTAATATGATAAAGAAGCTGCCTGGAAAGAATGAGAGCCGATACCCAAATTGTGGATCACAAACGTAACAGAAATAGTCCTTATCATACATTGATCTGGCATAAGGACAAGAGCTCCCGGCATATTTTGTATAAAAAATATATCGGGATTTCTTATGAGCAAATACATAGAAAAATGGAAACAGACGGGAAAAAATCTGATGTATGGTCTGCATGTGCATTGGAAGGAAGAGTGGAAAAGACAGGATGGGGAGAAGCGTCCGGATTATCAGAAAAGAGTCTGCATGCTGCTTTTGCGGAATACGGCATTTCTGCTTGTCGCCGCCGCACTTTTGCGTGGAGCGGTGGTGTTCTGGGGAGACAGCGTGCATGCAAGCAACACGGTTGGAAACCGTGAGCTGCCGATTTACTGTGTAAAAACAGATGAAGCGGGTGGAAAGAAGATTGCACTCACCTTTGATGCAGCATGGGGAAACGAGGATACGAAGAAAATTCTCGAAATCCTCAAAAAGAATAATGTGAAAGTGACCTTTTTTATGACAGGCGGCTGGGTAGAGAGCTATCCGGAGGATGTCAGAGCCATCCTTGCGGATGGGCATGATCTGGGAAACCACAGCGAAAACCATAAGAATATGAGTCAGATTTCCGATGCGGAAAAGAAAGAAGAGCTGATGAAGGTTCATGAAAAGGTCCGGGAGCTGACCGGGTATGAAATGTTCCTGTTCCGCCCGCCGTATGGTGACTATGATAATGCGGTAATCAAGGTCGCAAGAGAGTGCGGATATTACCCGATTCAATGGGATGTGGATTCCCTGGACTGGAAGGATTACGGAGTGGATTCCATCATTAAGACAGTTACCGGACATAAGCATCTGGGAAGCGGATCAATTATTTTGTGCCATAATGGAGCGAAATTCACATCTGAGGCGCTGGATAAGCTGATTCAGAACCTGAAGGACCAGGGATATACCTTTGTGCCGCTGTCAGAACTGATTTACAGGGATCATTATCACCTGGATCATGAGGGAAGACAGATTAAGGATTAGGGAAGAGGATAAGAATAGAAATTTGAAATACATATGACGATGTAAAATAAATTTTTTTGCAAAATTGAAGATTGCAGGTTTAAAACTTCTATGCTAAAATTTCTGTAAAGCATAGAAGTTTTCTATTTACAGAATATGTATTGAAATTGATTCTGTAACTAAGAGGGTTTTGGCCCTTGTCTCTGATATTCTCACAGATCAGAAAATCCATGCTTTGATTCCAACGAATTAAATTGAACAGGCAGAGGATTTTTGTGCCCATAGAAGAATTCTCTGTGAAAAGGAGGTTGTTTATGGGAAAATTCGATTATTGTATGAAAGAATATCTGCAGAATAAGGAGTACTTTGCAGATCTGTTTAATGGATGCTGCTTTGATGGGCAGACTGTGATTCGAGCAGAGGATCTGACGGAAGCGTCGGAAACATATACAGTAGCACGGACAGAGGCAGAGGAAGACAATGCAGAGCATGTACAGATCCAGATTTTGGATGGAGCGCAGGGAAAGACTATCGAGGTAGAGAGTGCGAGCCCTTTCCGGAGAGCAGGGAGAAATAAGAAGACACAGCTTCTGAGGGATGTGAAAATGAAACTAAGGACCGGTGCAACCTTGCAGGTATTAGCGGTAGAAAATCAGAGTTACATAGACTATAGCATGCCGGTTCGATGTATGGATTATGATGTGGCAGAGTATAATCGGCAGTTAAGGGAAAAGAAGCAGCAATTTCAAGCATTGCGGAAGCAAATGAAAGAGTCTGGTAAATATGCGATGACGATTATTACCTATGCAGAGAAGTTATCCGGGATTTTTAAGACGGATCGCTTGCAGCCGGTGTACACGATCTGCCTTTATACTGGAACAGAACCGTGGGATGGACCAAGACAATTATCGGATATGATGGAATTTGGTGAGAATGAGTTGCTTCAAAAATGTTTTGCAGATTATTCTCTGCGTCTGTTTTGTGTGAATGAGCAAAGTGACTTTGAAGAGTTTCATACAGAACTTAGAGAATTGTTTCGGGCAATGAGCTATAGAAAAGATAAAGAAAAGTTTCTGAGTTTAGCAAAAGATGAAAGATATGCCCATTTATCAGAAGAAACATGGGATGCAATAAGGATTATGACAGGACGGGAATATCTTAAGAACAGTCATAAAGCAACATATAAAATCATGAACGAAAGCGGAGAGGAGCGATATGATATGTGTCAGGCCTTACAGGAATTAAGAGAGGATTTTATTAATGAAGGAAAAAGAGAAGGAAGGCAGGAGGGGAGGAGAGCGCAGCAGTGTTATACAATCGAAATGATGTTGAATAAAAATTACGACCTGGCAGAAATCTGCTCCATAGCAGGCTGTGATCCGGCTCTTGTAGAGAAGGTCAGGGAGAAAAAGGGAGGAAAAGGTGGCAATTGAGGTATTGAGTTGGGGGAGGCTGAGTGAACAATTGAGAGCTGAGTGAAAAATTTCTGCAGGGGGTTAATCTTTTATAACCAAAAACCGATATAAACTACAAGAAACCGTTAAATATGAGATTGTGACCATGTCGAACAGACATCAGGGAAGCACAGGGAGGTGTACACAATGGCAATTGAACCACTAAGCAGTGCCATGACTTATCAGGCACAGAATACACAGCAGGCAAGACCTGTACATAAAACCGCAGAAAACACGGACGTTTCAACTACGGTAGAACAGACAGTTAATTTTGATCCGACGACAGCGAAGATCAAGGAAGTTGATGAGAAGAACGGACAGGGAACCGAGACCAATAATCAGGGTACTTCCGAACAGCAGACAGCAAGTAATGAACAGATCAGGAAGGCTGTCGAACAGCTCAATAAGAACATGTCCCATTCCGAAGCAGTATTCGGAATTCATGAGGCAACGAACCGTGTTACGATCAAGATTGTAGATAAGGATACCCATAAAGTAATTAAAGAGCTTCCGCCGGAGAAGACCCTTGACATGATTGCCAAGGTATGGGAACTGGCAGGAATCCTCGTAGACGAGAAGAGATAACAGGCAGGAGGAATCGAATATGGCAATGCGTATGACCGGAATGTATTCCGGAATGGATACCGAAAGTATCATCCAGGAGCTCGTTTCTGCCAAGAGAACGAAGGTCGATGATGTTAAAAAGAAGCAGACCAAGCTGGAGTGGAAGCAGGATGCCTGGAAGGATTTAAATACGAAGCTTAAGAACCTTCAGAGCAAGTACATCAGTAATATGCGCTTTGCTTCTTCTTATATGAAGAAGACAACCGCAGTGTCGAACAGCAGTGCTGTCAGCGTGATTACAGGTGAGAATGCGGTGAACGGTGTACAGTCCCTGGAGGTGAAGCAGCTTGCAAAGACCGGTTATTTAACCGGTGCACAGATGAAGGCATCCGGCAGCGGAAGCCTTACCGCACTGTCCAGGTTAAGTGATCTTGCCGGCAGCGATGGCATCGGGAATGGCGGACAGATCAGCATTAAGGCAGGAGATAAGGATCTCACCCTGGATGTGACGGCAGATACCACAATTTCAGATGTATTGACGAAGCTTAAGGAAGCAGGACTCAATGCAAACTTCGATGAGAAGCAGCAGCGGCTCTTTATCAGTGCCAAGACCTCCGGTGCGTCCAATGACTTCAGCATTACAGCAGCAGGAAACAACGGACAGGCAGCGTTAAAGGCACTGGGGATTCAGCTTAATCCGGACGGAGATCCGACAGCAGAGGGGTATGCGAAGAAGATCGACGGACAGGATGCCAAGATCGAGTTAAACGGTGCAACATTTACCAACAATACCAATGTATTTGAAATTAACGGACTGACCTTTACTGCACTCAGCGAGACCAAGGCAGGGGAAGCAGTTACCATTACCACACAGGATGATACCGATGGAATCTATGATATGATCAAGGGCTTCCTCAAGGAGTACAATTCCATCATGAATGAGATGGATAAGCTCTACAATGCGGCTTCTGCATCCAAGTATGAACCTCTTACCGATGATGAAAAGGATGCCATGTCTGATACAGAGGTAGAGAAGTATGAGAAGAAAATCAAAGATTCCCTGCTTCGCAGGGATTCTACACTTTCCACTATCCGCAGCAAGCTTACCTCTGTAATGAGCAGTGGAACAACGGTAGATGGCAAGCAGATGCACTTAAGTGATTTCGGAATTGATACACTGAGCTATTTTACGGCAGCAGAGAATGAGAAGAATGCTTATCACATCGATGGAGATCCGGATGATGAGAATACCTCCGGCAATGCCGATAAGCTGAAATCCATGATCGCTTCCGATCCGGATACCGTCGTATCCTTCTTCAGCAGCTTACATAAGGAACTGTATTCTACGATGGATGGTCTTTCCAAGGCAGTAGAGGGCTACCGCAGCTATGGCAGCTTCTATGATGACAAGAAGATGAAGTCCGACTATTCAGACTACACCACGAAGATTGCCGAAATGGAAAAGAAGCTGAATGCTTACGAAGATAAGTGGTACAGCAAGTTTAGTAAGATGGAAACCGCTCTTGCAAAGATGCAGTCCAATGCAAGTGCGATCACAGGATTACTGGGAGGTTCATGATATGGCAATACCGGCAGCGTATGCACAGTATAATAACAGTAAGGTTCTGACGGCATCGCCGGCAGAGCTGACACTGATGCTCTATGAGGGCGCCATTAAGTTCTGTAACATTGCGATTATGGCAATTGAAAAGAAGGATATTGAGAAGAGCCATATTAATATTGTGAAGGTAGAGAACATCATTAACTACCTGCAGAGTACACTGGATACCAAATATCCGGTTTCCGAGGATTATGACCGGATCTATTCCTACTTGCAGCAGCGTCTGGCGCAGGCGAATATCCGGAAGGATCCGGAAATTCTCGAAGAGGTATGCGAACATCTTCGTTCCGTGAGAGATACCTGGAAGGAAGTAATGGCGAAGAATCAACATAAAGGAGCTGAATAATGGACAATTACTTATCTGTGTTAGAGGACAGCCTGAAGAAGAAATTACAGATTCTGGACGAACTCACGGACTACACGACGCAGCAGCAGGAGCTGCTTAAGGTAGAAGAGCTGGATTATGAGGCTTTTGACCGTCTGGTAGACCAGAAGGACCCGCTCATTCAGAGGATTATGGAGTTGGATCAGGGATTTGAGACTGTTTATGACCGGATTAAGGAACAGCTTCTTGGCAATAAGGAGCAGTATGCTGCACAGATCAGAGCCCTGCAGTCCCTTATCGGAGAGCTCACGGATAAGAGTGTGAAGCTGCAGACCATGGAGCAGCGGAATAAGTCTGCTGTAGAGCAGCAGTTTCGTAAGTCCCGTGAGAAGATCCGCCAAGGACGCCAGAACAAACAGGCGGCGCTGAATTATTATAAGAACATGAATAATTCCAATTATGTGCCACCACAGTTTCTGGATGACAAGAAATGACGTTTTACAGTTGGTAAATATACGAAAAACAGAAAACAAAAATTTACCCAAAAATTTTTCAAAACAGGGTTAAGTATTTCGGATACACTCCGATATATAATACAAATAAAACAAAACAAATTGCAAAGACAAACAGTTTTGTTTTAGAAACCGCAGAGCATCTTTCGAAGGCGTACGATTTCAAAAGAAATCTGCACAATAAATAAAACAATCACTGCAGGGAAGCAGTGAACAATTTCAAGGAGGAATGAATTATGGTAGTACAACACAATCTTACAGCAATGAACTCTAACAGAATGTTAGGCGTAACCACAAAGACACAGGCTAAGTCCACCGAGAAGTTATCTTCCGGATATAAGATCAATCGTGCAGCAGATGATGCAGCAGGTCTTTCCATCAGTGAGAAGATGCGTAAGCAGATCAGAGGTTTAACACAGGCTTCTTCCAACGCGCAGGATGGTATTTCTACTGTACAGACCGCTGAAGGTGCTCTGAATGAAGTTCAGGATATGCTTCAGAGAATGAATGAGTTAGCAGTTAAGTCTGCTAACGGAACTCAATCTGAAAGCGACAGAAGTTATATTCAGAACGAAATAGATCAGTTAACTACAGAAATTGATCGTGTTGCTGAAACTACAAAGTTTAATGAGACTTACTTGTTAAAAGGAGATCGTTTTGCTGCTAAAGAATATTCATATGCGTATGCACAGTATACTGCAGATGCTGTAGCAACTGCGACAATGCCTACTGCTGCAGATGCTACAGCAAAAGTTAAAATAGAAAGTGTGACTTTTGATGCGAATGCTTCATCAGCAGATCAAAATGCTGTGGCTAATGCGATTAAAAATTCTGGACTTACGGTAAAAGTTACTAAGCACTGGGATGCAACTGCAGGTGGAGGTACTGGAGCAGCAGCAGATAATACTTTTTCGGTCAGCTTGAATGGTGATGCTGCTAGTAAATATAAGATTTCAGCTGTTAAGGGAAGTGCAACGGATTTTGATATTACGACTAGTGATGGAACTAAGGTAGCAACTGTTAAGGTGAAAGATGATGGATCTGATAAGGCAGCACAGGCATCTGATGATGGAAAATCTGTTTCGTCCGCTGCAATTAATGCGACAGCTGTAACTGGAGCAACTAAAAACGGTGAGGCTGCGAAATATTATGATAAGGATGGAAATGGTATTGCGGCAAATGCACTGAAGTCTTATTTCCAAACCGCAGCAGATGGAACAATTACAGCTAAAGGTGATGCCCCTACAGTATATGATGCTGTTGGTCTTGCTACAACGCTTGATCCTACGCAGGTAACTTCTACACGGGATATTACAGGTGCGTTAAAGTTAAGCTTACATGTAGGTGCAGATGCAACATCTAACAATCAAATCACATTAAGTATTGATTCTATGAGTGCCAAGGGACTTGGTGTTAATGGATTAAAGGTTGATGGAGATAATGACAAGAATGCTCTTTCTGCAATTGAAACTATCAAAGAAGCTATTCAGAAAGTATCTACTCAGCGTTCTACTCTTGGTGCTGTTCAGAACAGACTTGAGCATACCATCAACAACCTCGACAACGTAGTTGAGAACACCACAAGTGCTGAAAGCCAGATCCGTGATACAGATATGGCTACAGAGATGGTTAAGTACTCCAACAACAATATTCTGGCTCAGGCAGGTCAGGCTATGTTGGCTCAGTCTAACCAGTCCAACCAGGGCGTTCTGTCTCTGTTACAGTAAGCAGAATTAAGTCAGATTAGGGTCTGACGTTGACAGAGTGAAGAGCTTGTATACTACTAAAAGATCGGGCGGTACAGTTTGTACCGCCCTTTCAGACTGTAGACAAAGTTGCTCTGGAATTTACATCCCAGAGCAATTTTTCTTT
>OOCI01001792.1_pt1 | contig 14901 bp, 10 predicted proteins | sample 1671761 | NCBI WGS metagenome assembly OOCI01 (sample SAMN06348190, study PRJEB24527) | human gut metagenome | biome: human gut; feature: ankylosing spondylitis patient; material: feces | host: Homo sapiens | place: China | collected 2015-10
TTAACAGCATGTCTTATGGCTATTGCTTTTTACGGCTTTGGAACACTTAAATAGAGGAGGGGAGCAATATGGATATTAAAAGTATTATCATTGCCTCAGTGGTTGTTGCCGCTGTAGGACTTATTATTGCAGTTCTTCTCAGTGTTGCCGAAAAGGTTTTTCACGTTGAAGTAGACGAAAAAGAAATTAAAGTCAGAGAAGCACTTGCGGGCAATAACTGCGGTGCTTGCGGATATGCAGGCTGTGACGCTCTTGCTAAGGCAATTGCCAAAGGCGAAGCACCCGTCAATGCTTGCCCTCCTGCCGGCAAAAAGGGCGCTGAAAAAATAGCAGAAATAATGGGCGCTCAAGCAGGAGAGTTTGTCAGGCAGACTGCCTTTGTTAAATGTTCGGGAACTTGTGAAGTAAGGCACCAAAAATTTAATTATTACGGCACGAGAACGTGTACCTCTGCAGCCGTTGCGCCCGGCGGCGGCGTTCATCGCCCAGCTGAACAGGAAGCTGTTGGTGGAGCAGGCGTATTCGCCGCTCTCGAGTATGTAGCTCTCGGCGAGGCCGCACTCCTCGGCGATCTTCTTGACGAGCTCCTTGTCATAGTATTTCCAGCCGAGCCTCTCGGCTGTTTCCTTTGCGATGGTCCTGCCGCCGCTGCCGAACTCGCGGCTGATTGTGATAACTCTGTACATAAACCGTAACCTCTTTGAAATATTTTAAACTTTTCCGCACGGTTTGTCAAGAAAAAGCGTATTTTAACGCCCGCAGCGCCGCTTACGGAATTTTTCGGCAAAATAAAACAATGCTTGACTTCGCGTCATAGACAAACAAACAACGCAAAAAACCGTCGGCAGAAGCTGTTTAAAAATTTTTGTCGGTCAAGGCAAAGGCTCGGAAAAACCGAGCCTTTGCCTTTCAAACGGAAGCGGACAAATTCTGTCTTGAAAAATCGTCCTGCATTTTTTGCCAATCAATCCGACGCGCGGGCAAAGTCCGTCCTTGACGAATTGCCCCTGCCGACAAACCGCCTGCTGAAAAATCATCAGGATATGCCGCTAACAACACCGCCGTACTCCCCTGTTTTCTCCATAAAAACGCTCAGCTCTATCGTTTCGCGCTTGTTGTTCATATACTCATACATTTCGTCTCCGAAAACCATGATAAAGTAATAAGTCGTACCTGCTTTCATATTTGAGTAGCTCAGACCGTTAGCGGGATTGATGCTCGAAAATTTAGTCGTCGAGGGATGATAAGAAGGACCGTTGGCATTCTGCCAATAAGGTCTGTCGTTGCCGGGCACGTAAATGTAAGTCAGTCCGTTGAGCATTGCCCTTCCCCTGTCCACCGTGAACAAGGGGCAGTTAACCGTACCATCCCTTTGCTCAAGCTCCAACGAATTGAAATATCCCCAATAGGAAAAGTGAGGCATATACATCCCGTCCTCGGCGGGCGTGAACTGAAAGAAAACCCTTTCATAGGTTCTAACGTCCAAAGTCCTTGTCTCGGCGGTGACGATGTAAGCGTTGTTCCAATTTCTGCCGTCCTCCAAAACCTCGTCCCCCCACCTGGCGTAGAGATTGACCACGCCGTTAGCGTCGGGGGCGCCGAAGTAAGGATAGCTTTCCACCCTTTCGCCCCAGTCGCCGTCAACGCTTCCGTCCTTGGTGTAATAGCCCTGAAGATGCTTGTTTCCCTCGCCTTTCCAAACGGTAACTGGCATATCCCACAGCACGGCGACGTTTTCAACGTCGAAAATGCTGTTGCCGCCGTCGGTGTGGAAGCTGTACGTAACCTTTTCCTGATTGTCGGTAGCTATCCTTCCCGCATAGGTGTCTCCGCAGTAATCGTAAAATACCTCGAAATACGCCTTGTAGCTGCCCGCGGGCACAATAAATTTACTCTCCAATCCGGGACCGAAATAATTCATCGTCAAGTCTATAGTCGAGATTTTGTAACCCGTCATAAATATTTGGTATATGCTGTAAATACCCTCCAGCTGATTGACGTATCGGTTTATATATTCCATTTTCGGAGGCTCGACGGAGTTGAACGTCACGGTTTTGAGGTAAAGAGCATAGTAGAACGCTCCGTTGGCAATCTCCACGAGTGTGGAGGGCAGCACAAGCTCCTCCAAGCTGCTCTGAAAAGCAAAAGCCTCGTCTCCTATGTACTGCACGCCCTCGGGTATGACAAGTTTTTTCAAGCTTGAAAACAGCTTCACCAAATTTGCGGGGTCTGCGTTTTCCGTCATTGCCTTGGGCGCTATCTGAGTCGTCACATAGTCGCCCGTATCGGGGAAAACAAGCTCCTCGTCGCCCTTGCAGAAAGGTAGATTGATTAGCCTCAGCTCCCTGTCGTTCAACTTTTCGTAAATAAAGCCGTCAAAGGTGATATACTTGCCCGTATTGCCCTCGATTTTAGGGTTGTAAAGCTCGGAAAAAGGACGCTTTTCGATTGTTTCGATTGTGTCGGGGAAAAGTATTTCGTTGTAATTCATGAAGGATACTATACAACTTGTTTCCAGCGCTTTGAGATTGCTGCCGTTGGGCCACTCCAACCCTTTGAGCGACGGGGTTCTGATTGAGCCCCCGCACAGTCTTTCCAGCGTGGAGGGCAGGCTGATGTACTCCGTGCCGTCCGTCACTTCATATCCCCACACAACATTGCCGTCACCCTTTTCGCCTGTTTCGGTAAAAGCTACCTCGCCCGTGTTCAAAAAGCCGCTTGGCAGCTCCCTCACTCCCTCGGGGACGACAACGCGCTTTAATGCGTCGGAGGTGAAGCACGCCCCGAGAATCGGTTTGAAAGCCGTCACTCCGTCCGGCACGACATACTCGCTCGCGGATGACGCGGGCGTGTGAAGAATAAACGAGTCTCCCCCGTCGGGGCCCGTGCCGAGTTCTATAATCGCGTCGTTTCGCCTCTCTATGAGAGTAAGCTCGTCCCACATCAGCTCGTAGCCCCCTTTCATCTTGGCTCCGCCGAGACCGCAGGTAGACATCAGACGCCAAATGTCGTCGTCGACATACAGCCTTGCAAGATTGACGTCGGCTAGGGCTTCCGGCGCAATGTACTCCAAGCCCTCAGGCAGGGTGAAAGCAGTTACCTGCCTGAAATAGGAAAACGCTCCGCTTTCAAAACGCTTGACCTTTCCCTTGAATATAACCTGCTTTGCGCTTTCTCCGCCGATATTAGTAAGACTCTCCCTGTCTCCTTCGATTGTGAGGATTTCCACACCGCCGGGGACAATATTTGCGACAAGATTTGTCACGTGTTCGGGCAAAGTAAACTTGGCGCTATTGAGATTTATATAATGAATTGTGTCCCGAGCGGCGTTGTACATCAAGTCATTGCCGAATGTGTCCTTTTCAAAGTGAAAATACGGATTGCTTTCGTCCAAATAAATCTGCCGAAATCCTATTTGAGGATGAGTCGTGTACAAGTGTCCCCCCTCGATGTTTTTAAGGCTTGCGGGCAGATAAAATTCTACATTGTCGCTGTAAGCGTAGCCGTTTGTTTCTTTTCTTGTACATGAAGCGCCTCCAAAACCTTTCTCTTCTATCGTTTCCAGACCGAGAAAATAAATTCTGTCAAAAAGACCGCCTGAAAAGGCATAATCCCCTACTGTCTTGTAGCACTCGGGCACAAGCAGCTCGTCAAGAATAAACTTAAAATAGAAACTACCAAATGCGCTGTCCAAAATTTTTGTTATCGGCTTGCCGTTGTACTCGACGGGCAGCGCCTTGGAGCCGGTCAAGGCAGGCTGCGACAGTGACTCGACAGTGTTTTCGTACACGTAATTTTGCGCCAGTCCGTAAGTACCGTCTTCGAGCAGGGTGTAGTTGAAGTAATGCTCGGGTATGACAGTGCTTTCGTCAAACACGTACTTTGTAGTGAAGGTGACGTCCTCCGTCAGAGGCGTTTCCAAGTCCGAATCCCAACCGTCGTAAAGATAAAAGTTTTCGTATTTGTGGAAAAACACGGGCACCTTGCTCTCGGGCACCGCCTCCCCTCTTTTGACCTGCACGACCTCCTGCTCGTTTTTGGACGGGTTGACAAAGGTTGCCAGCACAACGTCCTCGGCGGGCAGCTCCTTTTCGGCAAACTTGGGCCACAGCTCCAAATTTTTGGTGATTTTCGTGTCTTTAAGAAACGCCTGCGTTTTTCCCGCGTTGGTGTACCAGCCGACAAACACCTGCCCCTCGGGCGGAGTGGGGTCGGCGGTTTTGAGCGTGCCGTTGTACTCGACCTTTTCCGCAGGCAGATTCGTTTCCCTGAACGTCACGGTATAGGTCTTGATGTTGAATTTGGCGTAAACCGTCGTGTCCTTTTGTATGGGCTTGGAAAAGTCGAATTCCTTTGTCAGGGCCTCGTCCTCGTACCACCCTACAAAGTCGTAGCCGACCTTGTTGGGAGCTACGGCGGGACGGACGGCGCACTCGTCTTTAAGCACCGTCTGAGTCGCGACTTCCGCACCCGAAAAGCTCACGGTAAACTCCTTTGTCTTTCCGCACGCCATGAGCGCCAGACTCATTGCCAAAGCCAGCAGCATCGCCAAAAGCAGCTTTGTTCTTTTCATTTTTCTTTTTCCTCCGTTTTCTGTTTTTTAGCCTATTTTCAAATACTTTATCTTTGAGTAAAAACTCAACGATATTTGTATTTAATTTCAGCCTATATCAAATATACTTAAATTATTTTGTCATGTCAAGCGTTTTTGTCGAGATATGTAAAATTTTCTTTCGGATTTTTTTAAACAGAGAGCTTTCTTCAAATCCAACCGAAGGCGCCTTTGACGGGCGGCGGCTGTTTTTGCGCAAACCGTTGAAGTCAGAAATAAAAATTTTCACACGGAGCAAAGGATTTTTTGTTTTTCCGCAGTTGACAAAGTCGGTAAAAAAGCGTATTATATCAATGGAAAAATACAGTTTAATACTTGTTAGAGGAGCGGTTCGGCAAGGTAAGCGGGCGCGCGTTTGAGACGCGGTGGCGTCGATGCGTCCCGAACAATGTGCCGCCGCCGAAAGCGCGTTTGTCCACCGCAACGCGGCTTGGAGGTCGGGGTCAGTCGTCGGCTTCTGTCATAAGTTTTTTATGATGCGCTAAGGTTTTTTGCCTTAACGCGTTTTTTTATTTTATCCGACGGAGGAAAACGTATATGAGCAAAATTAAAGCGACAATTCGTCTGAGAATGAGCGCGCACGACGCGCATTACGGCGGCAATCTGGTGGACGGGGCGCGTATGCTGGGACTTTTCGGCGACGTTGCAACGGAGCTTCTTATCCGTCACGACGGCGACGAGGGGCTTTTCAGAGCTTACGACAGCGTGGAGTTTTTGGCGCCCGTCTTTGCGGGAGACTACATAGAAGCCGAGGGCGAAATCACGGAAACAGGAAAAACCTCCCGCAAAATGAAGTTCGAGGCGCGCAAGGTCATTGCTCCCCGCCCCGATTTAAACGACTCCGCCTGCGACGTGCTTGACAAGCCCGTCGTCGTTTGCCGGGCTTCGGGCACCTGCGTGGTGCCGCTCGACAAGCAGAGAAACGCAAACCGTTAAAGGAGGCAGAAAAAATTGGAAAAGCTGATTATCACCGCGGCAATCTGCGGCGCAGAGGTAACAAAGGAGCACAATCCCGCAGTCCCCTACACCGTCAGGGAAATCGCGCGGGAAGCCAAGTCCGCCTACGACGCGGGAGCTGCAATCATCCACCTGCACGTGAGAGAGGACGACGGCACGCCCACTCAGAGCGCGGAGCGGTTCAAGCTGTGCATGAACGCAATCAGAGAGGCGTGTCCCGACGTAATTATTCAGCCGTCCACGGGCGGCGCGGTGGGCATGAGCGACGAGGAGCGCTTGCAGCCCCTCGCCCTAAACCCCGAAACGGCTACGCTGGACTGCGGCACCTGCAATTTCGGCGGGGACGACATCTTTGTCAATACGGAAAACACAATAATAAATTTCGCACGGCAGATGACGGAAAAAAACGTCAAGCCGGAGTGCGAGGTGTTTGACAAGGGCATGGTGGACATGACGTTGAGGCTTGCGGCAAAGGGCGTCATTCCACAGCCGCTGCACTTCAACTTCGTCATGGGCGTCAACGGCGGAATTGCCGCAACCCACACCAACCTGCTGTTTCTTGTCAACAGCCTGCCGCAAAACGCCACCTTCACCGTTTCGGGCACGGGACGGGCGCAGCTGCCCATGGCGGTCATGTCAATGCTGCTCGGCGGACACGTCCGAGTGGGCTTTGAGGACAACGTATATCTGTCAAAGGGCAGGCTGTTGAAAAGCAACGGCGAAATGGTGGAAAAAATCGTGCGCATTGCCAAAGAGCTGGGGCGGGAAATCGCCGCGCCCGACGAGGCGCGCGAATTACTCGGCATACCTAAAAAATTTTAATCCAAACAAGGAGACGACATATATGGAAATCAAGGGAAACAAATACGGAACTCACCGCGTTATACAGCCCAAGGGCGTGCTTACGCAGGCGGCGCTGAAAATCGACAACGGCTTCGACACGGTTTACTCCAACGAAATAGTCTGCGACGTGACAAGCCTCAACATAGACTCCGCCTCTTTCACTCAGATAGAAAACGAGTGCGGTGGCGACGCGGACAAAATCGCAAGACGCATAGAACAGATTGTCGCCGAGCGCGGCAAAATGCAAAACCCCGTCACGGGCAGCGGCGGTATGTTTATCGGCAGAGTCGCGCACATAGGCAAGGATTTGACCGACACGGGACTCAAAGTCGGAGACAAAATCGCGTCTCTCGTGTCCCTCTCCCTCACGCCGCTCAAAATCGAAAAAATACTTGCCGTTCACCCCGAAATCGACCGCGTGGACGTGGTTGCCAAAGCCGCGCTGTTTGAAAGCGGAATTTACGCAAAGCTGCCCGACGACATGCCCGAAAACCTCGCGCTTGCGGCGCTGGACGTTGCGGGCGCGCCCGCGCAGACGGCAAGGCTGGTCAAGGAGGGCGACTCGGTGCTGGTGCTCGGCGCGGCGGGCAAATCGGGCGTTCTTGTTTGCTACGAAGCCAAAAAACGCGCAGGCGCAAAGGGCAACGTGGTTGGCGTCGTCATCTGCGAGGAGGACAAAAAGAAGGTCGAAAAGCTGGGGATAGTTGACAAGGCAATTGTCGCGTCGGCTACCGAGCCCGTCGAAATCCTCGAAAAAGCCGTCGCCGCAAACGGCGGAAAAGAGTTCGACCTGTCAATAAACTGCGTCAACGTCCCCAACACGGAAATGGCGGCTATTCTGCCAGTAAAGGAAAACGGCACCGTTTACTTCTTTTCCATGGCGACAAGCTTCACAAAGTCCGCTCTCGGCGCGGAGGGCGTGGGCAAGGACGTCAATATGATTATCGGCAACGGCTACTGCAAGGGACACGCCGAGCTGACGCTCAACGAGCTGCGCGAAAGCAAAGCGCTGCGCGAGCTTTTTGAAAAAACCTACGCTTGACAAGGACGGTAAAATTATGGAAACAAAAAACAAGCTTTTCGCCGACGTTTCCGCAAAGGACTGGAACGATTGGCGCTGGCAGGTTCGCAACCGCATAGAAACGCTTGACGACCTGAAAAAATACATAAAGCTCACCCACGAGGAGGAGGAAGGCGTCGCGCGCTGTCTCGAAAGCCTGCGCATGGCAATCACCCCCTACTACCTCTCGCTGATAGATTTGGAAAATCCGTTCGACCCCGTGCGCCTGCAAGCAGTGCCCACCGCCAAAGAGCTGCACCGCTCCGACGCCGACTTGCTCGACCCTCTGCACGAGGATACCGACAGCCCCGTGCCGGGACTTACGCACCGCTATCCCGACCGCGTGCTGATACTCGTCACCGACCAATGCTCCATGTACTGCCGCCACTGCACGCGCAGACGCTTTGCGGGACAAAAGGACTGCGAGGTGCAGACAAACAGAATAGACAAATATATCGAGTACGTTGCGGCGCACCCCGAAGTGCGCGACGTGCTGCTCTCGGGCGGCGACGCGCTGCTGCTTTCCGACGAAAAGCTCGAAAGCATAATCAGCCGCCTGCGCACCATTCCGCACGTGGAAATTATCCGCATAGGCAGCCGCACTCCCGTCGTCATGCCCCAACGCATAACGCCCGAGCTGTGCGCCATGCTGAAAAAATATCACCCCGTGTGGCTGAACACCCACTTCAACCATCCAAACGAAATCACTCCCGATTCACGTCGCGCCTGCGAAATGCTTGCTGACGCGGGTATACCTCTCGGAAACCAAAGCGTGCTGCTTGCAGGCGTCAACGACTGCGTTCACGTCATGAAACGGCTGGTTCACGAGCTGGTCAAAATAAGAGTGAGACCTTATTACATTTATCAGTGCGACCTGAGCATGGGCTTGGAGCACTTCCGCACGCCCGTTTCCAAGGGAATCGAAATCATAGAAGCTCTGCGCGGACACACAAGCGGCTTTGCGGTGCCCACCTTCGTCGTGGACGCGCCCGGCGGCGGCGGCAAAATCCCCGTCATGCCGGAGTATCTCATATCCATGTCCCCCGACAAGGTAATCCTGCGCAATTTCGAGGGCGTCATCACTACGTACAGTCAGCCCGTTCATTACGAAAACGTGTGCCGCTGCCCCGACTGCACCGCAAAAGAAAAGAAAAAACTCATAGGAGTCGCGGGGCTGGAACAAGGTCAGGCTCTCTCCCTCGAACCGACGGGACTTTTGAGAAACGACAGACACGTAAAGGAGGGCTGAATGAGAAGCAAGCTCGGACTCGACAAAGACGTAATTGCAAGGGCGCGGCATTTTGCCCGCAATATTGCCGCGGACACGCAAAGCTATATCGACCTTCACACCACCGTCGCCGTTGAGCGCACCGTTTTGAGGCTGCTCGGCGTAAACGGTGTGGACGCAAACGACGTGCCGATGCCCAACGTGGTTGTGGAGCACATGACAAACAGAGGGCTGCTCGCGCACGGCGCGGCAATCGCCGTCGGCAGCGCGGTTTACGATACGGGAAAAGCTCCGCAAAAAATCGCCGAGGAAATTTCTGCGGGGACAATCGACCTGGCCAAAATCCCCCTGCTCGACGCGGAAAAAGCGCGCGTCGCGCTTGCGCCCCATGTCGTAAAATCCGTCAGAAAAATCAACGGAAACGTAAGAAAACGCAAAAAATTTCTTAAAGAATACGGAGACAAAACAGGTCCCTATCTTTACATAATAGTCGCGACGGGCAACATATACGAGGACATCGTTCAGGCGAAAGCCGCCGCCAAGCAGGGCGCGGACATCATCGCGGTGATAAGAACCACAGGGCAGAGCCTATTGGACTACGTCCCCTACGGCGCGACGACGGAAGGCTTCGGCGGAACCTACGCCACACAGGAAAATTTCCGTCTCATGCGCGCCGCTCTGGACGAGGTGGGAGCGGAGCAAAAGCGCTACATCCGTCTGTGCAACTACTGTTCGGGGCTGTGTATGCCTGAAATAGCCGCAATGGGCGCTCTGGAAAGACTGGACGTAATGCTAAACGACGCGCTTTACGGAATTTTATTCCGCGACATAAACATGAAGCGCACCATAGTAGACCAATTCTTTTCGCGCGTCATCAACGGATATGCGGGAGTCATTATCAACACGGGCGAGGACAACTATCTGACCACCGCCGACGCCGTAAAGGAAGCGCACACCGTGCTCGCCTCGCAGTTTCTCAACGAGCAGTTTGCCTCCTTTGCAGGCATCCCCGAGGAGCAGATGGGTTTGGGGCACGCCTTTGAAATCGACCCCTCCGTCAAAAACGGCTTTTTGATGGAGCTTGCTCAGGCGCAGATGGCGCGTGAGATTTTTCCCAAAGCGCCCCTCAAATATATGCCTCCGACAAAGTACATGACGGGAAACATCTTCCGCGGGCACATACAGGACGCGCTGTTCAACATCGTGACGATAACGACAAACCAAAAGCTGCATTTGCTCGGTATGATGACGGAAGCGTTGCACACGCCTTTTATGTCAGACCGCGCGCTTGCAATAGAAAACGCTCAGTACGTTTTCAACACCATGGCGGATTTGGGAAAAGAAATCGAGTTCAAAAAAGGCGGATTTATGCAGCAACGCGCGCAAAGCGTGCTTGCCAAAACCGTTTCGCTGTTGGAAGAAATAGAGCGCAACACGCTGTTTGTCTCCCTCTCGCGCGGAGTGTTTGCGGACATAAAGCGTCCGCCCGACGGCGGCAAGGGGCTTGACGGAGTCGTCGCAAAGGAAGACGACTATTTCAACCCCTTCATCGAAATTTTCCTCAAAAACAAAACGGCGGACAAGGAGGAAGCGAAATGAGCGGCGGACTTTACAATACCTCCAACAAAAAATTCGACACCACTCTCAACCTCAAAGAGCTGCGCCCCTACGGCGACACAATGAACGACGGAAAGGTTCAGATGAGCTTCACTCTGCCCGTAAAAAACGACGACAAGGGGCAGGAGGCGGCGATTCAGCTTGCCAAAAAAATGGGACTCAACGAGCCTTCGGTGGCGTGCGCCAAGACGTTGGACGAGGAATTTACCTTTTACATCGTTTACGGCGAATGCGCGTATTCCGTCGACTACACCTCCATTTCCGTGCAGACGGTGGACAACGACGTCATGAGCATGGAGGAAACGGACGAATTTATCAGAGAAAATTTCGGCCGCAAGCTTGTGGTTGTAGGCGCTTCCACGGGAACCGACGCGCACACCGTCGGTATAGACGCCATTATGAACCGCAAGGGCTTTGCAGGACACTACGGGCTCGAACGCTACGATATGATAGAGGCATACAATATGGGCAGTCAGGTGCCCAACGAGGAATTTATCGCCAAAGCCAAAGAACTCAAAGCCGACATACTGCTTGTAAGTCAGACTGTCACGCAAAAGGGAATACATATCGAAAATCTAACCAATCTCGTGGAGCTTATGGAGGCGGAGCACCTGCGCGACAAGGTGGTGCTTTGCTGCGGCGGCGCAAGAATCACGCACGAGCTTGCAAAGGAGTTGGGCTACGACGCGGGCTTCGGTCCGGGCAAATATGCCGACGACGTAATTTCTTTCGCCGTGAACGAAATGCTTAAACGCGGCATGAAATAATTCAAAGGAGACAAAAAATGAAAAACAAACTCACAACGCCCGACGAATTTGCCGCCCTGATAAACGATGGCGACGAAATCATGTACGGCGGCTTTCTCGGAGTGGGCACCCCCGACTCCATTGTGGACGCAATTATCAGAAAGGGAGTCAAGGACCTGACGGTCATAGGCAACGACACCTCAGTTCCCAACCGCGGCATAGCCAAGCTGATTGAGCGCAAAATGGTCAAAAAGGTCATAACCTCGCACGTGGGCACCAACCCGCAGACAGGCGCCCAAATGACGGCAGGCACCCTCGAGGTGTGTCTCGTGCCGCAGGGCACGCTGATAGAACGAATCAGAGCGGGCGGCTACGGATTGGGCGGCATACTTACGCCTACCGGAGTCGGCACCGAGGTGGCAAACGGCAAACAGGTGCTCAACGTAAACGGCAAGGATTATCTTCTAGAACTCCCCCTGCGCGCGAGGATAGGCATCATACGCGGCTCCGTGGTGGACGAACACGGAAACGTGTATTACAAGGGCACGACCCGCAACTTCAATCCGTTGGTCGCAATGGCTTGCGACATTGTCGTTGTGGAAGCCGAAAAGCTGCTTAAAACGGGAGAAATCGAGCCCGAACACATTATGACTCCGGGTATTCTCGTGGACTACATAGTTGTCGAAGGAGAACAAAAATGAGCGACGTCAAGGAAATCATCGCAAGACGCGCCGCGCGCGAGCTGCACGACGGCGACATAGTAAATCTCGGTATCGGACTGCCCACATTGGTTACCGATTACCTCGACTCCGACATAGAGGTCATTCTGCAATCGGAAAACGGCATCTTGGGCATGAAGGGCGCGGCGGAGCCGCACGAAATCAATCCCGACGTAACAAACGCGGGAGGCTCGCACGTGAGCGTTCATAAATTCGCAAGCTTTTTCGACTCCGCGACCTCTTTCGGTTTCATCAGGGGCGGGCACGTGGACGTGACAATCCTCGGAGCCTTGCAGGTGGACAGGGACGGCTCTTTAGCAAGCCACATAGTGCCGGGCAAAATGGTGCCGGGCATGGGCGGAGCAATGGACCTTGTGGCAGGCGCGAAAAACGTGATTGTCGTCATGACACACACCGCCAAGGGCGACGCTCCCAAAATACTTGAAAAATGCACTCTGCCTCTCACGGCTTACAAAAAGGTGAACCGCATTATAACCGAGCTTGCCGTCATCGACGTAACGGCGGACGGACTTGTTTTGAGGGAAATAAACAAAAACACCACTGTGGAAGACGTTGTACGTCTGACCGAGGCAAAGCTCGTTATCCCCGAAAATATCGGAACCTTTTGAGTAAAAGGAAATCTTTTGAGTAAACAAAAACAGCAGACGCTTATGCGTCTGCTGTTTTTTTATTTTTATTTCTCGACCTAACTTTGAGCTATGTACCAATCGCCGCCCTGTCCGTAAGTCACAAACAACGACACGAGACTTTGATTGTTGCCGCCGAGGAGGGCTCCCGCTCTCGTCACAATTTCCATCAGCTGCTGTCCGTCGGCAAGTTTGAATCCCTCTTGGAATGCCTTTAAAGTCACCGCGTTGCTGTCTCCGCCGTTTGCCAAAACCGCCGCCGCAAAGTCACTCCAAATGCTGTAAGCGCCGACGGGGAAACCGAACATTCCGTCGCTTATTCTTTGGTCCGTTCCGTCGGTATACCAGCCGTTCTCTCTCATGAAAGACACGCTGTTGTCGCCGTCCACAAAAGTAAGTTTAACTCTCGAAGTATTCACCGTCCCGTTGTCCCAATTTTGGTCGGCAGGTTTGAACGCTATGGCAAAGTTGAATATCTCCTCGTTGTTATTCTTTTTGAGCATGCTGTAACCCAATTGGCTGACGCTTGCCTGCGCCGCGGATTTAAGCTCCGCCGCAAGACCAGACGCGCCGTAAGCGGCGAACCAAGCTTCGTTGCCCGTTTTCCAGTTGTTGATTTTTGTGTTTTTTATGACAAGCTCGGGGTTTCTTTCGTTGCTGTTGTCGCAGTCTTCAATATGAATCGCCCCGCCGAAGCTATTGCCGAAATCGCAGCCGTCCAAAGTTATTTTCGCATTGCTCCATCCGTACAGACTGCTCTGCCAGTTGTTGTCGGCAAAACAATCGACAATAGATATTTCCCTCGTCACTTCGTTGGTGTCGAAATAATAAGCTATGCTGAAATTGTTGGCGTACACGTTGTTCAGATTGGCGTCGGCGTCTCTCGTCAAAATACCGGCATGACCGCCGCTGTGCTCCGTTATATCCTCGTTGTTGCCCTTCATTTCGCTGTTGCCTATTATATGGAGGTTGTTGTAATTGGTGACTATCTCGGCGTTTTCAAACGCTCCTCCCCTCGCTCCGAAGTTGTAGACGACAAACAAACCGATTTGTATGGTCTGTACGTCCATATCGCCCATAGGTTTGCCCTGTCCCGGAGTTGTGTTTTCGGATTCCTGACTCCATTTGATTCTCGGAACAAGCAGATTGCCGCTTTCGTCCTTTTTGCTCGCGTCCACGGTGAAGAAGTTGCCGTTGAGCGTGAACGTGTCGTCGGCGGTGACAACTCTGTGGTAAACGCTGCCCTCGGGCTTGTCGGCGTCACTGTAAGGATGGTAGTTTATCGCCGTGCCGTCGGGATTTTTCTGGTCGGCGGCAAGTTCTGCCGTTATGTCGCCGTGCAGGTTGATAATGTGCACGGAAGAGTCGTTAAAATTCTTTTTGAGTCCGTCGTGGTCATAGACGTTGACTCCGTCGTTGAGCTTGAACTCAATCCTGACGGTATAGTCGGCTGCATTTTCGTTCTGTTCTCTTGTCAGATATTTGGGTCTGATTGACAGTATCAGAGCGGAATCGATGCTCGTGTCCGCGCTTAGCTTCCACACAAGACGATATTTGCCGTCCTCGCCTGCAACCACAGTGAAGTAATCCGACGCCTTTATCGGCGCGCCGTCCTTTCTTTCAAGGTCGATTGTCACTTCTATGGAAGCGGAGTCCTTGCTCAACCTGTCGTGATAAGTAATCAGCTCCGTATCCAAAATGAACTCGTTTCCGACGCCCACGTTGTAGTCTCCTTCCTTTTTGAGGAAAATGCTGTTTTCGCCCGTGTTGTCTCTGAACGCTTGGATGGTGTCGCCCGCAATAAAGGACGCCGCCTGCTCGACGAATTTGGCTTTTATCTCTACGCCGTTGGCAGTGGGTATTGTGATTGAGTCGACAGCCTTGTTTATCGTCAACGTATTGTCGTTGTCGCCCTTCACCGAATAATACTCGTTGCCTTTTTCGGTAAAGGTGTAGGAATCGAAACGATAAGTAGTGCCGACAAAGAAAACGAATACCGTCGTCTGACTGTCGCCGCTGCCTATGGTCTCGCGTATGAGTTTTCCGTCGCCGTCCACATAGGATATGTCTGAGTCAAACACGATTTCCGTGTCAAACTCTCCAAGCTCCGTCTTTCTTCCGTTTTCCTCCACAGCGGTAATAATAAGTTTGTGAACGCCCGGGGTGAGCACGATCTGAGTGGTGTTGAGCGAATATGTCGCGACGCCTGCCGCTATTGTCGCTCGGGAAACTCTCGCGCTTTCGGAATCGAATCTCACCTCGTAATAATTCACGTTGGAGTCGGCGTTCCACGTCCACACGAAGTTGTTTCCGTTGATTTCATAGTCGCCTATTTCGGGCAGCGCCACGAACTGCGCGTAAACGCTGACATAGGAGTTTATCCCTTCTTTGACGAACGTATCGCTAGCAAACTCCGCCGCCACCGTCCAGAAAGAGAAAACGTACCCTGTTTTTGAAGGATTGGCGGGAAGA
>OOCI01001797.1_pt1 | contig 14860 bp, 19 predicted proteins | sample 1671761 | NCBI WGS metagenome assembly OOCI01 (sample SAMN06348190, study PRJEB24527) | human gut metagenome | biome: human gut; feature: ankylosing spondylitis patient; material: feces | host: Homo sapiens | place: China | collected 2015-10
TGGCTGGCAACGTAAAGCTGCTTAGCCATTATCTCAAATTTTAACGAACTATTGAGTTAGCATGGGTGCAAAGTATCTAGCACCACTAGCTATAGCTACAGCAGTTAAGGAGATTGGAACGAAAGCTATTGAAGCCAGAAGTAAGATAGAATCATTAGAAGTATCATTCACTACCTTATTAAATAGTAGTGAAAAGGCTTCTTCTTTAGTAAACCAGTTGAAGGAATATGGAGCTAAAACTCCTTATGATACTGAGGGATTAGCTAAAGCTGCATAGACTATGCTTAGTTTTGGTATAAGCTATGAAAGGGTTTTGCCAACGCTGAAATAGTTAGGTGATGTAGCTATGGGTAATACTGATAAGATGCAAAGATTAGCTTTAGCCTTTTCTTAGATGTCTGCATCTGGTAAGGTGATGAAAGAAGATTTGAACTAGATGATAGATGCTGGTTTTAATCCCCTATCTGTTATTTCTAAGCAGACTGGTGAGAGCATAGGAGAGTTATTAGATAAAGTAAGCAAAGGTGAAATATCTGTAGAACAGATAGCCTAGGCTTTTGCTGATGCTACAGCTTAGGGTGGATAGTTTCACGATATGGCTGTAAATATGAGTGAGACTGTAGAGGGTAAAATATCTACTTTAAATGATGCTATAGATGAAACTTATGCAGCTATAGGTAAGTTGATAGAGCCAGCTGTTAAAAGTAGCCTGAATGGATTGATTTCCATCTTTGATGGTATAACAGAAAGCGTAAACTGGCTGAATGATGCTATAGATGATGCTTCTACTAAATTGAGACAGCTAACCTTTGGTGATTCTGCTGAGGAATTTATGGCTAAAAGAGGATAGTTTCTTAATGGAAACAAAAGGGCTGGTACATATAAGGTAGGTAACAGATACCTAAAGAATGGTGAATCATATTCATATAATTATAAAGCAAAGGATGGTAAGATTCATACTGTAACAAAGCAGCTTTCTGAGGGAGTTGTTAAAGTTGTATCTGATGTTATAGCTAAGACTACTAAGAAGGTAGGTACTGTAAAAGTACCACATAGAACTAGAGTAAAGAACAATTTCAAGCAGACTAAATAGGAAAATCCAGAAGGTTCTATAGCATGGTATAATGACTAGATTAACTTAAAGCAGAAACAATTATCTGTAACAGTTAATCCTATGGACTATCAGAAGATAAATAAGGAACTGGATAATCTGATAGAAGAAAAACGCTTTTTGGAGATAAGGCTAAAAGGTACTAACTTAAAGGATATTATATCAGAAATAGATACAGAATCGGTTAATCCTTTTTCTATTGATATGGATGCTATAAATAACATCAAAGTACCTTAGCCAGAAATTAGCGGTTTGGTGGAAATGTCGGGATGGCTGGAGAATAACCAGTAGTCAGTTCTGGCTTTAACTAGTGCATTTCAGGGCTTAGGTTCTGCCATGTCTTAGTTAGGAGCTGGTGATACTGTAGCTATGCTGGCTTAGGTAACTGCTTAGATAGCTTCTGCTGCTATGTCTTATGTTGCTTTGGCTACAGCTGCTGGTACTGCTAATGCTATGAAGATGCCATTCCCTGCTAACTTAGCAGCAGTAGCAACAGTAATAGCAACAGTGGTAGGTATCGCTGCTACTGTTAGTGGTTATTTGTCTGGTTCTTATGCAGAAGGTGGTATCATTAACGGAGCTACAACTCATGGGGATTAGTTACTAGCTAGAGTGAATGCTGGTGAAATGATTCTGAATGGCACATAGCAAAGAAACTTATTTAATATGCTTGATAATGCTGGGGCTACTGGTGGAATAGGTGGTTAGATTAATTTCAAATTAAAAGGTTCAGATTTGTATGGTTCACTAAGGAACTATAGCAATATAAAGGCTAAATCTGGAAAAATAACTGGAATCAAGTAATTATGTATATTCATGGATAGTTTAGAGACATTAATAATGTGCTTTATTCAGTACATATATTAAGTAATGATGATAAAACGGAAGAAATGATTATAGGAGAGAATGGGCTATACTTTAGTGGTAGCCCTATCTCTATAGAAACAGATAATGAAGATACTTTTCAGACTATTATTAAGAGGTCTGCCAGTATTAATTTAGTTACTAAAGATTATATAGGTAATAAGCTATTTGCAGACAATTCACGTAATATCAAAGTAAACATTTATAAGGGAGATAAGTGTATTTATGCTGGCTTTGTTGAACCTAATACATTTAGTTAGCCTTTTGTTAATGGGCTAGATGAGTTTACTGTAAATACTACAGATGCTTTAGCTACATTACAGTACTATAACTATGGTGATGTTAATCTGAATAACTATAAGGCTTCTAGGGCTAAAGCTAGTGTAAAATCATTCAAAGATATGCTGGATTAGATAATGCTGGATATTCAGGATATAGACATAGTTAATGGTACTAAGGGAAAGATTTTCTATGATTTATCTAAAGGTGTATCTAAGGGAAAGGAGAAAACAATCTTTTCAGATTGTAGCATGAGTGAGTTATATATGCTGGGTGATGAAGCTGATGATGTCTGGACTAATGAAGATGTAATTAGTTAGATGATGCAATATCTTAACCTTCATATTATCTAGGATGGATTTGATTATTATATATATGACTGGAATACTATAAAGGACAAAAGAACTGGCTGGTATAATCTTACAGAAGATACAGCTGTAACTATTACCCCTACATTATTAGAAATGACAGCAGATTTGCATTCTAGTGATGATACAAATTTATCTGTAGCAGACGTATATAATCAGGTATCTATAAAATGTAGTTTGGAAGATTAGGACAGTGTTATAGAAAGCCCTATGGATTCAGAAAATCTAAGTTCCCTTTATAATGGTAAGCAGAAATTTATGACTGAATATATATCAGAGGGTGAAGGTGTGAGGGCTAATAATGCCTTCTTTGATATGATCCATGATAGGGCTACTTCTTATGATGCTTGTAAAATTGTGGACTGGTATCTATAGGCTATGTATAATACAAACTGGAACTTTATTACACCTAAAGGATATATAACTAGTCTTTGTGAACTGAGTAATGGGGTTTATGTAAATCAGTGGAAGCTACCAAAGTACTTAAAGGATAACTAGCTTATTCCATGTATCTTTAAAATGGGTAGTGTAAAAAAGTAGAATGATGTTACTGATAATTCCCCTACATCAAAAATAGATATGAATACTTATCTGTATATCTCAATTAATGGTAATGGGGATGATACGGAAACAAATCATTCTCCTTCTGATTAGACAATAAAAGATAGAAGTGGGATGATAGAATATATAGGTAATAACTCAGGTGGTGTTTTTTCCCCAACAGATGATATTACTACTAACTATTTGGTGTTTAGTGGTGAAATGTGCCTGATGCCTATACAGAAGGAAACAGAAATCTTTTCCATCCTTTAGAAGCATGATAGGGGTGATTATTGGCATAGAACAGTACCTAGTGATAATAATGGGGATGGTAGATATTATACTAGAAGGTGGTACACATAGGAAAAGCCATCTGATACACCTTCTTCTTATTTATCTAATGCTTTAAGCCTTCATCCATGGACAACAGATAAAGCTAACCATGAACTACAGTATAACTATACTGCTAATGGTGATTCTACAGATATGTTTAAGAAGCTACCTATTCTTGAATGTGAACTTATTATAGGTAATAAAAGACTGGTAGAAACTAATATAGATACCTATGGAAATTCTACCTATCAATGGGTGAAGATTGGGGAAGAACCTACTATAGATGGTGAAAAGAAAACCACATTTTCTTTAGGTATAGACCCAAAGATAGGGGATAAGATTATAGGTGATGAATTTGATATATAGAATAACATTAGCTATACTATGAATCTGGATGCTAAGGGTACTGCTATTCCTATTAAGAAGTCTGATGCTTTATCTGGTGCTGTTGTGTTTAGAATATTAGGACCAGTTAATCTAACTTGGAATGATATAACTAGAAGACATCCTTCTTTCTGGAGACATACTAAATGGTACAATAATACTAAGTTTGTCTTATCTCATATAGAAAACATCATTATAAAGAATTTTGAGTGCAAAATATATTCAGACTAGGGAGGAAATGAGAATAAGCAGGATAATGATTTGATATATATGAGTAATGAGACTGATAGATTTATTAATAAGAAAGATGATGTAGAATTTAAGTTTATTACTTAGCTAAGTAGTTCTGAATGTGCTAAGAAGGGAATAAAGAACACTGTAAACCTGAATGCAGTGATAGAAACAGATTCCCAGACACCATTAGAAAGTATCTACAATGCTACTACAATGGAAACGGCAAAACCAGAGGAGCATTATATCAATCAGTACTATCTTTCTTATTCTAGACCTAAACTTATCATGGAAACAGATTTGCATGATTCACCTTCTATTAGCATCCATTCCATATTACATAGTAAGGTATTAAATAGAAACTTCTTTGTTCAGTCTATTGATAGAGATTTGAAAGAAAGTACAGCACATATAAAACTAAAGGAAGTATGATAAATATACAATCATTTGCCAAAGCTAAGAATACTGGTTCTTCCAGTAAGAGCAGTTCCTCTTAGTCTAGCATCAATAATACTAGCACTTCCATTACAGAAGATACTATTAACATCTTTGCCACTTCTGATTAGGATATGACAGAAGTAATCCAGTCTGCTTTAGATGCAGCATATACATCTGGCAAGAAAATAGTATTTGGTAGTGGAGAGTTTTTAGTAACTAGGGCTGTTTATATCCATGATGGTACGGTTATAGAAGGATAGGGAATCTACAACACTATAATAAGAACCCCATTTATGAAGAAGCCTAGTTACTTTGAAAAAGATACATTGGCATATCAAAAGGCTACTGTGGCTTTGGGATATGTAACTAGAGATAAGAAGAAATATAATACAGCTACTGATGCTAAAAATTGTCCTACTTTGGATTTGAAGAATGGACATAACAGATTTTATTTAGGTGATGGTGCTGTAGGTTATTATGATGGAGATAGAGATAAGAATAAAAACCATCCTTTATATTATCCTAATGATAATAGTGAGGAATGGAAACAATGGGATAAAGAAAGAACTAAGATATAGTCTTAGGGTAGATGGGTAGGCTTAACTGGTCGTGAGAACTATTCTAGAGGTTTAATAAAATCATCCCAGTAGCCTAATCTTACTTATCCTGAAACGTATAAGGTAAATCCAAACGGAACAGCTTTTACTGGTGTGAGAGATATTAGCATAAGTAATATATGTATTACTACAAATTCATCTGATAGAGGTAAAGATGATGCTATCAATTTTAACTATTCACCTTCATCCTTAACTGGTAGTTTGTCTAGCTATGATTCTTCTGTTTTGAATGTATCTTTATCTGATGTATGGTTAAGAGATATTGGCGGTAATGCTTATGAAGCCTATAGAGCAGTTCAGAACTCATTTAAGAATGTAGGGGCATGGAGAGTAGCAGAAAGCGGCTTTAAGATTCTTGGTGTTACTTCTGTGAACTTTACTTCATGCTACTGTAATAGCTGCTTAAATGCTGGCTATAACTTGAAGGGCACTAGCTATTCATCTTTGTAGGCTTGTGCTGCTGATGGATGTGGAGTAGGTTATAAGTTGGATAACTGTAATTCTGTTACCTTATAGGGATGTGGAGCAGAAGCCAGTAGATATACTAATACGTTATCTTTAGATGAAGAAGATGGTGAAATAGATATAGATATATTATATCGAGGAAACTCCTATTTTGTGACGGATAGCAACAGTATAGGATTATATAACTGCTATGCTTTTGCCTTTAGGGGTACTATACTTACATCTGATGATAGTGAATTAGATATACCTGATTATTCAAATACTTCTAGACATATCCACATAGTTAGAAGCAAAGGAGTGATAGCAGAAAACTGCTACCTGAAATCTATGTAGAGAATCAGAACAACACCATTTAGAAATTCTGCTGGTAAATGCAGTATAACCTAGGGTAAATATGATGAAACTGATTCTAACTGTAGAACTTGGCTGGTTCAAACCTATCTAGTAGGTAAGCAATATGAGATTGTAGAATCTGATGTTAGTCTGGTATCTAATCAGTCTTTGGAAGATTTGAAGGCAACAAACAGTATTAGATGCAGTAATCTGGACTTTCTAGACCCAGGAACAGTAGCTAACCCTAATGGATATGATACAGCAGGGAAAACACTATCTGATAGAGATGGAAATGGTGGATGGACTAGAGTTGTGGATGGCTAGACAATTCCTATAACCATGGAAGACTTTGAAGCCCTTTTCCCTTTAAATGCTACAAAGAAGACTGGTGAGCGTACGACTTACTGGGAATGGCGGCATTCTTTAATATTACTCAGGGTTTATACTGAAACTGTAGGTTAGTAGAATTTTGTGGGTTATAGGGATAAGTAGCCTAGTGGGGCTATAGATTGGAGTACCTTTAACTATTCACCATATAGGCTAGATGTGATAAAGGACAGAACAAATACAGATAGATTAGATGGAAATCCAGATAATTGGGGATGTGGTGATTTTATAGAAAGTACATCTAACATTCCTATAGTTAATTACATTCCAGCTACAGTTAATAATTATAGCTTTGGTAGTAGAGTAGCTATAAATAACTAGTATAAGGGAAGTGAAAAGATACAGTCAGATTCTTCTGTAGTTACCATCATGGGTAATTAGACAAAGGAAACGTTAGATCAAAGTGGTAGTGTAATAAGTTCTTCTGATGATGATTTGTTAACCATGAGATTTTTGAAGACTAAGAGTAGGCTAATAGCTGGTACTATGGGATTAGCTATTAAGGATTCTGATAATTATCTGTTGGGTGGTATCAATGCATATAACACTAAAGATTCTTCTGGTTCAGTAGCATCTGATTTCATGCTATCTTTTGGTTAGAAGAATAGTCTTAGAAACATAATTAGTAGGAGAACGTCAGACTATGAAAGCATAGCCCACTTTAGTAATACCAAAGCTACAGACATTCTTTCTTTGCAGAAAGCTGTTAATGAGATTATAACCAGATTAGAAAACCATGGCTTAGTTAATACTTATGTAGCACCACCTATTTAGCCTACATCATTCAGTATAACTACATCTAACTATGATGCTACTGCAAAAACTATAGATGTTACTTATAGCTATACTGCTGGATATGATGTGTATGGAAGTGGTATCGCATACAGTTCTACTAATACCACACCTACTTATAGTTAGAACCACATAGAAAGTACACTAGATTCACCAGTTACTGTAACGTTGAAATTAGGCAATGGATTAAAGAGATATGTTAGAATCTATTTGAACAAAGCAGAAAAAACTACTTCTGATTCTGATAGAGAATATAGTTAGACTTTTACGATAACAAATAATGGTGTAAGCTGATGAAAGAAAACTGGAATCAATTAGGCTTTAAGGATAAGGCACAATATACTACAGCTATGGTAATGATAGCTAGTGGTATTCTTCTAGCATTCCTTAGCTTCTTATCCATCCATACTATAGCTAGTGGAACACTTATCTATATTGCATAGGCTTTTACAGCTGGAGGTGCAATCTTTGGGGTATCAGTGTACTTTAAGAACTAGCTAATAGAAGCGCATGGTGAAACTATGAATAAGGTGAAGGAGTTGATAGAAGATGTAGTAGATAGAAAGATGAATAATTAATTAGAGTTAATAAAAGGCTGGTATCTTTGGAGGTATCAGCCTTTTTTATTATCTTTGGCGAAAAATTTTAAAAAGTTATAATTATGGATGACGATAGTTTTGATATGTTTTGCGATGGGGTATTATTTATTTCGTTTATGATACCCCTAATTTGTTATGCTCCATTTGTATGTAGCGTACTACATCTTTTAGGGCTATGCCATTTCCAGTGCTTTAACAATGACGTGGTGTGGATATATACAGCTTTGTCTGCTATTGCTGGAGCACTTTTACAGAGTGCTCTATTCAAAATTAGTTATATATCATCTTTTTATAATAAGAGAATGAATTATTTTGTAAAGAAAATGATACTGTATCATCATAAACTAAAGGATCCAAATAGAGCAAAAGAACTCAATGAAGTTGAGGAATAACAATAGGCTGGTATCTTACAATAAGGTACTAGCTTTTTTCGTTATTATGGTTACATTATTAACTAAATAGATAGATAAGATATGGAAGAAGAAAATAAAGAGTTTGATAAGGCAGTATATGACTATGTTAAGATATATGCAGAAATGGCAGGTGTACCTGCTATTGCAAATATATTTGTTTCAAGATGTAGTAAAGGGAAAATTTTTACAGAACAAACAAAAAGATATACTGATAACATTGAACTTCAAGACACATTAAGGGCTTTTCACTTGGATGCTGAAAAGTTCTGGTATCTGTGCCTATTTGTAAATGATATAGTAGAAGGCTTTACTGTAGATATGGTAACACCTTTATATCCGAGAAAAGAACTAACTAATTTAGCTGATAAGTTAGATAATATAAAAGGGGAAATTGTTAAAAGAAAAGATAGTGGATTAGCCGATTTAGTTAGCAATGGAGAATTGTCATTAAAGATAGATAATAAGACCGTGCTTAGTATAACAGCACCTAATATTTTACATTCTATCAAAGATGCTTTGCAATATTACTTAAAATATAAAGATGATAAAGGGGAAGGATGGCAGTTAGATATTACCCCGTGTATAAATAAACATAAAGACAAATCTACCACTTTTATTGTTTCTTTATTTAGAAAGTATCTTGGCTTCTTTTGTGATGTATTGGAAGCAGATAAAACTGTAGTTTCATCTAAAGGAAAACAATATGAGGTTTCTACAGATAAATTGCAGCTTATTGGCACTATGATATATATATTAGGTATCTCTAATGATGAAAGGTTTATGGAAAAAGGTTTCCTGAGAACTTATACATATAAGGGAAAGATGAAATTAGAACCTAACAGATACTATTATATTGTTGATAACGAGGTAGGTCATTAAAAAAATCTACCTCCTACAGAAAGCCTTAAAATCTTTGGAAGGTATTAGAATTTGCCTTATCTTTGCACCCGTCAAATAAAAGCTTTGACTAGTGCATCCATTAACAGAAGCTGTAGCCCTATGGATTGTACTATAGTTAATAGTTTAGGGAGGTATAACCAGCATATATAGATATGAAGGCAAATAATAATGAAGTTATGGAGACTGCTAAAGACAAGTTTTTGAAGAAAGTAGAAGATACCTTAAAAACTTATTGTATAGAGTCTTTTATGGATGATGTCATAGGTGATGATATTAGTGATATTTATGCCGCTATAGAGTGCTTAATGGATGATGCTAAAGAGAGTAATAATAAGGATGCTTTGGCGGATTTGAAAGTAGCTTATGTAGAATTGCAGCGTGCAGAAAGAAGCTACAGTGATGAGGTGCGTAGTATTAACAAATAAATAACTAATTATGGAGAAGATGAATATATTCACGTTAGCAGACGTGAAGGCAGAAGGTAAAGCAATAGCTTTCGTTTATGGTAACAGAGACATAGCTGCTAAAAACAAGAACAACAAAAAGAGTTCTTTAAAAGAATGCAGTATGAACTTAGTGCCTATGTTGTTGGTTGAAGGTAAGAAGGCTGTAGAAGATGGCTGTAAATTAATGAATCCTAATGGTGAAGAGATTCCTAATAGTGCAGCAGATAGTTATTATGTTGTAGTGGATGGACAGCACAGATATACTGCTGCTACGGAGTTGATGAAGGATGCTGAGAAGAAGGATGAAGAGCCAGCTATCACAGATGAGCAGTTGTACTTCTATCTAGATTACAGTGGTAGAAATACTAAGGAATTGTTATCTATTACCAATATAGAAAGTGCAAAGTGGGCTGCTACTGATTATGCTAAGGGTGCTGTGCTCTTGAATCCTGCTGATGAACTGATACAGTTTATCAATAAGTATGCACAGAAAAAGATGCCAATATCAGTCATTAGCATCTATCTTTATGGCAAGAAAGATACTTTAACAAACAAACACTTAGCTGCTTCACTTTCTTCTGGTAGTTTAGATATTAAATCAGAAGCACGTTTTGAATTTGCTAAAGCAATCCTGCCACGATTGCAACGACTGTTACCATTTAGTTTTTACAGAACAAGATATTGTGCTGATGCTATTAATGATGCATTAAACTTGAAGGGCACTCAGAACAGTCAGGTAGTTATAGATGTGCTTAAAAAACTAGAGTATGGTGAAGTTGAAGAAGTAGGCAATTTGAAGGGTGAAGAAGCACAGAGCAAGTTTTTTGAGATACTGAAAGATAAGATAAATAGTGCTGCTTAAACTGATTAGTTAAATAGTCATAGAGAGGGTTATCACTTTGGTGGTAGCCTTCTTTTCATTTATAGGGGTATGGGGTTAAATTTTAAGCATGAAGCCGCTGAAACCCCACGCCACCGATGCTTGTGCGACATTTAGAAACGAAAAATCGAAAACAGCTGCAAAACTGCCTTCGATTCTTCTAATGTCTCTAAACTCTTTCTTTTCTTTAATCGCTATGATTAATACTAGACAATAGGGCTAAAATGCAGATTGTGGTGCAAATTTTACAAAATGAAGTAGCTAAGGTTATTGTAAACCATTTGCGTTATAGTGTTCAAGTTCTTCATTTGCAAGTTCTTGTTGCCATATCATATCTAATTCTTCTTCTGTAAATGGCTTGGTAGAAAGAAGCCCTAACTTATTTAACTTGTATTGATACATCATATACAGTTTGGTATCTGCAAAGTATTTGCCCATATACCAGATGAACCTTTCAATAGAGCATACTTTCTCCTTAAATGCTTCTATCGTTTCTTTATCGGCATCTTGTCGCATCTTGATAACTTTATCCATTGTTGAGCTACTTACAGACTTCTTTATGATAGTCATAGCCTTTTTAAGTCTAGCATCATTATAGATACTAATACCTGACTGCTGCATATCCATCAAAGCTTCAATATCATCATAGGCAAAGAAGCCATTAATTATAGATGTTTTCTCCTTTGGCTTGATAGATACAGTTTCTTGGGTGTGTTCAACTTTCTCTTTTTCCTTACTAATCTTATCCATATAATCGCCATCTGTCTTCTTGTTATAGACTTCTTTAACCATAGTATCATCTGTGTGTCCAACCATCTTTGCAACTGCCATTTCACTATAGCCTTTTTTCCACATAGAGCGTATAAATGTATAACGAGCGCAATGTGTTGATACTACTTCATACAATGGCTTACTTACAGACTTGCCTAAACTGTCTTTACGTGTTATTGTTCTGTCAAGATTCGCCATTTTGCAGAAACTTTTCAAATTGTAGTTATATGTATCTTCTTTGAAATCCTTTACACTACTATTTCTCACATAATTTAACGTGTTAGATAGTTCTTCTGTCACTAATACATAAGCTTTCAAGTTCTTTTTCTCAGTCTCTACTAAATAGAATTTGTTAATTTTGCCATCTATTTCGTGCTCTTCTACTAGATAGTTTCCATCTATCAAAGTATGCAAGTCTGATACTCTTAAACCGCATAATGTTTGCAGTCTGAATAATTCTCTAAAATCTATTTTCTTTTTTTCACTTTTCTTACTTTCATCAAATTGCAAGTTGAAGATGGCATCCAATTCATCTTGGTTTAGTTCAAAGTGTCCAATGTCTTGTTTCTCTCTGGTATCTTTTAGTTTTGCCCATTTTACAACCTCTACTTTGATACCTAGATTACTTTTCTGATACAAGACTTCATTAATTAAATTCTGTATCAGTTGTCCATAGGCATTAACTTGTTTGATACCAAACTTGATTTTCTTATCAGCACTATCTTTCATCTTCTTCAATAAGAACGCACGCCATTTTAGAAAGCCCTCTTTACAGAATGCTGACTTCTGATTCTCTTTACTTAAACTTTCTAAGAAGCTAACATAAAGATTTAATATACTTCTGTTCTGGTATATGCTAGATTCCTTAGTGTTTGGTTTGTTGATTTTGTAATACTCATCGAAAGCATCTTGAATCAACTTACATACATCAAAGTTCTTTTCTTTTTTCTTAATGTCCATATCTTTATATATAAATTGTTTGAGCAAATCGCCCATATCCGTGATGTCGCTATCACAGTTGCAAAGATACGAAATAAATTCAGAATAACGCTTCTTTAAAACCGTTAATTTTTCATTTGCAATTTTATTATTCTTATTGTTTCTACTACATAGAAAATTGCTCTCCTCGGCAACACCTTTGCGCCATTGTTGTGGGTACACTTTTACACCACTAGAAAGTTTGTATTGTCTTCCATCAATACGTACAACTAAGTAAACCATTTCGGGCTTCTTAGACTTGTTTGTTCTGAGATTGAAGTGGGCTTCAATTTCCTTATAAAACTTCTGTTCGTTCTTCATTTTCGTTCACGTTTCTTGTTCACACACGTTATTTTAACTCTCAATGTGCTGCAAATGAATTGGCGTGAATCCCTTTGTAATAGCCTATTAACAAAGTTTTTCATCTTTTTTTTTGTAGTCTTGTATAAAAAGAGTATCTTTGCCGAAAATTTGAAAAAAATAAGATTTAATCATGGCACAGGAAGATGTTTTTAAGAAAATTGTAAGCCATTGCAAGGAATATGGCTTCGTGTTCCCAAGTAGTGAAATTTATGATGGCTTGGCTGCCGTTTATGACTATGGTCAGAATGGTGTTGAGCTCAAAAACAATATCAAGCAGTACTGGTGGCAGAGTATGGTGTTGTTGCACGAGAACATTGTTGGTCTCGATGCAGCTATCTTCATGCACCCTACAGTATGGAAGGCATCTGGACACGTAGATGCTTTCAATGACCCATTGATTGATAACCGTGATTCAAAGAAGCGTTATCGTGCCGATGTGCTCATCGAGGATCACATGGCTAAGTATGAGGAGAAGATTGCCAAGGAGATTGCCAAGGCTAAGAAGCGTTTCGGCGATAGCTTTGATGAGGCTCAGTTCCGTGCAACTAATCCTCGCGTTCTGGAGAACCAGAAGAAGTTTGATGACCTCCATGCCCGCTATACTGAGGCTATGCAGGGTCCTAACCTGGAGATGCTGAAGCAGATTATCGAGGATGAGGGTATTGTCTGCCCTATCAGCGGTACCAAGAACTGGACTGATGTCCGTCAGTTCAACCTGATGTTCTCTACCCAGATGGGTGCTGCCAGCGATGCTACAAGCAAGGTATATCTCCGTCCTGAGACTGCTCAGGGTATCTTCGTAGATTACCTGAGCGTTCAGAAGACCGGCCGTATGAAGTTGCCATTCGGTATCTGCCAGATTGGTAAGGCTTTCCGTAACGAGGTTGTAGCCCGTCAGTTCGTATTCCGTATGCGTGAGTTCGAGCAGATGGAGATGCAGTTCTTCTGCCAGCCTGGTACTGAGATGAAGTGGTTTGAGTATTGGAAGAAGGTTCGTCTGGCTTGGCATGAGGCTCTCGGTATGGGTAATGAGAATTACCGTTACCACGATCACGAGAAGCTGGCTCACTATGCCAATGCTGCTACCGACATCGAGTTTAAGATGCCATTCGGTTTCAAGGAGGTTGAGGGTATCCACAGCCGTACCAATTTCGACCTTTCTCAGCACGAGAAGTACAGCGGCCGTTCTATCAAGTACTTCGATCCAGAGAAGAACGAGAGCTATGTACCTTACGATGTAGAGACATCTATCGGTGTAGACCGTATGTTCCTCAGCGTAATGTGCCATTCTTACTGCGAGGAGAAGCTTGAGAATGGCGAGACACGTGTTGTTTTGCGTTTGCCAGAGGCTTTGGCACCTGTTAAGTGTGCCGTGTTCCCATTGGATAAGAAGTATGGTTTGCCAGAGTTGGCACACGAGATCGTTGACGAACTGAAGTTCCACTTCAATACTCACTATGGCGATCCTAAGGATTCTATCGGTAAGCGTTATCGCCGTCAGGATGCTATCGGTACTCCATTCTGTATCACCGTAGACCACGAGACTCCAAACGATCATAAGGTAACTCTGCGTTATCGTGATACCATGGAGCAGGAGCGCGTAGCTATCTCAGATCTTCGCAGCATCATCGAGGAGCGCGTAAGCATCACTAGCGTATTGAAGAAGCTTGGCAAGGAAATCAAGAACTTCTAATTAATCAAATACATTTAGATGAATCTTAAGAGTTTGAAATATTTCTTCTTCCTTATGATGGCAGTGATCACGCTGTCATCATGCAGCGAAGATGATGCCACCACCGACGAGTATGCCAACTGGCAGGAGCGTAACGACAAGGCGTTCGCCGACACGCTGGCGTATGCCAAGGCACAGATTGCCGCTGGCAGTACCGAGTGGAAGGTGATACCCAACTATAGCCTTGCCAACCAGAAGCCTAATGTGGGCATCAATGGCAGCCAGGTGGTGCTCAAGTACAAGGACACCGACTATATCGTAGTGCATGTGCTCAACAAGGGCAATGGCAACGGGACGCCCCTCTATACCGACTCCATCCAGGTGAGCTATCGTGGCAGGTTGATACCTACCGACTCTTATGCCGCAGGTTATGTCTTTGACCAATCGTTCACCGGAACGTATGACGTGACGACGGCATTGCCTATAAAGGCAAAGACCGATAAGGCCTCAAGTCAAAGCTCTGGCGGGTGGATAGATGGTTTTACCACAGCGTTGATGGCGATGCACCCTGGCGACCATTGGCAGGTGTTCATGCCAGCCGACTTGGCTTATGGCTCCTCGGGGAATGGTAGTGTTCCTGCCTATTCAATGCTCCGTTTTGAGATGGTGCTCAAGAGTTATAAGAGAGCTTCTGGC
>OOCI01001800.1_pt1 | contig 14828 bp, 10 predicted proteins | sample 1671761 | NCBI WGS metagenome assembly OOCI01 (sample SAMN06348190, study PRJEB24527) | human gut metagenome | biome: human gut; feature: ankylosing spondylitis patient; material: feces | host: Homo sapiens | place: China | collected 2015-10
CTGCCCAGTAATAGGTGTTGCTGCCGCCCTTGTGCATGAAGTCGCACTCCACGGTCTCTCCATCAGCACTGAACAGATGGAACAGGCCCTTTTCCGTTCCGGCCTCATTGAACTCACTGTGCCACTTGGCTCGGTAGTAGATGGTAGAGGCCAAAGCCATAACGGTCTCGGGGTCCATCGACAGACCATCGGCCTGCGCTTCCAGCAGTCCTCCGGTCTGCTCATTGATCCAGTCCCGCAAGGCCTGATTAAATTCCTCGCTGCCCATCTCACCACGGAAGGAGGACGCATAGTAATTCTTTGCCAGACTGTCCATTGTGGACTGGTTGAAATTTACGGACTCATTCAGCCACAGGGAGTTTGCCAGAATGCTTGTCACGGCGCCGTCATTGCTGTAATTGGCGTTCCAAACACTGGCTGCCTGGGAGCGCAGAGCCTCAATGCTTTCACTTCCTAGAAGGTCAAGGATCTGCTGGCGGCTTTCACTGTCCGTCACCTCTGCCAGCATGGCGAGGGCCATGTAAACACACAGAGGAGAGTATACCTTGTTCTCCCCGTTGGAATTGCTGAGAAACTCTCGGATTGAACTGGCGAAGAACGGTTCCAGACCGTCTGCATAGCCTTCCGGCTGACTGCGTTGGGCCTTTCTGTCCGACTGCCAGGCGTCATAGACCACATCAAAGCCATCGCTGTCAAACTCACCGGTCTTTTCATCAAAATACTCCATCTCGTTTGGGTAGGGAGCCATCTCCGGATAGCTAGCCAGTGCCAGAGCATAGGCCGATGCGGAGTTGTTTGGTTTCTTTTCGTCCATATTGGTATCTCCTGCGCAGCCTACCATAGAAATCAGGCAAGCCGCTGCGAGGCATAGCGCTACAATTCGTTTCATACTGCGTACCCTCCTTAGTCTACGATGGTGTCTGTGCAGATTACCTGCGTTATGATTTCCATAGCAGTCTCGCCGTAGCGTGACCACCAGCTATTTACACCCTGGGTCGTTGCCACAAAGTTGCCTTTGCTGGCAGGGTAACTGATAAAGTTCCAGATAGCACCGCCATCGTAGGTGCCCATGGAACCATTTCCAAATTCCTTCATTGACAATCCGGTGCCACAGACGCCGAATGTAGGCCAATATTGGAAATCGATCCATCCATCTTCACCAGCGGGTCGGAAACTGACGCCATAGCTCATGCCATCGGCACTGTATTCCTCAACCTTGTATTCCCAACCAGAAAGAAGCGGCACACTGACGCCAAATCCGCCGTGTTCGTAGGAAACATTACTTGTGTCAGCGGCGTCCACGAGATCAAAGCCTGCATAATAGGTTTTGGTGTCATAATCACCGGTACCCCGGAAATCCATAACCGATTTGCTGATCCGGTAGGAACCTGCGGGAAGCTCTCCGTACAGGCGGCTCCAATTCACTTCCCATTCTGTTTCCGCATTGTTAGGGATCATCCATGCTTCTGACGTCCAGGCAAGCTCATACTCCATAGGAAGCAGCTCGACCGCAACCCACTCGCCATCCTGCAGCATTTCGAGTCCGTAGTAACTGCCGGTCTGCAGCTCACCGGTTGGTTCTCCATCTTGCTGCGTACAAACAATGGTCAATCCAGACGGGGTAATATTCTTTGCAGTAAGCTTCACTCCCCAGGGATCCTGATAGGCGCTTATCGACGGAGTACGACTGATACCAACAAGACCGGATATTGCCGGAGTGCGTTCGCTCTGTTTTCCATTGATCCAAACCTTGTCGGTGGCCTTGATCACATCGCCCATCTGCACTTCAAGGAATAGATGCCACTGAGCCATATCCTCTGTTCCTGCCTCAGGGACCTTACGGTCAATCGTAATGTCCCACCCATCCAATGCACCGTTCTCAATACGGTGACGACGCACATCTGTAATCTCATGCCGAATTGATCCGCTGCCTTCCTGCAGTACGATCAGAACAAGATTCTGCCGTTCAAAATAGGCGTTATCGTATTTGTCGCAGGCATCCAAAAAGCCGATTGTGCTGTCGGAGTAGACTGTCTCTCTTCGTTCCAGACTATAAATGTCCTTGTATGCCTCGTAATAGGCTTCCAATTCCGCTCTGGAACTGATCACGGTGTGGTAAGGATAGCCATCTTCAGGTCCGCCATTGGTCCGGATGTACTGCGCCTCAAAAGCGTATGCTCCCGGTTCAGGCGTCACGGAATCTGGATCAGCTTCATTTCCTACAATGGTCCATCCGAGTTCCGTAAGCTCTTCTATGACCTGTTCCGGAATATCGGCCTGCGTACCGTCTTCCAATTTCACACACCAATACGCACCGGTCCTGCCTGGATAGGTTTCCGCAATCCCATCGTGGAAGATCAAAATCTTATCGCCGGTCCCCAAGCCAGAGAACAGACCTTCCTTATCCTTTCGGTTGCTCATGATAATGGGTGAGTTTCCATCGATGAACATATACGATCCGTTGTCCGCTACTAAGCAGCGTCCGACAGAGAAACTCATGGAGTGATTTATCATATACCAAAGGCCACCCGCACAAAGTAGCAGTATGACTCCTATCACACAGAGGGGAATAACCCATTTCTTTTTCTGTTTCATATCAGCAGCCTCCTTTTCATATCAGACATGAATCCCTTATTGATATAGACGCAAAAATAGGGAAAATGTTCCCTTGTGATGCGATTTAGAGAGTTGCCGGAACAAGTGAGTAGCATAATCGAAGTCAAAGGCAACCTCACGATCGTCACTTTGCTTCATCACTCATTATACGACCATCGACAAAACCCTACAACCCACCTAAGTTCCTGTGCATACCAAAACGGCAATACCTGCTTGGTATTGCCGTTTTGGTATTAACTCTTCAGCTGTCTATCCTTTGCAAAGGCCATCAGCGCCTCATGCTCGTTGGGGATCTGCTCATCCAAGACTGCATCCAGGCATTCCTGCAGCACACGGCCAATGGTCGGTCCCTGAAAGCCCAATGTCATCATATCATGTCCATTAACTGCCAAGTCCTTGAGTGTGAAGCAGCTCTCTTCCTGCAGGATCTCATTGATCATTTGCGATACTTCCTCAAAGATTGCGATCCGGTGTCTGCAGATGGCCGATTGACCAAGCGTATCTGCCTTGTGCAGCTCGATCAGTTGCCGGGTAGCATCCTCACCGTGCTTGCTCAAAAGCCGTTTGATTGGCTTCCTGTCGGCCGTGATGGGCATGTCATGATAGCGAACGAGTCTTACAATTTGTTCTTTGCTGGCGTTATCGAAGCGAAGTCTACTGAGGATACTCTCCGCCATTGAAGTACTCTGATCCGAGTGTCCGAAGAAGTGGCCAATGCCATCCTCGGCGAGCGAGAAACAGGAAGGCTTCCCAATGTCATGCAGCAGGGCTGCCCAACGAAGCACCGGTTCAGGGGTGATACTTTCAATGACCGCGATGGTATGGTCCCAGACATCCTTGTCATGATGTGGATTATGCTGCGGAAAGCCAAACATGGGTGTGAGCTCCGGGATCGGGACGGCCAGCACATCGGCGAAGTCCCGCAGAACACCTGCCGCGCCCTGAGCGCAGAGCATTTTGGTAAGCTCAACCAGAATGCGCTCCGCAGCGATACCTTTGAGCAAGTGCTTGTTCCTGTGGATGGCCGCTGCCGTGGCAGCTTCGATCGTCATGCCATACACGGAGGCGAAGCGAAGGGCTCTGAGCATTCTCAGACCATCTTCCTGGAATCTCCGATCTGGATCTCCCACGCAGCGGACAAGGTCGCCGGCAATGTCCGCCTTGCCTCCTACGAAGTCAACAACACCTGTCCTGGGGTTGTAGGCCAGAGCGTTCATGGTGAAGTCCCGGCGCTCAAGATCGTCCTTCAGGCTGCGGGTAAAGCTGACTGAGTCCGGATGCCGATGGTCGGAGTAGTCCCCGTCAACGCGATAGGTCGTGATTTCTAGAGGCTCTTGGTCGATCACAACAGTTACAGTCCCATGCTTCAAGCCAGTCTCAATCAGGTGGTAGCCTGTAAAGATCTCCTCCACCTGCTCTGGGAGCGCGTTGGTGGTGATGTCCCAATCCTTCGCAGGCCTGTTGTCACGCACATAATCACGCACTGCGCCACCAACAAGGTACGCCTCATAGCCGGCCGCTTCAAGCATCTCAAATGCTGTATTCACTTGTGGTGGCAATTTCATCATAAGATCACATCTCCAGTGCGGCGAGGAACAGCGCATTGAGTTCCTCCCAGTCCTTCGTGATTTCTCTCGGATACTGCTCCACCAGAGCACGCACCTCTGCAATGCTCCGATCCATGTAAGCGTTGAGGATATCGATTCTCGGGATCATCTTCACCTCAGGGGAGTTCATCTTCAGATCAAGCAGCTTCGCAACGGTTTTCTCCAGGTAGTCCGGAAGCTGGCTCGCCGCCAGTTCAGAAAAGAGCATTGGGGGCGGAGTACCTTTTTCAAGGATCCACCGGCAAGCGAGGATTGGCCGCAGTACATAGAAGTACTTCTTGGCCTTCACCATGTCGCCGCGCAGGTATTCTCGATAGTTTCCTTCCGCCATTTGCAGATAATGCCAAAGGCCACTCTTGGACGAGAAGTAGCGCCGCATGACGGGCTTAAACGCCCCAGTGAAGTCAGTGGTCTGATACACGATGGGAGAGGAAAACCACTCAAATACGGTGGGGTTGGATTTGTGGAGCAGCTTCAGCGCCTTCTCTACATCCCAGCCGTTGATGTCCAGCACATCGTTGATTGGCAATTCAATCACATCACGCGGACGATTCAGCTTGAGATAGCTTTCTTTATCACGGACATAGATAAACCGCACATCGTAGTCGCTATCCGGTGAGGCAAAGCCCCATGCCCTGCTGCCGGATTCCACCGCCAGCAGGATGCGGCAGTTCTCCCGCTTCTCGATCTCATGTAGTTTTTCTTGAATCAATGCCTCCACGGTGCAACACCGCCTTTCTATTTTAGTCGGACGCCTTGAAGTTGTAAACAGGGCGAATCCGCTGAACGATTTCAACGGTAGGTTCAATCTGGTCTATGATCTCATCCATACTCTTATAGGCCATGGGGGATTCATCCAGGGTATCGGGAACAACACAGGTCGTATAGATTCCTTCCATCTCCTTCTGGAACTCTTCCATAGAGAGAGCCTGAAACGCTGCGTGACGGCTCATGAGACGACCGGCACCATGCGGAGCGGAGCAGTTCCATTCCTCATTTCCCTTACCGATACAGATGAGGCTCCCATCTCGCATGTTGATGGGAATGAGCAACTTTTCCCCCTTCCGTGCAGAGACGGAACCCTTGCGCAGAATCATGGCGTCCGTATCGATATAGTTGTGGATCGTCGTAAACTCATCGACAGGAGTAAGCCCCATACCAGACAGAATCACATCCACCATTGCTTTGCGGTTGAGTATGGCGAACTTCTGCGTCAGCTTCATGTCGTGAATGTAGTCGTCAAAAAGTGCGCCTTCCACATAGGCAAGATCCTTGGGAATGCTCAAATCGTGCTCACGCTTGAGAGCCGTGATCGTCTTTTGAATCTCCTTGAACCGGCCCTCCGCCTTCATCTGATCGATCGTAGCCTTGATCTGATAGTGTGCGCCACCCCAAAGAGCACGGCGGCCCTCGTCCTGATAGAAGTTTGCAACCTCAGTCCCAAGATGCCGGCTGCCGGAGTGGACTACCAGAAACAGCCGCCCATCTTCCGCACGATCCACCTCGATGAAGTGGTTTCCGCCGCCAAGGGAGCCGATGCTTCTCATCGCGCGATTGAGGTTGACTTGATCTGCGCAACACAGCTGAGACAGATCGAGTTCCGCATTCAACGCATGGATCTCGTCTCTCACCTCTCGGCCGTAGGGAATCTCCTTCCGAATCAGCGCGTCCAAACGCTCGAAATCGATCTCCCGCTCGGACAATTCCACCGTTTCCATGCCGCAGCCGATATCAACGCCGACCATGCCTGGAACGATCTTGTCCCGAATGGCCATGGTGGTACCAATCGTACAGCCCTTGCCAGCGTGGACATCAGGCATAACGCGGATCTTGCAGCCCGCGAATTCCTTTTGATCACAGACCGACTGGATCTGGGCGCGGGCTGCATTTTCCAGTACAGGGGTATAGCAGAAAGCGGTATTATATAATCCTTCTATCTTTACCATAGCGATTTCCTTTCTTACTTCCTATTTTACGGATAGGCTCCGTTAATTGCAACAGCTCTCTTGGTTGCAAAAAAAGGAGGCAATAGCCGATCTGCTATCACCTCCTGCAGTACACCCTTATGCCACAATTGCCGCATACCGCTCCGAGCCTAGGACATCCATCATCAAAGCGAAGGGAGACAGGATGCCTGACTTCAACATGGAAAAGATACGGGCATTGCAGCCGGATACCAACGCGACACCTTGATCGTTGACTCTGACAGGCTGCTGCCGATTACGGCTATTGTATGCAGCCAGAGGATTCAGTCAATAACAGAAAAATGAGGGCTTTCACTACATGTGTGAAAGCCCTCAACAATTTAATGATACAGTAATCGCGCAGAGATGTCAATCTGGTCTTGCACATTCGCGCCACATTTCATTGTAATGACCAGTTTTATGAAAGATAAGTTGTGTCTTTCCTGCATTGATTTTTTGTCTATCCTATGCTATCTTATAGATACAGAAAGGGTGAGTCCAATGTACAGCTAACTCCCTCTCAACTCAAGAAAGCGAGGTTAAATTGATGTTAGATACTAAGAACGAAAGATGAGCCTTGACTGCTTTTGCTGGTGGTCAAGGCTCATCTTTTTCGTGTAAATCACAAGTCCCGAAAGGGGCTTTTTTTATTTGCAGGTAATTTGATAATCATCCGTATTCAAGGTGCCAATAGGGATAATTCGCATTGTCCGTTCTTTTGGACACCGCCAGATCTATGATAATTACAATAGAACGAAAGAAGGAGCAATTACCGTGGAATACATTGTCATGGACATGGAATGGAATCAGGCGCTTACCTTTTCTGAGATGGTCAAAGATCCGGTTTTCTTGACAGGTGAGATTATTCAGATCGGAGCAATCAAGCTAAATCAGACTCTTGAAGTGGTAGACTCCTTCAATGAACGGATTGCGCCTCAGTACTATACAGAGCTTCACCCCAAGGTAGCGGAGATTACCAAACTTTCCAATCGGGATTTACAAAAAGGGAAAGGGTTCCATACGGTGTTTAATTCTTTCTGCGATTGGTGTGGCGATGACTTTGTGTTCCTAGTCTGGGGGACGGAAGATCTTCGTATTTTGCGAAAGAATATGGAGCTCCATAATATTGATACCAGCTTTATGCCCCCGTGCTTCAATCTACAGAACATCTTTGTGGATCAAGTTACACACGATACAAAGCAATACGCATTGGCCAATGCATTGGCGATCGTCGGCGAGGTTCCATTTGATTCCCACGATGCCCTAAATGACGCAAGGAGCACAGCACTTCTCTGCACACATTTAGACCTCATAAGGGGACTGAACGAGTACAAGGAGACCGTAGAGAATAGAAATGGCATCGTTGAGAGTTACGAGTTTGAAGAGCCCTATGCCGATATTGGCGATGCTCTGAGCGATGATTACGTTGTATCCTTCGAGTGTCCACATTGCGGCGAGATCGTCTGGGGAGAAAACTGGATCCGTAAGACGGGTACAAATCTCTTGTCTCTATCACAGTGCAGCGATGGACAAGAATACCTTATTAGCCTCAAATTCCGACCGATTGCAGAGAATAAGGTTGTTGTGAAGCGGCTGGTCTATGCTCTGACGGATGAACTGCGAACGGACTATCAGCAGTGTATGGAGCAGGCTACTGCATGGAGCAAATATGTGATCCCCGCATACTCGTTTTGACTGTGAGGGAATAACCATGTTGAAGCTTTTCGATATCGTTACCTTGAAAAATGATGATCCCGAAACTGGGGTCAAAGCAGGGACTGAAGGTACCATCGTCGATATTCTGGGCAATGGCAAAGCATTTACTGTTGAATTCTTTGATGAAGATGGGAATACAATAGAGGCATCCCTTTATACAGAGTACACTCCAGCGCAATTACAAAAGGTCGAAACAGCCCTGACTCTAACATAGCAGATTTAATCTGTGCAAGACGCACTCAATGGCGTTTAGAGCGCAGGATTCCATAAAATGCAAAAATGCAAAAAGCTATATAGAGGACTGGACATGCGCATTTTGACCTGTTATAATAATATAATGCATCCGGGTATAGCGAAGTTGGTATCGCGCCTGGTTTGGGACCAGGAGACCGTGCGTTCGAGTCGCACTACTCGGACCAACTAAGGTTGCTGAAAAAGATGCAACCCCTGAAACCCTTGCTGCGGCAAGGGTTTCAGCCGTTTCAGAGGACAAAATCGAGCACCAGACGAGATGGAGATGCAAAAGGCCATTTTCGTGATGTGGGGTGATTCGAACCTCTGAGCAAAGAGAAAACAGCGAGAGAAGCCCCCGCTGGCAGTTCCAATCGAACGGCCAACGGGGGCTTCTCGCTTTTTATTACATAGCTGTTTCAGTTGGTGGTATTGCTTGCTTTGTCCTTGGTTCCTTGGTGGTCTTGGTAATAGCTTTCTGACATGGTTTTGGATATACTTGCGTTGCAAAACGAGGAAAGGAGAGCAGACCATGGCAGACAAGAAAAACCTATGCGCTCAAATCGACATCGCCCTGCACAACCGGGTAACAGAAGAAAAAGACCGCCTGGAGATGACCACCAGCCAGTACATCGCAGCACTGCTCACTGAATACTACAAGATGAAAGATGAGAATGGAGGAATCAACATGACAGGCAGCAGAACGATGGCATTCCAGATTCCCGAGGAACTCTTCCAGCGCATCAAGACCCACCTGGCCAGAGAAACGGCTCGGACCGGCGTAAAGCTCACCCAGCGGGACTTCGTCCTGGGCCTGATCGAGCAGGCGCTGGCAGAAGCCGAAGCCAGCCTGGCCCCACAGGAGGGCCCTGAGAGCACCGAGGAAGCCCCGGAGGACAACGGAGCCGCCGGTACCACCCCAGACGCCAGCGAGGCCAGCACGGAGGCGGAGAGAGGCACAGCGGACATCGAACAATAACACAAGGCGTCAAAGCAAGGGGCCGGAGGACACATCTCAAACAGATGCGTCCTCCGGCCCCTTTTTTGTTTTTCCTAGAAGGGGGGTGAACATGATACAAACGTCAGAAAAAACTCGTTTTACAGAGGCTGAAATGGCCACTGTCCGAGACACGGACCTTCCAGATCTGCTGATCTCCCTGGGCTACCAGGTGAAGCGGATCGGCAGGTACTACACCACGCAGGAGATGGACAGCATCCGGATCAAGGACAGACGTACCTGGTTCCGCTACTCAGAGGGCATCGGCGGAGATGCCATCACATTCCTCCAGCGGTTCTATAACAAAAGTTTCCCGGAGGCCGTGGAGTACCTGCTGACCTGGCATGGCCGCGCCCGTGACTCTCCCCCGGCGAGCACTCCGCGGCAGACCAAGAAAAAGGAGGAAAAGGTCCCCTTTACCCTCCCACCTGCCAACGTGGATCACCGCAGGGTGTTTGCCTATCTCCGCAAGCGTGGGATCGCACCCCAAGTGATCCGGGGCTTTGTGGAGGCTGGATTGCTGTACGAGGACACCCAACATCACAACTGTGTCTTTGTTGGCCGGGACCAATCAGGAGCGCCGGTATTTGCCAATCAACGAGGAACCTATGATCGGAACGGCAGCAGCTTTAAGGGGGATGTCCCAGGCAGCAATAAGGACATCGCATTTCGACTTTACTGCAGCAAGAAGCATGATGCAGTTCTTGTCTTTGAGGCCCCAATCGACCTGATGAGCTTCTGCACCCTGCACCGGAAAGTAACCTCCAACGCGGTGGCACTGTGTGGGCTGTACGAAGGAGGACTGCGGACCTATCTGCGAGACAACCCACACATACGCAGGATTATTCTGTGCCTGGATAACGATGAACATGGTCGGCAGGCAACCCAAAAGCTCCGAGAAATGTTCTCCGCAGAGGACTATGAGGTGTCTCAACAACTTCCTCCACAGGGAAAGGATTGGAATGAGTATCTGCTGCAACGAAATGTGCTCCGGGAAAGGGGGTGACAATTTCCAAAAGAAGAAATAACAATATGATTTCCGGCAAATCAAAAGAAAAATTGTTGTAGGAGGAATCCAGTATGAAACGCATTTTGACCACGATGTGCGCCCTGACCCTGCTCCTGGCGGCATCTGTCCCTGCTCTGGCCGTTGAACCGGAGCAGAGTGCCAGTTACTACCCCACATCGGTGGAGGAGTATATGGAGGGAGACAGCCCCAGGATCAAGAAAGTGTACCAGCTGTCCCTGGCAGATGACCCATCCCAGATTCCCACCGAGGATTTTGAGCGGGATGGCCGCCTCTATTATCTGCTGGATATGACGCGGAAGGACGAGGTTGGGGTGGACATCCAGACCATCACCCAGACCAAAACTCTGGCCAGCGAGACCAACAATATGGAGAAGATCCTCCAGAGTCTGGAACCGCAGATGGAGGTAACCACAGAGGACGGTTATACCGGCACTCTGACACTGGATCATACCACTGTTAAGGTAGCGGCAGACGGTTATGCTACCCGGACAAAGGATCTCTCCGCCACCCGCACCTATCCCAATCTCTCGGAAGCGGATCTATCTTTGATTCCAAAGAGCATTGAGGACAATGGAAAAAGCCTGACTCTGGCAGACGTCCAGTGGGCCGAGACCAGTGAAGCCGGGGCGGATGGGGCCGTCACCCGATATACTGCCACCGCCAAATATACCGGCACTACCAGCAGCACCTATGCTACCGGCTACACTGTTACGGCAGACTATACCGGCCAAGTTTCCAAAACCAACTGCTCTGTGTTGACTTATACCGCCATTTTCGGCAGCATGGAGGTCCCCGAGGCGCAGACAGACCCGGCCCCCACAAATACCCCTTCCAGCGAAAACTCAAATGGGGCCACGGCAGAAATTGACATCAAACAGCCCCTCCTGATTGGCGGTGCGGTTCTCCTACTGACTGCAGGTGGGGTTTTCCTGTTCAAGCGGTATAAAGGAAGGAGCTGATTCAACTGAAGCTGAGAGCACTTCTGCTGGCCACCATGCTATGCGCCCTATGTGTGGGCCAGGCCAGCGCCCTGGAATATACCATGGAGGCCCCGGACGATTACCTGTTCGGCAGACCTACCAGCGATGACACCATCTACGAATGGGAAGATCCCAATGTAGACCGGAGTAAGAACACCGCCCTGATCCCGCCTGGATTTGGCACACCTACCAGTTACCTCCCCGGCAGCGGCGACCCTCTGACGCCCAATCTTATCCCCGGCGCTCTGGATGGCGGCGGGCTGGTGTCCCAGACAGGGAGCGTCAACTATCCTGTGATCGACACAGAAAATGGGGGCAGTTCTGGCCAGGACGTCGGCTATACTGCCGTCACCAGCGATCTCTACTACTCCGGCGGACATCTGGGGACGCTCAAGATCCCGGCTATCGGCCTGTCTACCAAGGTCTACGAAGGGACAGACAGCAGCACTCTGGCAAAAGGGGCCGGTCATTTCCCTGGCACTAGTATCTGGGACGGCAACTGCTGCATTGCGGGTCACAACCGCGGGGTCCGGGATGATTTTGGAGACCTGCATACCCTGGAGCCAGGCGATACCATTACCTGGACCACCAAGCTGGGCACACGCACCTATCAGGTGGTCAGTGTAGAAAAGGTATTGGAGACAGATACCAGCGACACAGCCTCTACCACCGACAACCGCATTACCCTATTTACCTGTGTCCGTGATCAGCAGGAATACCGCTGGTGCGTCCGGGCCGTAGAACTTTAAGCGCAGTGCGTTTTCTCTCAACATAAGGAAACGTACTGCGCTTTTTTCTTTGCTTCTTCTGAATCTCAACTAAATCATGTTTAGAAAGAGGTGGTGAGCAACGTATGTTCAACACCTCTTTCCGCCCATTTTGAAGGAGGCGCTATGAAAAAACTGCTATCCCTGTTTTTGGCCTGTATCCTGCTGCTTGGCATCCTGCCCACATCAGTCTTTGCCGCAGACAGTGTGGAAGAAGCCCTAGGCGAGGTCAACATCTACAATGGAGACTATGAACTGGGCTATCTCTCTATCAACGGAGCAGTCAAAAAGCAGACATACACCTACTTTTTGTACGAATCCAATGATGGAACAACAAAGGAGTCCCCAGCCTACTGCGTCAACCCCACCACCCCCGGAGTCCCGCAGAGCGTAGGCCCTGGTGAGAGCATCAAGTACCTGGCCGAGGAAAAGGCCAGCGACCCCAAGGTGGTAGGCATCATCTCCAACGGCTACCCTCACCGCAGCCTGGGGGAGCTAAACCTGGACAACAAATATCAGGCATATTACGCCACCAAAATGGCCCTTTGGTGCTACCTGCTCCCCAACTGGAATATCGCCAATCTGAAGGTAGCCCCCGGCCTGACCGGCTCTGAACTGGACATTGGCAATCGCATCCTAGCTGCTGCCAAGGACATTTATAAGCGGGGTACGACCTACAACTATATGCTCTCTCCCCGGATGACCGTCACAGCGGACAAGTCTACGGCCTACCCCGTGACCATCGACGGCCAGGCATACTTGCAACAGGTATTTACTGTCTGGAGCGAGACCTGGGTGTACGACTATGATGTGACCGTATCGTTCTCTGATCCCGGCAGTGTTCCGGATGGCACAAAGATCGTGGATGCCAACAACAACGAGATCACCGCCGTTACCACCCAGCCCACCTCGGATGGCTACGCGGGCACATTCAAGGTGCTCTATCCCGCCAGCAGTGTGGAGGGACAGTCCAGTAATGTGCAGCTCTCCCTTTCCGCCCCGGTAGCCCAGTATGCTGCCATGTACGCTGTGTGCCAGGAGAAGGACAAGTACGGCGAACTGCAAAACTACATCTGCGACCTGGACAACAATGTGCGGCTGGATGTGGCCGCCATCAGCAGTTATGCGGACGGCGGGGAACCCGGCCCGGACGAGACGGCCCTAAAGATTGTGAAGCTGGAGGAAGGGACCGAGCTCCCTCTGGAAGGGGCTGTATTCTCCATCTATGACCCGGAGGGACGCAAGGTAGGCTCCTTCTCCACCGGCCCGGACGGAACCGTGGTAATCCCCCTGACCCTTGAGGGCCACTATACCGTAACCGAGGAGATTCCGCCCCGGTATCACTTGCTCCCGGAGGAGCGCACCCAGCACGCGGATGTGGAGTATGACAAGACCGCCACTCTGACGTTCTGGAATGCCCCCTATGGTTCCCTGCGGGTGGAGAAGCGGAGTGACACCGGTGACGCTCTCTCCGGCGTCACCATCCAGATTAAGCACATCGAGACTGGCGAGACCCGGACAGGCCAGACCAATAATGGCGTAATCGTCTTCGATGAGTTGGCCCCCGGCGGCTGGGAGGTCCGGGAACTGGCTGGCATTGAGGGTTGGATCGCGGACACGGACACGGTGCAGACCGTGGCGGTCGTGACCGGGGAGGAATCCACCGCCACGATTATCAACCAAGAATTGCCCGGCCTGCGGATTACCAAATATGAGCGAGGCAGCATGGAGCTCATGCCCAATGTCTCCTTCGAGATTTTCCGGGACGCCGAAAGCCTGGGCATCTTTCAGACGGACGAGTTTGGCCAGATCCTCCTCACCAACTGCCAGCCCGGCACCTACCGGGTAGAGGAACGGAATACAGGCGGAGACAGCCATGTGCTGGATACCACTCCCCAGGAGGTGGAGTTGGAGGCCGGAGATGGCATCAAAGACCTGGTGTTCTTCAATGACCGCCTGCCCGGCATCCATCTTATCAAGGTAGACAGTTCCGACCTCTCCCAGCCTATCGCCAACGCCCGATTCCGTTTTGAGGCAGTGGATGGCAGCTTCGGGCCGGAGGAGTACACCACTTCCGAGGACGGGACCATCGACCTCTCCAAGCTCCCCGTGGGCACTTATGTAGTAACGGAACTGGGGTGCCCCGGCTATGTGGTAGACGATGCCCAGCGGATCATCCACCTGGACGGCGGTGACCAGGCCCAATTTGTGTTCACCAATTCCAAGCTGCCCTCTCTGCATCTATACAAAGAGAGTGCGGATGGGACACCCCTGGGCGGCGTCACCTACCGGCTGTCCAAGATCGAGGACGGCTCTCGATATTTGGATCGCATCACCTCCAGCACAGGAGAGATCACCTGGGATGGTCTGGAACCTGGAGTGTATTCCCTGCAAGAGGTTACCACAGTATCGGACCATATCCTGGACCCCACAGAGTATCATGTGCAGCTGTTCCCCGGTAAAGATGCCACGATTTGTCTGCAAAATGACAAGCGGCCCAACCTGACCATCTGGAAGCACGACGCCGATACCGGCGCGCCGGTCCCCGGCACCGTGTTCTTGGTGAAGGGCGCGGACGGACATTCTGTGGCCGAAGTAACCACTGGGCCGGATGGTTCTGCCACTGTCTCCAACCTCATGCCCGGGGTGTACGAGGTGATTGAAAAGTCCGTCCCGTCTCCCTACCTCCCGGATGCAGACCCCCAGTTAGTCACCCTCTATCCCAATCGGGACCGGGATGTGTATTTTGAAAACCACAAGCGACCCACCGTCACCATCCAGAAAGAAAGCTCCGTCACCCATGACCCCATCCAGTACGCCGAGTTTCACATCACATGGTCCAGCAATAAGACGGAAACTGGGGAGCAGCGGGACCTGGGGACCTTCCAGACAGACGAGGCGGGTCAGATCATCCTGGAGG
>OOCI01001818.1_pt1 | contig 14691 bp, 10 predicted proteins | sample 1671761 | NCBI WGS metagenome assembly OOCI01 (sample SAMN06348190, study PRJEB24527) | human gut metagenome | biome: human gut; feature: ankylosing spondylitis patient; material: feces | host: Homo sapiens | place: China | collected 2015-10
AGAAGCTGTACATACTGTCCGTAATCCCTCGCGGATCGGAGACGCAGGCAGACATCGACCGCACGCACTCGTTCGCCGATACCGCTCTAGAGAGGGCCAAGGCAGGGGGTGCCGACGCCCACGTCATAGTGGAGTCCGGTATGCCGGATGCAGAGATCCTCAGTGCGGCGTCCAGGTTCGGGTGCGGGACAATCTTCGTAGGCAGGTCCGGGAAGACGTCTCTCGATAGGGTGATCATGGGCAGCGTCTCCAACTCAATAGTGGCCAACGCCAAGTGTACGGTCGTCGTTGTTCAGTGACGCATCCCGAGGGCCTTGACGAGGGCGCGAACAACCCTGTTCGGAGACGGAGGACATCCTATGACGTAGACGTCCGGTTCCAGGACGTCGCATATTCCAGAGGGGGCGACATCCCCTCCGACGAAGACGCCTCCTGATATGGCGCACGTGCCGTTGGCTATGACCAGTTTGGGCGAGGGGGTTGCCTCGTCCGTTCTCGCGACGGCTTCCCTCATGTTCTCGGCCATCGGTCCCGTGACCATCAAGGCGTCCGCGTGGCGCGGCGATGCCACGAATTTAATGCCGAATCTGTGAGCGTCGTAGAACTGATTGGACATGCAGTTGAGTTCTATCTCGCATGCGTTGCAGGATCCGGTGTCGAGCTCGCGTATCGCCAGGGACCCCGAGAACATCCGTCTGGTCTCCTTGTCCAACTGCTTCTCCATCCCCTTGATGTCTGTGCCTCTGTGAACAACGAGGTCTCCGCGGTCGAGGGCATAATCAGGTGAATCCGTCTCCGATATGGCCTTGGAGGGGCATACCATGGCGCAGTCCATGCAGAATATGCACTTCCCGAGATCCACGGACCATCCATCCCCATCGATCGTTATGGCCGCTGTGGGGCAGTTGCCTGCACACGTCCCGCATCCGGTGCATGAGTCCGAGGCCATGGGCATCGTTCCCCTGTCCTTCAGGATGCTGTCGGCGGGCACTGTGTTCCTGTTTCTTCCTGCGAGGTTCGAGAGACTTGTCGCGAACATGATTCATCACCTCAGAGGTCGTTCCCCGCATAGGATAGACCGAAGCTCTTGTTTATCAGCGGGAAGTCGGGGACCACATTCCCAGGCACCGCATGGCACATCCCGAACCAGTTGACGAACGACGGGTCGCGCACGCTGTATCTCCAGATGTGTCCATCTCTGACCACCGCGGAATGGACCAGTTCACCGCGGGGGGCCTCTACGACCGAGCAGTGGAATCCGTCGGACGGGACCGCCCTCACGCGGGTCTCTCCAGGTTCTAGCATCTCGGTGCACTGGTGCACCAGGTTTATCGATTCGAATATCTCCCCTATCCTGACCATGGTCCTGGCATTCACGTCGCCCCTGGTGTCGGAGCAGATGTTGAGCCCCAGCTCGCCGTAGCATTCGTAGGGGCACTCCCTCCTCACATCGGACCTGACTCCGCTTGCTCTGGCTATGGGCCCCACCGCGCCGATCTCCACGGCTTTCCCGTTCGTCAGGACCCCGGTCCCCTCAAGACGGTCCTGGAGCGCGGGGCTGTCCATCATTCTGTCCGTGAGGTCCATCAGTTCGAACTTCAGACGGATTAGGAAATCGTCGAGCTCCCTGAGCCTGGAATTCGGGATGTCCCTGCGGACGCCTCCGGGAACGACGCAGTTCATCAGCTGCCTGTGATTCGTCAGGCTCATGTTCATCCTGAGCACCTTCTCCTGGATGCCGGAGCCCATGGCGGACGGGACGTTGAACGCGGTGTCGGTGCAGATCCCCGCCACTGCGCCGATGTGGTTGTAGAGCCTCTCCATCTCCGCCATCAGGGCACGGATCACCTTCGCCCTGCGGGGGATCTCTGTGTCGGACTCCATGATCTCGGCGTAGGCGATGCAGTTCGCCACGCACGTGTCCCCGGAGATCCTCTCCACAAGGCGGGACATGTCCCTGTCGGCTGGGACCTCCATCATCTTCTCTATCCCGCGGTGGGTGTACCCGAGGCTGGGTTTCAGCTCTATGACTGGTTCTCCGGCCACGCTGAACCTGAAGTGTCCCGGTTCAATGATGCCTGCGTGGACGGGGCCCACGGGAATCTCGAACACGTCGTCTCCGACTGTGTCGTTCGATGCGAGCGGGATGCGCTCCTCGGCGGATTTGTCGTAGGGCCCCTTCTGGAGCGGATGGCCGTCCCCCTTCCTGCGGTATATTATGGGGGGCATCCCCATGTCGAACACGATTCCCGACATCTCTGCCATCTTCCTCTCGAACGGAGCGGCGCACGGTATGTCCCTGGACAAGGTGACGCCGCGGCCATCGGTAGGGTACCATAGCCTGACGACTCTGTCGTCGTTTCTGAAGATAGCCGATACGGTTCCCACTCCGTCGATCGGCTCCTCCGCCAGCATGTCCATCAGTCTGTAGCCATCGTTCCCGAGGTCGATCGCCGACGGTCTGAACCCTTCACGGTCGGTCTGTATCTGGTCCATCATGCGAACACCCCCGTTACAGAGGATGCCGCGTTCTCGATCCACAGGGATAGTTCATCAGGCATGAGCAGTCCTAGTGCCAGTGTAGCGGCGATGAGGATCATGAGTGGAACCGTCCTGCTGAGGTCGCGGAGATCGCAGGCGTATTCCGGTGGGTCTCCCGACAACATGGGGAAGACGTTCCTGGCCATGCCGGCGAACACTATCGCAAGCAGGGCTACCATAATCGCGACCGCCCATGTCATCCCGGCATTCAGTGCCCCGAGCATCAGTGCAAGCTCGCCTACGAATACAGAGAATGGGGGGCATCCGACAATCGCAAGGGTTCCGACAGCCATCGTTGCGGCGGTGAAGGGCATGGCTTTCGATACGCCCCTAATCCTGGCCATCTCGCGGGTACCGTAGGACTGGATGATGTTCCCTGCGGAGAAGAACAGGATCGGTTTGGTGACGGAGTGTGCAGTCATCTGCAGAATTGCGGCCGCTATGGCGACCGGCGTCCCGATGCCGAAACCGATTGCTATCAGCCCCATGTTCTCTATGCTGGAATACGCCAGCATCCTCTTCAGGTCCCTGGAGGACACGATGAACATCGCCGCTGCGGCCAGTGACAGGAATCCAAAGATCAGCATCACCGTGGATGCGAATCCTGGGTCCAGGATCTCGGATACCCCGTAGAATCTGAGTATTCCGTACATTGCGCAGTTCAGGAGGACGGCGGAAAGCAGCCCGCTCACCGGGCTGGGCGCCTGGCTGTGGGCATCCGGGAGCCATGCGTGCATGGGGAAGAATCCAACCTTTGTGCCGAATCCGACGATGATCAGCACCATCGCCATCCTCATCATGTTGGGATCCAGTTCCGAGGCGTGCTCCATCAGCGCCGGCCAGTCCAGGGCGCTGTCCGAGTCGATGACCCCGACGGTGGAAGCGTACACGAGCGTCAGTCCGAACAGGGCGATTGTAATGCCCACGGAGCACAGGATGATGTACTTCCATGCGGCCTCTGTGGATTCATCCCTGCTGTAGAATCCGACGAGGAACGTGGAGACAAGTGTGGTAGCGCCGATCCCAAGCCAAACCACAGCCATGGATCTGACGGTGAACGTGAGCATCATCACCGAGATGAAGACAATGAGCAGCGAGTAGTAGACGCCGTTCTCTTTCCTGGAGACGACCCCCTCGTCCAGTTCCAGCCCGATGTACGACCTGGAGTACAGGGATGCCAGGAATCCGACGAAGGCGACGAGCATCATGAACACGGCAGACAGGGGATCCATCCAGAAGATGCCCTCGTCTATGACGTCTCCTCTCAGGATGGGGATGCAAAGGTTCAGGCAGAGTATCAGGAGAACCAGCGTGCATGCCGGCATGACGGAGGAGACGTGTTTCGTTTTTCTCACCGCTATGCAGAGGACCGAGGAGACGACCATAGCGACTATCAATACGAGGATATCGGCGTTCATTCTTTCAGCCTCCTGAGGAAGGACGTATCCACGGAGTTGAACGATTTGTTGATCCTGTTGGCGAATATGCCTATGATTATGACGGCGACCATCACATCGAAGAAAGCGGCGATCTCGACGATGAGAGGCATGCCATGGGATAGTGCTATGGCTCCCAGGAACAGTCCGTTCTCCATCATGAGCAATCCTATGGTTTCAGTGATGGCTTTTCTGCGGGTGCACATCACGAGTAGACCTATCAGGATTATCGACAGAGATATGGCGAGGCAGCTTCTTTCCACGGTCTCCATGGTGGAGATCAGAGGTTCTGCAATGTAGTATGATACGAAGATCATGAAGCTGGATGCCAGCAGGGAACCAGGGATTCCGATGCTCAGGTCCACCTCCTTGTCCACATGGATCTTACCCATGATGTACATGAGCATCCTCGGCATGACGACGACCTTCAGCGCCAACGTCAGAGCGCACATGATGTAGATGTGGGATTCCCCGGATGTGTAGGCGACAATGAACGCCTCAGCTGCCAGGAACACGGATTGGAGGGAGAATAGCGTTATCAGGGGCTTCATGCGGGTGGTGGCCACCGCCATCACCGATGTGAGGAGCATCAGAACGGCGCACAGGTCCACCAGGTTCGCGGATATCAGTTGGTCCATTTTTTGCACCTCACAGAATGTAGAGCGATATCATCGCTATCAGCGATAATGCGAACGACACCGTCAGCAGGTTCGGGACCTTGAACAGTCTCGATTTGCACAGGACTGATTCCACCAGTGCCACTACGAAGGCTATGGCAAGCATTTTCGCCATGGCGAGCACTAGACCCAGCACCAGGGAAGCGGGGTCACCGGTGGTGGATATTCCCCAGGGGAGGAATAGGGATCCGAGCATCGCCATGAAGATGGTCATCCTCAGCATGGACGAATACTCCATCATGGCCAGGTCCCTTCCGGAGTACTCGAGGAGCATGGCCTCGTGTACCATGGTCAGTTCCAGATGAGTGGTGGGGTTGTCGAACGGAATCCTGGCGTTCTCCGCCAGGAGGGTGATCATGAACGAGCATGCGGCGAGGATCAGAGCCGGGCCGACTGCCGCCATCCCCATCGAGGCAATGGCCTCGGAGATGTCGCCCATGTCGGTTCCAGCACCCGAAAGGACGGCCAGGGTGGCGATTCCAAGGAGAAGTGCAGGTTCTATGAGCACGGACATCATCATCTCGCGGCTGCTGCCCATCCCGCCGAATGTGCTGCCTCCCTCGAGTCCGCCTAGGACCATGGCGAAACGGTACATCGTGAACATGTACACCACGGTAACCAGACCGCCGTAGGGTGCCAGCACACCTGTGTAGACGAAGGGCGTCATGGCGGCAAGGATGAGCATGGATGACATGCAGACAATCGGCACGGCTCTGAATATCCAGGAGCAGCTTCCGGATACCACACGGTCCTTGCGGCAGAGCTTGATCAGATCTCTGTACGGCTGGAGGACGCTCGAACCGGGGCGGTTCTGCATTCCGGCCTTCAGCTTGGACACTATGCCCGCCATCAATGGCGCGATGGCAATCAGCAGAATAGTCTGGAGGATCCCGACGGCGATCATAGCAGCCTCACCGCCATGAGGGCGACCACGAGGGTCGCCAATATGTACCCCAGATAGGTCTGGATGTTTCCGGTCTGGAGACGGGAGACGCGTCTGGATATCCTGAACAGGATGTTGCCCAGAGGATTGTAGATGTATTTGACGAAGGGCTCCTGGAACCTGGTGTGGTACCTGCCGTTCTCCATCCCGGAGGTGTCGCCGTAGAAAGGATGGAACACCCTGACGATTGGTTGGGAGAACCCTTCGGAGGAGTACTGCATCCTCCCGTCCAATGTGCCTCCGCATCCCCAGGTGTCGGTCTCACGGCTGTTCCTGGAGAGGACCCTCGATGCGACGTAGACGAAGGCGACGGTCCCGAGGATCATGATGCCCAGGGTGAGGGGTTCCAGACTGCCCGACATCCCGTCCCTGTATGAGGCGTCGATGCCGGCTGTGGTGCAGGTCCCCTCGGACAGGACGTCCATGAGGGGGTATGAGAGCATTCCCATGCCGATGCAGAGCACGGCCAGGACGGCCATGGGTGTTATGGACCCCTTCCTCATCGGCCTCGGTTTCTCCGCTCCTTCAGATCTCGGGCGTCCGAGGAAGATGAACCCGAACAGTCTTGCATAGGATGTGGCGACTATCATTCCGCATACACCCATCATCGCCACGAGGAGTGGCATGGCCACGCGCAGGTCAGATGCTATGGCGTCTGTCCCGACGAGGGACTGCAGCATCAGCCATTCGCTGATGAACCCGTTCAAGGGGGGTATGGCCGCCAGGGAAGCTACTCCCACGAGGGCCATGGCGGAGAGCGCAGGGAGGACCTTGGCGAGTCCGCCCATGCGGTCTATCTTCCTTTCGCCGGTGACGTCCTCGACGGAGTCGACGGTCAGGAGCATGAGTGATTTGAAGATTGAGTGGTTGAGCGTGTGGAGAACCGCCGCCAGGATCACCAAGGCGGTTAGGCTGTCGCTGCTCGACCAGAACACCAGGCCAAGGGCGAGACATAGGGTCACTAGGGCCATATTCTCCATGCTGGAGTACGCCAGGATCCTTTTCGGTTCCGTCTGGACCATGGACTCCATGGCGCCCCATAGGGCGGTGACAGCAGCGAGGATGCATACGATCATACCGATGTCTGTGAGGCCTTCGGCCCCGATATACGAGTACACAGCCCTGAACAGCATCAGGATTGCCGCGTTGGAGCACACGGTCGTCAGCAGTGCGGTCGTATGGGTCGGGGATTCGGCGTACATGTCCGGCATCCATGCGTGGAACGGAACGGTTCCGAGCTTCGTTCCGAATCCGAGGAAGAGCAAGAGCACAAGAATCGCGGACGTGGTGGGTCCGACAGTGATGCCTAGGCCTTCCCAGTCATGGAGGTACCCGCTTCCCGAGACAGACCACATGTATCCGTAGACGGCCATGAGGATCAGCCCTCCGATGTGGGTCACCGCCAGGAACCTCCATCTGGCCGAGTCGTCTCTGCCATTGCCGGCCATGAGGAACGTGATCATGGATACGGCCTCCCAGGCCAGCAGGATCAGGATCGCCGTGTCGGCGCACATGCACAGCGTGACCGCGAGGAACAGTGCGCAGCACAGGGCCGAGTATCCGGCCGTGTACCCATGTCCGGAATGGGACATGTGGGTCAGTATAGCCAGGAACACGATAGATGATATTGATACGAAGACGGAACCGAGCTGGTCGAATGATAACGCGTAGGCTCCGAGGAATGATCCTGTCGGGAGTTCGTAGGACAGTCCGCCCGTGTAGGCTATGAACGGATAGCATAGCACACCAGCTATGCAGGAAACAGCGCACAGCGCTCCCGGGGCCCTGCCCGAACGGTTGATGATTCCGAGGGTCATTCCGACCATCGCCGGGACGAACAGAACTGCAAGATAGGCCGCTTCGATTTCCGCACCGGTCAATGTATGGCACTTCCACAGTCGGCCTAGAGTGATTTCATCTTAAACCTTGCGCATACGAGGACGTTCAACGGACGCGTCTGAGGACGGAAGACCTACGGTTGTCTATCAGCAAACGTGGGGTGCCCCTCCGAAGAGGGGAATCGCCATTGGAGCCTGGGATCGGGAACAGTCGGACGCCATGTCGGATCATGCCTGTGTCTCATAGAAGTCCGTACGGGCGTCAGCGTCGTTAGTCTTGAACTCGAGGCTCCATCCGCTGTTCGTTGTATATATCTGCACTTTTCTTTAGGTCCCTGAATGGATCCAGAATACATAACGCATGTTGCGGGTCTTCCTTTCCTTTCCGAGGATGCCGAGTTTGACCAATGTGTCCAGTTTGCTTCTGGTGGAGGCTTCGCCGAGGGTGACCCATTCGCAGACTTCCTGGAGGCTGAAGCTCCCTGTCTCCTTTGCCTTCATCGCGAGTTTGCGCGTGTTCTCTTCCATGTTGTAGAGACGATCCTTCTCTGAGAACGTGTCGATGGCCTCCCTGTATACCTCATGCAGTGATTCTACGACATAATGTATCAGCGGTGTGTAGTTGGCGGTCATGTCTGTGTAGGCCAGCAGGTTGTAGTATGTGCCCGTATCGGATAGGAGTTTTTCCTCGAACTTGCAGAGGCCGCAGTTCTTCAGGCCCAATTCTCTGAGGATGGCTTGGAAAAACACACGCCCTGTGCGTCCGTTTCCATCCTCGAAGGGATGGATACTCTCGAATTCGTGGAAGAACGCCGTGGCTGTGGCGAACTCGTCGAAGGGGGAGTTGTTCAACCAATCTACCAGCCTATCGAGTTCCGTTTCCACATTGCCATGCGGACATGCGATGAAGTATTCGAATCCGTTGGGATCTTTGACAGAGACATCGACGTCCCTGATCTTCTCTGGTTCTGTCTGTCCAATCCCTCTCATCAGGATGTAAGTTGGATGCATAAGCTTCGTTGGCGAGGGACACGTAGTCATTCTCGGAGAGCATGAACCCCTTCAGTTCGGAATCCATGGATCTTATCTCGTTCATCAATCCGTGCATTCTCATGTTTAAAGTGAACTGTGGGGAGAATGGGTTCTTCTCCCGGTGTCTCACCGGGTACCCGTCTACCTTGTAGCGGGAATAGTCTTTTTTATTGTCATAATCGGATGGCATAATGGAAGTTTTTTGCTATGATGATAACAGTTTCTTGGTTATCACATTATATTATAACAATTAACAGCAATAATGATCCTAAGGGATGCCATGATCCTCGAAAGGAAAAGGGTTGGTCGGAGGGGCTTTACCCCTCCGCAGGATGCTCACTGCGACATGCGTCTGAGCACGTACTGAAGGATGCCGCCGTTGGCGATGTAGTCGACCTCGGCCGGCACGTCGACCCTGCACAAGGTGTCGAACTCCAGCTTCTGGCCGTCCCTGTAGGCGGTGACCCTGACGGTGCACTTGGGCTCCAGGTCCTCGAGGTCGATGTCGAAGGTCTCGGTGCCGTTCAGCCCGAGGGTCTCGGCGGTCTGTCCGGGAAGGAACTGAAGCGGGACGATCCCCATGCCCACGAGGTTGGACCTGTGGATCCTCTCGAAGGACTCTGCGATGACGGCCTTCACCCCGAGGAGGAGCGGACCCTTCGCGGCCCAGTCCCTGCTGGACCCTGTGCCGTACTCCTTCCCGGCGAGGATGATCAGCGGCGTCATGTCCTCGTCGTACCTCCTGGAGGTCTCGAAGATCGTGTCGACTGTGCCGTCCGGGTAGTAGACGGAGCAGCTGCCCTCGCTGCCGGGGACCAGGAGGTTCCTGAGCCTGACGTTGGCGAAAGTGCCCCTGACCATTACCTCGTGGTTGGCCCTGCGGGACCCGTAGGAGTTGAAGTCCTTCGGCTCCACGCCCTTGGACATCAGGTACTTTCCGGCGTCTGTGTCCTTGGAGAACGCGCCGGCGGGGGAGATGTGGTCGGTGGTGATGGAGTCGCCCAGCTTGGCGAGGCACCTGGCGCGGCTGATGCTCCTGATCTCGGGCTCCTCGAAGATGTCGTCGAAGAACGGCGGGTTGCGGATGTAGGTGGAGTCCTCGTCCCAGGCGAACAGAGGGGAGTCCTCGTAGGGGACGGCGTCCCACCTGGCGGATCCCTTGAAGATGTCCCTGTACTTGGACTGGAACGTGGCGCGGGTGACGTACTCCTCGGTGAGCTTGGAGACCTCGGCGTCGGAGGGCCAGATGTCCCTCAGGAACACCTCCCTCCCGTCGTCGGTGACCGCGAGGGGCTCCCTGTCCAGGTCGATGTCCACGCGTCCGGCGATGGCGTACGCGACAACGAGGGGCGGGGAGGCAAGGTAGTTGGCCTTCACCAGCGGGTGGATCCTGCCCTCGAAGTTCCTGTTGGAGGATGCGATGGCGGCGACCACCAGGTCGTTGGCCTTTATTGAGTTGGAGACCTCGTCGGACAGGGGTCCGGAGTTCCCGATGCATGTCATGCAGCCGTATCCGCAGACCTGGAATCCCAGATTCTCCAGGTACACCAGCAGACCGGAGTTCTGCAGGTACTGGGTGACGACCTTGGATCCCGGGGCCAGGGAGGTCTTGACGTAGTCCTTCGGCTTCAGGCCCAGGGCGGCGGCCTTCTTGGCGACCAGCCCGGCAGCGATCATCACGGAGGGGTTGGCGGTGTTGGTGCATGATGTGATCGAGGCGATGACCAGGGACCCGTCCCCGAGCTGTCCGGCGACGGCGGGCCTCTGCTCCTCCACGCCCAGTGCCTTCAGGGTGTCCGCGAAGGACTCCTTCATGGAGGTCATGGGGATGAGGTCCTGGGGCCTCTTGTGCCCGGCGAGGCAGGGGACCACGGTGGAGAGGTCGAGCTCCAGGGTGTCGGTGTACTCGGGGTCGTGGTCGTACCAGAGGGTCTGCTCCTTGCAGTACCTCTCGACGGTGTCGATGTGGTCCTCGTCCCTTCCGCTGAGCCTCAGGTACTCGATGGTCTTCTCGTCCACGGGGCAGAACCCGGTGGTGGCGCCGTACTCGGGGCCCATGTTGGCGAGGGTAGCGCGGTCCGCGAGGTCAAGGTTCCTGTATCCCTCGCCGTAGTACTCCACGAACTTGCCCACGACGCCCTTCTTCCTGAGCATGTTGACCACGGTCAGCACGAGGTCGGTGGCGTTGACGCCCTCCCTGAGCTTCCCGGTGAGCTTGAACCCGACGACGTCAGGCAGCTTCATGTAGCTGGGCTGGCCGACCATGGCGGCCTCCGCCTCGATGCCTCCGACGCCCCATCCGAGGACGCCGAGACCGTCGATCTGGGTGGTGTGGGAGTCCGTGCCGAAGCAGGAGTCGGGGTACGCGACCTTCCTCCCGTCCACGTCCTTGACGTGCACGAGGGGGGACAGGTACTCCAGGTTGACCTGGTGGCAGATGCCGTTGCCAGGGGGCACGGCGCGGAAGTTCTTCAGGCTCTTCTGGGCCCACTTGAACAGGGCGTACCTCTCCTTGTTTCTCTGGAAGTCCAGCTCCTCGTTCAGCTCCTGGGCGTCGTCCCTTCCCGCGAAATCGGTGTTCACGGAGTGGTCGATGACCAGGTCCACCGGCATAAGGGGGTTGATGAGCTCCGGGTCCTTGCCCATGGCGGCCACGGCGGCCCTCATGCTGGCCAGGTCCGTGATCACGGCTCCGCCGGTCAAGTCCTGGAGCAGGACCCTGGCAGGGATCCACGGGATGTCCTGGTCCGTGTTCTCGACGGGGTTCCAGGATGCGGCGGTGACGACGTCGTCGTCTGTGATGGTGGTTCCGTCGCGCTGCCTGAGCATGCCCTCGATGAGGATCTTGACGGAGTACGGGATCTTGGAAAGGTCCTTGATGATTCCTTTCGCCTCCAGCTCGCGGAGGCTGTATATCGTGATGTCGCCCTCTTTTGTGGAGAGGGTCTTCGTGCACGGTCCGACTTCTGTCATGAGCGTGTTCTCCTGATTCCAGGTTAGACGCGCATGTTATAAGAAGTGCGCGCGCGAAAGAGCTCATGCACGGTCGTGCATCATGAAAGGTCCCAGGTGCCGTTTCAGGCACCTGGGTTTGGGAAGGTTTCAGGTCGTGCGTCTCTTGACCGCCACGACGACTGCTGCCACGATCAGGACGGCGATGACGACCGCGGCGACAATCAGGACGGTGTCCAGGGAGCCGTCCTCCGACGGACCGGCGGACGATGTCCCGGACACGATCGCGAAGTAGGAGAAGTGGTCGGTGACGAATGTCACGACGCCGTCCTCGTACGAGGTCTCCATGTCGTGCATGGTGCCGTCGTCGTCCACGTAGCAGACCCTGACGGAGCCCGCTTCGGCACCTTCGGGGAGGATGTAGGGGATGCTCACCCTCACCTCTCCGCCGAGCTCGTGCACGGTGCTCCCGCCGGAGACGGCGCTGAGGTCGAACACGGGGCTGTCCCCGACCGCTTCCAGCTGGGCGGAGGTCATCTGCGACTCGTCGGCTGGTCCCATGGACAGGGACACATCCGACTGTCCGGAGGACATGTTGTTCATGACCTCCCCGGTGATGGCGATGCTACCAGTCCCGAACTCGACGGTCATCCCGGCACGGGAAAGACGAGGACTGCCGCCAGCATCGTGGACGTCCTCAGCAGAGGTGGTCACATAACCAACGTTCTTTTCCTGGCGGACAGGACCGCTCTGGTCAAGCAAGCGAAGGACGACTTCAGCAAGTATCTGGTCGACATGTCCCTGTGCAACCTCTGTACGAACAAGGACGACCTCAACGCCCGTATAGTCTTCTCGACGTATCCGACGATCCTCAACGCCATCGACCGCAACGTTGGTCCAGACGGTTCCCCGATCTTCTCTCCGGCACATTTCGATCTGATTATCGTCGACGAGAGCCACAGGAGCATATTCAGAAGATACAGGGCGATCTTCGACTACTTCGACGCTCATCTCATAGGACTCACAGCAACGCCCAAAGCGGAGGTAGATCGCAACACCTACGACTTCTTCGAAAAGGAGGACGGCATCCCCTCCTATGCCTACGATTATGACGAGGCAGTCTACAAGGACCACGTGCTCGTGCCCTTCTACAACTACGAGGTCAAGACCAAGTTCATCGAGGAGGGGATATCGTACGACGAGCTCTCGGATTCCGACAAAGAGAGGTACGAGTCTGATTTCCAAGAGGACGGCGAGGTCCCGGAGACCATCCCATCCAGCGCCCTGAACAAGTACGTCTTCAACCAGAAGACGATCGACATGGTTCTCCAGGACCTGATGGAACGTGGGATAAGGATAGACGGCGGGGATTACATCGGTAAATCCATCATCTTCGCTCAGAATAAGAACCATGCCGAGGTCATCCGCCAGAGGTTCAACGAGCTGTATCCTCAGTTCAAAGGAACGTTCGCAGAGCGCGTGATCTGCGACGACTCACATGCGTTGTCCACAATCAAGCGTTTCAAGAAGCAGTATGAAAGGAAACCGCAGATAGTCATCTCCGTGGACATGATGGACACCGGAATCGACGTGCCGGACTGCGTCAACCTGGTGTTCTTCAAGGTGGTTCGTTCCAAGACCAAGTTCTGGCAGATGATCGGTCGCGGAACCAGACTGTATAAGGACGGAGTCTTCGTGGACTCGATCGACGGTCAGTACGTCGGAAAGCGCAGGTTCCTCATATTCGACTACTGTGGGAACTTCGAGTTCTTCAGACAGAACGCCGACGGTTATGAATCGAAGGATATGGGGTCCCTGTCCCAGAGAATATTTGAGAACTGCATTCGCATCATATACTCGTTGCAGAGTGCCGATTACATCGACGACCGTTACCAGACGCTACGTTCCAATCTCGTTGAACTCTGTCACAACCAGGTAATGAGTCTCAATCGCGAACTGACGATTGTGAATCTCAGGCGCAGATATGTTGAGAAGTATCGCAACATCGATGCCTTCACATGTCTGTCGGAGACTGACAAGTCTGAGCTTATGGACTACTTGGCGCCAATTGTCAGCTACGATGTGGAAGACGAGTGTGCCAAATACTTCGACAGTCTGATGTTCGCACTGGTGGCAGCATCCCTGGAGGAAGGTCGCACTTCAAGACTACAACGCACCGTATGCGATGTCGCCATGCAACTCGAATCCAAGGTCACCATACCCCAGGTGAGGGAGAAGTTCCCGGTCATCCAGGAGGTTCTCTCCGATGAGTTCTGGATCGCCAAAGATGTAATAGCATTCGAGAGGGTCAGAGAGGAACTACGCGAGCTGTTGCAGTTCCTGGATAACGATTCCATCAAACCTATCATCACCAACCTGTCCGACATCATCATCGGTTCTACAGAGGGGCAGGTCGTCGATTCCGGATATGATTTCGAGGATTATCGTGCGAAGGTCAACAAATACATTTATGAGCACCAGAGCGAGGGCCCCATCTACAAGATCAACCACAACATCCCTCTGAACGAGGAGGATGTGCAGGAGATTACACGCATCCTCACGGAGGAGCTGGGTTCCAAGGACGATTATTCCAGGGAGTTCGGGAAGGAGGACTTCGGCGTGATGATACGCAAGATCGTCAAGCTGGACCATCAGGCAGTCATGGAGGCGTTCTCCAAGTTCATCAACGACGTTTCCCTAAACCAGCAGCAGATCCAGTTCATCCACAAGATCATACAGTATGTGGAGAACGAAGGTGTGATGGATATCGGTGATTTGATGAAATCCCCGTTCGACAAACCGGTCAGCTTCATACGTATGTTCGACAACAGGACGATGTCAGATCTGATCGATGTGATCAAGGGAATCAACAGTAATGCATCTACATCTGAGTGATGGGACAATATGTTCCTGCAGTCATGTCTTCAATGTATGCTGATGTTTATTTCTGTTCGCAACAAGTGTGCTATTTCGTCTAGTTGTTCGGCAATCTTCGAGAACTCCAGGTTGAGATCCAAGGTTCTGACAAGGATTCTGTTGCCTCCAATGACATAGTCGCCCTCGGGCTGTATGTCTGAATCTGTCTTTGCATACAGGATGAGTCCGGATACCGTTCCGCCTTTGGCAGCTTGATTTTTCACATAGGCGAACATCTGATATAGATTTCCAGAATGAATCGTTCTTCTTTCGAAATGTTCCTGCATGTTTATCCCATAGTACTTGGCATCCAGAATCAGGGTGCGGTCATCACGTGTCAGCATTATGTCCGACTG
>OOCI01001823.1_pt1 | contig 14669 bp, 8 predicted proteins | sample 1671761 | NCBI WGS metagenome assembly OOCI01 (sample SAMN06348190, study PRJEB24527) | human gut metagenome | biome: human gut; feature: ankylosing spondylitis patient; material: feces | host: Homo sapiens | place: China | collected 2015-10
CTATTCAATGCTCCGTTTTGAGATGGTGCTCAAGAGTTATAAGAGAGCTTCTGGCAAGAAGTGGATTGCTGAACAAAAAGATTAAGATTAAAGAAAAAAGTATGTGCATATGTTTGAAATGATATATGCACATATTTTTTTGTATGAGCGATATACGAGAAATTAATTTATGCTTTATAGCAAGAAGACAGATTATTTGATGGAGTCGATTCGCCTGGGTAGGGAGATGGATCGGCGCGAGAAACTCAATCTTATTGTAGGATTGAGTATACCTTCTATGCTGGCTCAGATTTCTACGGTGATGATGTTCTTCATCGATGCTTCTATGGTGGGTCATCTGGGAGCAGAGGCTTCTGCCAGTATCGGATTGATTGAGTCAACTACCTGGCTTATTGGTAGTTTGCTCAGTGCTGCGGCTACTGGCTTTTCAGTACAGGTGGCTCATTTTATCGGAGCTAATGATTTTGCAAATGCTCGTCAGGTGTTTCGCCATGCCTTGGTTTGCGGTGTGGCATTCAGCGTTTTTGTTTCTCTTCTCTGTGTCGGCATTCATTCTTATCTGCCTTATTGGCTGGGTGGAGGTGCTGATATAGCCACCAATTCCTCTCGCTATTTTCTGATATATGGTCTGGTACTTCCATTCGTTTTCCTTTATCATATATCCGAGATGATGCTGAAATCGGCGGGCAATATGCATACACCTAGTGTGATGGCTGTGCTGATCTGCATCTGCGATGTGATATTCAATTACCTGTTTATCTATATCCTGAAGTTGGGTGTTGTGGGGGCTGCCTTAGGAACGGCGATGGCTTATGTCTGCATCTCTCTGCCTAATCTTTATCTTGCAGGTTTCAAGAATAAGATACTGAATCTCCGTCAGGACCATGTCCGTTTCCGTTGGGTCAGGTCGTATGTTCATAATGCCTGTAAAATCAGCATTCCGATAGCCATACAGAACATATTGATGAGCGGGGCGCAGATAGTGAGTACCATGATTGTGGCACCTCTTGGCAATATAGCCATTGCTGCCCATTCTTTTGCTATTACGGCAGAGAGTCTTTGCTATATGCCGGGCTATGGTATTGGTGATGCGGCTACTACTCTGGTGGGACAGACGCATGGAGCTGGGCGAGTAGGTTTGTGCAAGAATTTTGCTTATATGACAGTAGGACTTGGAATGGCTGTGATGGCTGTGATGGGAGTGGTGATGTATGTCTTTGCTCCTGAGATGATTGGCGTTCTTTCTCCGGTAGAAAGTATCCGTGAGATGGGTACCATCTGTTTGCGCATCGAGGCTTTCGCAGAGCCATTCTTTGCAGCTAGCATCGTGACCTATTGTGTTTGTGTAGGAGCGGGCGATACCAGGAAACCGGCGATGATCAATCTCGGTACCATGTGGCTGGTGCGCCTCACTCTGGCTTATGCGCTTTCCAAGAGCTATGGCTTGGAGGGTGTATGGATAGCGATGGCTACCGAACTCACATTCAGGGGAATCCTCTTCCTTATCCGCCTCTTCAGAGGTTCATGGATGAAGAGTTTTCATGTAGGTTAGGAATGGTTTTCTGCCTCCAATGTTAGTTTTAGGTTAAGATTTGCATACATCGGGAAGATATTCTCTAAAATGTTTGCAAATCTTTTTTATTTTTCTTAATTTTGCATCGCAGAAGGTAATCATGTTACTGGATATGTCGTTATATATTATGTGAACTTATTAAATAGCATGATATATATATAATAAGGTATATAGAAAGAATGATATAGAAAACAATAAATATATAAATAATTAAAATCAGATGAAACTAAGAAAGATTTTTGCAGCAGTTGTGCTGTTCCTTTCTGCAGGTACAGCGATGGCACAGCAGATGCCAGCTATTCCGGTAGACAAGAATGTGAAGATAGGTCGTCTTGATAATGGATTGACTTACTACATTCGTCACAACAGTTATCCTGAGCATGTAGCCAGTTTCTACATCGCTCAGAAAGTGGGTTCTATCAATGAGAATGATGACCAGCGCGGTTTGGCTCACCTCTTGGAGCACCTTGCCTTCAATGGTACCGACCATTTCAAGGGCAACTCTTTGCAGGACTATCTGCAGAGCATCGGTGTACAGTATGGCCGTAATCTTAACGCCTATACATCAGTAGAGAAGACTGTTTATTACTTCACAGATGTTCCTACTACCCGTACAACAGCCGTAGACTCCTGTATGCTTATCCTCAAGGACTGGAGTAATGGTATCAGTCTTACTGAAGATGCTATCGAGAGCGAGCGTGATGTGGTACACAATGAGTACCGTATGCGTATCGTTGGTCAGCAGCGCATGATAGAGCGTTCACTTCCTAAGCTCTATCAGGGCGAAAAGTATGGCTACCGTTTCCCTATCGGTTTGATGAGCGTTATCGATGGTTGTAAGCCAGAAACTCTCCGTGCTTACTACCGTAAATGGTATCGTCCAGACAATCAGGCTATTATCATCGTGGGTGATGTAGATGTAAATCATATCGAAGCTAAGATCAAGGAACTCTTCTCCGGTATCAAGGTACCTAAGAATGCCGCTAAGGTTGAGAAGGTAGAAGTATCTGATAATGATTCTGCCATCTATGTTATCGACAAGGATAAGGAGCAGCAGGTTGATCTCTTCCAGGTTTATATGAAGCACAATGCTGTGCCAGATTCTCTGAAGAGCAACATGAGCTATCTCCTGAAGGGATACATGGATAACGTGATTTCTTCTATGATTGCTGCCCGTTATGCTGAGAAGGCATTGGAGCCAGACTGTCCATATCTCCAGGCAAGTGCCGGTGACGGTTCATACCTGATTTCAAGCACTAAGGATGCTTTCACCCTTACCGGTGTGGCTAAGCCAGGAAAGATTAAGGAGGCTTATGCTGCTGTTCTCCGCGAGGCACAGCGTATGCATGAGTTCGGTTTCACAGCTACTGAGTATCAGCGTGCCAAGGATGAATTCATGAGCCAGGTTGACAAGGCGCTTGCCAACAAGGATAAGATGAAGAACGAGCAGTTTACCACCCAGTATGTGGATAACTTCACTTCTAACGAGCCTATTCCGTCAGTAGAAGAGGAGAGCCAGATTTGGAAGATGGTAGTTCCAAACTTGCCTCTTGAGGTTATCAACAGCTATGCCAAGCAGTTGGTTTGCCAGAGCGATACCAACCTTGTATCATTGGTAATGATGCGCGAGCAGGCTGGTGCCGTTTATCCTACCGAGCAGGAACTCTCTGCCATCGTAAAGCAGGTACGTGCTGAGAAGCTCGAGGCTTATGTGGATAATGTTAAGCAGGAGCCTCTCATCGCTCAGGCTCCTAAGGCTGGTAAGATTAAGAAGACTGTTGAGAACAAGAAGTTGGGCTTCAAGGAGTTGACTCTTTCTAATGGCGCTAAGGTGGTATTGAAGAAGACCGATTTCAAGGACAATGAGATTGCTTTCGCAGCTTCAGCCAATGTGGGTTATTCTACTTTCGGCAAGGAAGATTTCCTGAATGCTGCATTTGCAGCAGATGTGCTCGATGCTAGTGGCCTTGGCGATTTCTCAAGCAATGAGCTTGATAAGGCTTTGGCTGGTAAGCAGGCTGGCGTTTCGTTCAGCTTGAGTCCTTTCAATCATGGTTTGAAGGGTAATTCTACTCCTAAGGACATCGAAACCCTGATGCAGCTCATCTATCTCAAGATGACCGCAGTAAGCAAGGACCAGAAGAGCTTCGACAATATGAAGAGTATGATGGCTACTGTTCTTGCCAACAAGAGCAACAACCCAGGCCTCGTATATCAGGATTCTGTTCAGAGCACCCTCTATTTGGGTAGCAAACTTGCCCGTGTGCCAGAGGCAAGCGATATAAAGGATATCAACTACGACCGTATCCTGGAGATTGGTAAGCAGTTCTACGGCAATGCCAAGGACTTCACCTTCTATTTCGTAGGTAACTATGATGAGAAGACTCTCCTCCCACTCATCGAGCAGTATATTGCCAGTCTGCCAAACAATGGCTTCAAGCTGAAGAACAAGCAGATTCCTTATGCTAAGGGTAAGGTAAGCAATATCTTTACCAAGGCAATGGAGAATCCACAGAACCAGGCTACAGAAATCTGGTATACCAAGGCTCCATTCACCTTGAAGAATTCAGTTCTTGCTGATGTTTCAGCCCGTTTGCTGGAGATGAAGTATTTGCGTACTATCCGTGAGGAACTCAGCGCTGCTTATCATGCAGGAGCAAACTATGGTTTGCTTCGCGATTATGATAACAAGGCTGCCATCTCTATTACAGCTGTGGCTCAGCTGAACCCAGAGAAGTCGGATATCGCTATTCCTTACTTCTTCAAGGGTATGGATGAGACTATCGCCCAGCCAAATGCAGAAGACCTTCAGAAGGTGAAGGAGATTCTCCTGAAGCAGGCTGCTGTAAGCGAGAAGTCTAACGGCTATTGGCTTGGTGCGTTGAGCACATACGAGCGTATGGGTGTTGATACTCATAGCGATTACAAGGAGATGGTGAAGAATCTGAAGGCATCTGAGATTTCAGACTTCCTGAAGAATGTCATCTTGAAGAGTGGTAATCACTTCGAGATTATCATGAAGGCAGTGAAGAACGAGAAGTAAATTTCGGACTTGATATAATAAAACGAAAAAATCCCGTTGTACAAGCCAGATGGCTGACAACGGGATTTTTTCGTTTTTTTCTTTTCCCAAAATTTTTGAAACTCATCATTTAAGAGTCGTTTCGAAAAATCTCTCTTTTAAAAGAAAGGATGCGTCCTTATTATATATGTATAAGAGCACCATCTTTCCCTCCTTTACTTCATGTTGCTGAAGAGTATTAACCTCTTCTCTTTGCCTTAGAAGCAAGAGCCTCACGGCGATCCTGAAGAATCTGTTGGCATCTATCGATAGCCTGATTCTGATTTTCTGAATTTACCTTAATTAAATCATTCATAACCTATTGATATTTGTTAACTGCTTGCAAAGATAGAAGTTTCTACCTATTTCTAGGTACAAAATGCATGAAAATGCGTGTTTTATTCGTTATTTTTTGATTTATGTCAAAAAAATGTGCAATCGTTTGAACAGTTCCCCCTAGAATGATAATTGGTATTTCCTGAACGTTTTTTTCATTATCTTTTAAACGAATTGTCATCGCAATCGTCTATAATAACGTAAAAAGAGTAGAAATGATGAGTTTTTAGGGAGATTCATACGCGAAATAGGGATTTTTCTTATCATATTCCCGTTTTTTTTGCGAACTTTGCACCCGAAAGAACAATAGAAAGTGTGGGTATATATAAATAAGAGTGATAAAAATAAATATATAGAAAGCAATGAAAAAAGTATTTCTTTTGGCTGCCCTCGTGCTCGCATGCACAGCTGGCAGCAACGCAAGCGCTATGAACGAGGCTGCGCTCAATGCCTCAATGTCTGAGATGATGCCGGTTAAGAAAACGGCTAAGAAGACAGCAAAGAAGACTTCAAAGAAGACTTCGACCAAGAAAACTTCTACAAAGAAGACAACTTCTGCAGCATCTAACACAACAGCAGCGACAACAACAACTGCTGCAACAACAACCAGCAATGCCGCCGCTTCTACCAGTGCAACCAGCAATGCAGGCTCAGCCGTTGCAGGTATCTTGGGTGCTGTACTGGGCGGAAACTCTAACAGCAGCAGCTCTGCAGGTAGCAGCATTATCAATGGCATTCTGAATAATGTGATCGGTTCAGGTACCTTCAGCAAGCAGGATCTCTGTGCCCATACCTGGAAGTACAGCAAGCCGGGATGCGCCTTTACCTCTGAGAATCTCCTGGCAAAGGCTGGCGGTGAGATAGCTGCCAACAAGGTAGAGGAGAAGTTGGGTGAGTATTACAGCAAGTTTGGCTTCAGCGGCTCAAACACCTATTTCACCTTCAAAACTGATGGAACTTTCGCTGCCAAGATAGATGGCAAGTCATGGCAGGGCAATTATACTTTTGATGAGAAGACTCATGCCATTCAGATGAAGGGCTTGCTCTTGAGTATGTCGGGCTATGCTACGAAGACTGCCAACGGCATCAGCCTGCTCTTCGACCAGAAGAAGTTGCTCAACCTCATCAAGACCATGAGTGCCCTCAAGGGTAGTTCTACCCTCAGCGCTATCGGTACTATCGCCAATAATTACGATGGTATGCGTGTAGGTTTCGAGATGACTAAGTAATCCTGAAGGATAGAATCCATAACTGAGCCTTCTGTTGGAGTGGGCTCAGTCAATAGAAATCGCCCTGTAAGAAATAAAGCATCTTTCAAGCTATGCTTTGCTCTTTACAGGGCGATTTTTCTTGTTTATTTCACGTTCAGTTTCATTGTCTTTACATCCTTGCTGTTGGTTCCTATCATAATCTGGAAGTCGCCTGGTTCTATCACGTGCTTCAGATCTGCGTTGTAGAACTTGAGCATATCTGGGGTAATATCAAAGCTTACCTCCTTGCTCTCACCTGCTGCCAGATGGATGCGCTGGAAACCTTTCAGTTCCTTTACAGGGCGGGAGATGCTGGCTACCATGTCACGTATGTAGAGCTGCACAATCTCGTCGGCATCGCGGGAGCCATTGTTCTTAACGGTGACGCTAGCTGTAATCTTCTTGCCATCCTGCCATTCGGTAGCCTCCTCATTGCTGATGCTGGCCTCCTGGCTGCTCAGGCGGAAGTTGCTGTATGAAAAGTAGGTGTAGCTCAAGCCGTAACCGAAAGGATAGAGCGGACCATTGCTTACATCCAGACAGTTGCTGGCAAATTTGGCAAACTTCTCATTATCGTCTGCTACAGGGCGGCCGGTGTTCTGATGGTTGTAGTAGAGAGGCTCCTGACCGGTAGTCTTAGGCATCGAAGTGGTGAGCTTACCCGATGGCGATTTGTCGCCAAAGATGACATCGCAGAGTGCATCGCCCATCTCTGAGCCTCCAAACCATACATTCATGATGGCTGGTACATGGACTTTCTCCCAAGTAAGAACCGTAGGACGGCCCGCAAAGTTGAGGAGCACTACTGGCTTGCCCGTCTTCAGAAGTTCGGCAAGCAGTTCGCGCTGTACGTCCGGCATCTCCAGGTTGGTACGGCTACCGCATTCGCCACTCATCTCGGCACTTTCGCCCATAGCACATACTATCACGTCAGCCTCTTTAGCTATCTTCAGTGCTTCAGCCTTCATTTCAGCCTCGTTGCCCCAGTTGATCGGTTTACCGGATTCGCCGTTTTGCTGCAGTTCCTGATTGCGCCAGATATTGCTTCCCTGGGCATATAATAAGGTGGCTTTTCCGGCAAGAGCATGCTCCATCGCTTCCTTGATGGTGGTATATTTAGATGGTACCTGTGCCACGCTCCATGTACCGGCTATATTGTTTCGGGTGTCGGCAAGCGGACCTATCAGGGCTATCTTTCCTTCCTTCTTCAGTGGCAGGATATTTCCTTCGTTCTTCAGGAGCACGAAGGTCTCTGCTGCTACATCGCGGGCTGCCTGACGGTTCTCTGCGGTATAAATCTCGCTCTTGCTGCGCTTGGTGTTGCAGTAGCGGTAAGGGTCGCTGAACAGGCCCAGTTTATATTTCGCTTCCAGGATGCGGCGGCAGGCGATGTTCACATCCTCCTCGCTCACCTTTCCTTCTGCTATGCTCTTTGCCAGATGCTTTACGAAGGCGTTGGAACACATGTCCATATCGGTACCCGCCTTCAGTGCCTGTTCTGAAGCCTCCTGGATGTCTTTTGCCGTTCCGTGCTGCAGAATCTCGGCGATAGAAGCGTAATCGGTAACCACGAAACCGTTGAATCCCCATTGCTTTCTCAAGACATCGGTCATCATCCATTTGTTGGCTGTAGCAGGTATGTAGTCGATGAGATTGAATGAAGACATCACGCTGCCTACGCCAGCCTTCACCACTGCCTCGTAAGGTGGCAGATACTGGTTCATCATGCGCATGCGGCTCATATCTACCGTGTTATATTCCTTTCCGCTCTCAACGCCTCCGTACAGGGCAAAATGCTTCAGACAGGCCATGATGCGGTTGGCTCTCAGAATCTCTTCTGTGCGCATATCCACGCCCTGGTAGCCCTGAGTCATCGCTGCTCCCATCATGCCGCTAAGATAAGGATCCTCGCCATTTCCTTCGCTGATTCGTCCCCAGCGGGCATCGAGTGCGATGTCTACCATAGGAGAGAATGTCCAGTTGATACCATCGGCACTGGCTTCCTTGGCCGATACTTCGCCTACTTTCTTCAACGCCTCGGTATCCCATGAGCAGGAGAGGGCGAGAGGGATAGGGAACATCGTCTCGTAACCATGAATCACATCCATACCTACGAGCAGCGGAATGCCCAGACGGCTGTTCTTGATGGCGATTTCCTGCAGAGCCTTGATTTTATCGAGGCCTTTGATGTTGAAAACTCCGCCCATGTTGCCCTGGGCGATATCGCTGCCTACCTGAGTATCAAGTGCGCCGCCGGTGGTGATGTCGCCAGCTACCATCAGGTTCAGCTGACCAATCTTTTCCTGTAGCGTCATCTTCGCCATCAGTTGGTCGATATACTCCTTCATGGGTAGAATCTTGCCTTTCTTGGTTGTGGCAGTTACTTTTTTCTTAGGGGCTGCTGTATGGGCGAAAGCAGGTGCTGCCATAGAACCAGCCAAAAGAAATGTGAGTGATAAAAGTGCTGTTCTCATTGTTTATTATGTTAATTGTTATTTTTGATGCTTATCTTCTGCAAAGATAATAAAAAAGATGATACGATGCGCGATAGAAATGTTAAAATGTGGATGAAATTTTCTTTTCCAGGAAGAGATGTGTCTGATAATGAGATGGATAAGAAAAATGGAGAATATATAAAAAGTGGATGCGGTATAGACGAAAAATGCGAAGAAATCTATATTTCTTCTATATTAGATTTTGTCGTTTCCGATTTTTTTATTACTTTTGCACATGAAACCTCATGAAAATAAATCAATCTTAAACGGAATCAAGTTGATGTATCGCGTAAATGAATTATGGGGAAAGGCATTCTTCTTCCTGCTCTTTGTCTTGATGCCTCTTTCTCTTGCAGCAAAAACAACAGATAATATAGAGCAGCTTTTTCAGAGTCTGGACAACGCCATTGCCCATTCGGCTGATTATGTGAAGGTACGTGAAGCCCGAATTTGCGATTGGGAGCAGAAACTGAAGACCGCCAGGCGCCTAAGCAGTAAGTATGATGCCTGTTTTGCGCTCTTTGAGGAATACCGCTCCTACAAGAATGACATGGCGCTGAAATACATCAATCAGTGTATGGAACTTGCTATCAGAATGGGCGATAAAAAGAAGGTGGGGAATGCCAAGGCGCTGCTTGCTTTCCAGGAATCTACCACGGGCGATTATGCCGAATCATACGACCTGCTGAAGTCTGTCAATATCGCTGATCTTGATGCTGAGGGCAAACGCAACTACCTCTGGGCTTGCCAGCATCTGTATGGCGAGATGGCATATTATTCCAACGTTCCTTCCTTGAAGAAATATTATGCCGGCAAGCATAATGCCTATCAGGCTGCAATAGACAGCACATTCAGCCATGATGATGACCTTTATCTGCAGATGCAGGAGGTGAGGGCACGCGATGCAGGCAATATGAAGGAGGCTTTGCGATTGAGCGATAAGCGGCTGGCGATGACGAAACCGGGCACCCATCAGTATGCCATCGTACAGTTTTATCGCGGCTTGACTTACAATCAGTTTGGTGATAAAGAACAGTTCCTCCGCTGCCTCTTGCGTTCTGCTATCTGCGATGTCCAGTTGGCTGTGATGGACCAGGGGTCTCTCTGGGAAGTTGCCAATCTGCTCAACGCCGAACCGGGCGAGCAGAAGCGCTCTCATGAGTATATCAAGTTTGCCTGGCAGTCGGCTACCATTTTCAATACGCCTAGCCGCAGCCGCCAGATCATGCCTGTGCTCACGCAGATTGAGGAGGGCTATCAGAAAGAACTTTCAGCGAGCAACCAGCATCTGCGGCTCATGGTAGCGTGTTCAGCCTTGCTTCTCTTTGTGGTTATGCTCTTGCTCTACTATGCCAACAAGCAGCGCAAGCGCATTGCTGCGGCTCATCATAAGCTGAAGGAAACCAACCATGCCTTGCAGTTGGCAAATGAGCGTCTTAACGAGATGAACCAGTCACTCAACGAGATGAACCAGTCTCTTAACGAGATGAACCATTCTCTCAACGAGAGTAACAAGATGAAGGAGGTATATATTGGTCGATTCCTGCGCCTTTGTGCCATCTATGTCGACAAGATAGAGACCATGCGCAAGCGAGTAGTGAAACTGGTGAAGGCAAGAGAACTCAACAAGTTGCTGGAGCAGATGCAGGCTGGCGAGCCCTACATGGGTGAACTGTATGAGTATTTCGATTCCGCCTTCCTGAAGCTCTTCCCTGACTTTGTTGAGGAGTTCAATGCCCTCTTGAAGCCTGAAGAGCGTATCGTGCTCGAAGATGACAGCCATCTTTCTACCACCCTCCGTATCTTTGCCCTTATCCGTCTGGGCATCGAGGACAGTTCTAAGATTGCCGAGTTCCTTCACTATTCTGTGAACACTATCTATAATTATCGCGCCAAAATCAAGAATAGTGCCATCTGTGACAGGGAAGAGTTCGAGCAGCGCGTGAAGCAGATTGGCATGAAATAAGCCTTTCTGGGCGTAATGGCGCAAACTTGCGAAAATTCAGGAGTAAATGCTGCAGATACCCATGCGCCCTGTTTTAGGGTGTCAAGTGGGTTAATCTTCTGATAATCAAAATATTGATATTTTTGGAAAATCCCCGTTCCTACGCGAGCTTGTCAATGGATGAAAAGCAGGGGAAAACAATAAAAGCTTGTTACGGCGTTTCACCGTAACAAGCTTTTATGCGTTATATTTATTTCTTCCCTCCGTTCAATTTCTCAGAATCGAATCATTCTTTTTAAAAGAGCTCGAAGGCTTTCTTGAGCTTCAGGTTATCGGCTGCATTACCAACAAGAGCCTCAAACTTTCCGGCTTCAGCCTTCCAGGATGAAGATGCCTCATCGTAGAAACTGAGGGCCTCTTTGCTGATGGTGATGCTGATATCCTTGCTCTCACCTGGCTGGAGATAAACCTTCTGGAATCCCTTCAGCTCCTTCTGAGGGCGGTCTACTGATGCCTTGACATCGTGGATGTAGAGCTGAACCGTCTCGGCTCCGGCACGCTTTCCGGTATTCTTTACGTTTACGGTAAAGGTGATTGTGCCGTCCTGCTTCATCTGCGCCTTGTCGCTGCGGAGATTAGAGATGGCAAACTGGGTGTAGCTCAAGCCGTGACCGAATGCAAAGGTAGGCTTGATGCGCTCCTTATCGGTCCAGCGGTAACCTACATAGATGCCTTCCTTATATTCCTCATCAATGATGTTGCCCTTCGTGCTGGCTCCACCTTCCTGACGCCAGGTTCCCGGATAGGTATTGAGTGCATGAGCACCTGTTTCCTTCAGCGAGTTGACCCATGTAAACGGCAACTTGCCGCTAGGGTTTGCATCGCCTGTAAGGATGCTTGCAAGGGCTTCGCCGCTCTCCGAACCGATGAACCAGCCCTGTACGATGCCGGCAACCTTAGCCTTCCAAGGCATAGCTACCGCATTGCCCGAGATGTTGACATAAACGAAGTTTCTGTTTGCCTTAGCCAAAGCCTCGATCAGCTTATCCTGATGGTATGGCAGTTCATAATGCTTGCGGTCGTGACCCTCACAGTCCTGGAAATCGCTCTTGTTCAGACCACCAAACATGATGACATAGTCGGCTGTCTTGGCTTTCTCTACGGCTTCGGCTATCAGTTCAGCCTCGCTGCGCTTGTCTTCCAGGTTCTGGCCGGTTGTAACGCCATTGTAGTTGCCCGTTACATCGCCCACATATCCGCGTGCATAATCTACCTCGATGCCGTCCTTTCCCAAGCGCGTCTTCAGACCATCGAGAGGCGAAATCTCGCGCTGTACCTTGAGCGAAGAAGAGCCTCCGCCTACGGTCATCATCTTGATGGCATTCTCGCCTACTACCAGTATGCGCTTAGCCTTCTGGGTGTTGATAGGGAGCACATTGTTCCTGTTCTGGAGCAATACGATGCCTTCCTCAGCAATCTGTCTGGCTGCTGCATAATGGCTCTCGGAACAGAGGAAACCATGAGGGCGGTTCGGATTCATCGTGGTGCGATAGAAGAGGCGCAATACGCGGCGCACCTTATCGTCCAGCTCCTTCTGGGTGAACTTGCCTTCCTGTATGGCCTTCATGTAAGGCATGGAGAGATAATAGTTGTCGTAGGCATTGGTAGCGCCCATCGTAAGACCGTCTGTCCAGGTGCCGAACTCCATATCCAGCCCGTTCTTTACAGACTGCTCCAGGTCGTGGGCACCGCCCCAGTCGCTTACCACGACACCATCATACTTCCAGTCGCCCTTCAGAATCTTGTTCAGGGTCCACTGGTTATGGCAGTTGTGCTCATTCTTATATAGGTTGTAGGCTCCCATGATACCCCATGTCTTACCCTTCTCAACAGCCGCCTTGAAGGCAGGGAGATAGATTTCGTGGAGAGCACGGTCGCTGACGATTACGTTCACCTGATGGCGGTATTCCTCATCGTTGTTCAGGCAATAGTGCTTTACGCAGGCTGATACGCCCTTAGACTGCAATCCCTGTATATACGGCACTACCATGATGCTTGCCAGGAACGGATCTTCGCCCATATACTCGAAGTTGCGACCGTTGAGAGGCGTGCGGTATATATTGACGCCAGGGCCCAGAATCATGTCCTTGCCGCGATACAGGGCTTCTTCGCCCAATGCTTCGCCATAGATGCGGCTCATCTGCGGATTCCATGATGCGGCAAGACAGGTGAGGGCAGGAAAGGCTACACAGGAGTCGTTGGTCTGACCAGCCTGTTCCCACTCATCCCACAATACGTCAGGACGCACTCCGTGAGGTCCGTCATCCGTCCAGAAGTCAGGAAATCCCAAGCGTGGTACACCGGCTGATGAAAACTTGCTCTGAGCATGGATGATGCGTATCTTCTCTGCCAGTGTCATGCGGGAGATGGCATCGTCGATGCGCTGCTCTACCGGCTTGGTCTGGTCGAGATAGACTGGCAATCGTCTGGTAGTCTGTTGTGCCTGAGATGGAGCGATGGCTGCAACCGACAGGACACATGATAAAATGAACTGTTTCATAAGTAATGAATTTATTATGGTTTGTTTATTTCTTGCAGTTGTTTGTTTTGCACACCGCCTCTCACGTTTTTTGTGCGTTTAGGCGTATATGCTCATTCATCTGCAAAATTACTAAATAAATAATGGAAAAATGATGTGTGATAAGTGAAAAGTGGATGGGTGCAAAAGTGTAACTTTTGTAAGTTGTTGATAATGAGAAGTATAATGAGCGATGTGCGTTATTGAAAAGTGGCAGAGTGTGAACACTGAAATATACTAATATAACGTTTCAGGGGTGTTCTAGCCTCATTTTCTCCATTTTACCCCATCCACTTTCGTATAGTTATTAAAAATAGATAAGTATCTGAAAACTAGCGATATAAGTTGTTTAAAGCAAGTGTTTTTCCCACTTATCTGTTGAAGGGGCTAGGAATTATCAAAAAAACATATTATATTTGCAATCGGAAACACGGCTTAACGCATTTTAGGAAATGCACAGCCGCACAGTCTTATACATTATTATAATAGAGTGAACTAACAAACAGATATTTTTCTAAACTAATAATCGAATATGAAAACAAAAAGTCTATTGCTGGCGACTGCATTATTGATGTCGACGTCAGCGCTCGCACAGAAAAACACCTTCAAGGGTGTCGTGTTGGATGACCTGGGTGAACCCGTTATCGGAGCCACCGTACAGGTTAAAGGCGTCAAGGGTACCGGTGCAATTACCGACCTTGATGGTAACTTTGTCATTGATGCAGATGCTAACCAGACCTTGGTTATCACCTACATTGGCTACAAGGATGCTGAGATCCGTCCTTCAGCCAACATGAAGATTACTCTGAAACAAGACGACAAAGCTTTGGACGAAGTGGTTGTTGTAGGTTACGGTGTTCAGAAGAAGAGCGTGGTAACTGCTGCTATCGCTAAAGTGAGCACCGAAGATTTGGCTGGCAAGAGCCCAGTGCGTGTTGATAACGCATTGAAGGGTCTGGCTGCCGGTGTCAACGTAACCTCTTCTTCAGGTCAGCCTGGTGCATCTCCTAAGGTTCGTATTCGTGGTACAGGTACTATCAGCAATTCAGATCCTCTCTACATCGTAGACGGCATGCCTATCGAGGGTGGTCTCGACTATCTCAACCCTAGTGATATCGAGAGTATCGAGGTGTTGAAGGATGCTGCTTCGGGTGCTATCTATGGTGCCCGTGCTGCCAACGGTGTAATTCTCGTAACCACCAAGAAGGGTAAGATGGGCAAGGCACAGATCAGCTACAATTTCTCTTACGGCTGGCAGAGCGCATGGAAGAAGCGTGATGTAACAAGCGCCACTGACTACGCCATCCTTCAGAACGAGCGTGCAGTGAATGGTGGTCAGGCTCCTATCTATGCTGATCCATACAAACTGACTGACTCTAATGGCAATCCTATCAATGGATTTGGTACTGATTGGCAGGACTTGGTATTCAA
>OOCI01001825.1_pt1 | contig 14646 bp, 15 predicted proteins | sample 1671761 | NCBI WGS metagenome assembly OOCI01 (sample SAMN06348190, study PRJEB24527) | human gut metagenome | biome: human gut; feature: ankylosing spondylitis patient; material: feces | host: Homo sapiens | place: China | collected 2015-10
GGTGGAGTTCACCACCGGGTTCTTGTTGGAGTTCTCCTGCTTGGCCTCCTCGTTGTTGCACTCGATGAGGCTGAGGATCTTGTCGTCGGTGGTGTTGGACTTACGCACCAGAGAACGGGTGTAGCGGTAGGTGATATAGTGCTTGGCGACCTCGAAGGCGCCGTGGGCCATGATATAGTGCTCCACCATATCCTGTATCTCCTCCACGGTAGGTGCGCGGTTCATCTTCTGGCACTGCAGGTCCACGGACTCCGCGATGCGCTGGATCTGCACCGGCGTCATCCGATCCACTTCCTCCACGGACTCGTTGGCCTTGGTGATGGCGATAATGATCTTGGTGATGTCAAAGCCCACCTCGGCGCCGTTTCTCTTGATGATCTTCATAGTACGTCCTCCTGTCTCATCTATCTCTCCCTGCCGTCCCGGCGGCACACAGCTCTAAGCCTGCACCCGCAGCGATGCGTGTGTTGATATAATACACTACATCTTGTGCCGTTTCAAGAGCAAAAAACAAAATATAGGAAAATAACCTGCCAAAAAGTACACCCTATTTTTGTGCACTTTGTCAAAGTTACACAAGATATAGTGATTTGTCCACCGCGCAAACACACTAAATATAGTGCCGGTATGCTGCGAAGTTGTCAGAAGCACCATCTCTGGCCGTTAAAGCACGGCACAGTATGAAATATCCCATTGCGCGGATATGCATAATATGGTATACTGACTCAAATACGTTATTCTGTCGAAAGGAGGGCCGGCTATGCGTGGCGATACCCGTTCCCTGATCCACGGCATCATCAACCTGATCGTTCCGTTCTTTATCTACGACCTGGCCTCGCTGTTGGTGGGCGCCATCACTGCGGCCAACTATGATCCCTGGCTGGCCTTCTGGCCCATGACCATTCTGCTGTGGCTGCCCTTTGTGTCTGACGCGGTCTGCGTCGTGGTGGCTGCCGTGCGCTTCCAGCGTCGGGGCCGTACCCGCGCGCTGCTGGGACTGATCTTCTCCGTGGGCGCAGCGGCGCTGTACTATATGCTGCGCTTCCAGCTGCATTTCACGCTGTCCCAGCTGAAAGATATGTTCTGACAGGGAGGAGGACCCCCATGCGTCCCGATTTCATTCCCGTCGGCGCTGTTGTCAACGCCCACGGTATCCGCGGCGAGGTCAAGGTGAACCCCGCCGGCTTCGACCCGGAGTTCATCGCCTCGTTCAAGACCCTCTATATCGGCGGTCAGCCCGTGAAGGTCATCTCCGCCCGGGTCCATAAATCCACCGTCCTGCTGGCCTTGCCCGGCGTCGCCACTATGGACGATGCCCTGGCGCTGAAGGGCAAAACGGTCTCCATCCGCCGCACCGACGCCAAGCTGCCCAAGGGCCAGTACTTCGATGCCGAGCTGGAGGGCTGCACCGTTCTGGACGATGCCACCGGCGAAGAACTGGGCAAGCTGGACAAGGTGCTCCACTATCCCGCCCACAAGGTCTACCAGGTCCGTGGCGGTGCCCACGAGTACCTGATCCCCGCCGTGCCGGAGGTCTTTATCGCTTCCGCGGACCCAGATGCCGGGATCATTCGCGTACACATGATGAAAGGACTGGCCACCGATGAGAATTGACATCATGACCCTGTTCCCCGACGCGGTGGAAGCGATGATGGGTTCGTCCATCATCGGTCGTGCCCGGGAACGGGGCTTTGTCACTATACAGACCCACCAGATACGGGACTACACCACCAACAAGCAGATGCAGGTGGATGACTATCCCTACGGCGGCGGCCGCGGCGCGGTCATGCAGGCAGATCCTCTGTACCGCTGCTGGCAGCATATCTGCGATGAAGCGGGGGAGAGGGTCCACACCATCTATATGTCCCCCTGCGGCCGGGTGCTGACCCAGCAGGTAGCCCGTGAACTGAAGGCACAGTATGACCATCTTATCCTGGTCTGCGGCCACTACGAGGGCGTGGATCAGCGCTTCCTGGACGAGTGCGTGGACGAGGAGATATCCACAGGCGACTTTGTCCTCACCGGCGGCGAGATACCCGCCATGGCTCTGGCGGACTGCCTGTGCCGCATGGTCCCCGGCGTCCTGCCGGAGGAGAGCTGTTACACCGACGAGAGCCACTGGAACGGCCTTTTGGAGTATCCCCAGTACTCCCGCCCGGAGGAATGGCACGGCCGCAGGGTGCCCGAGGTCCTGCTCAGCGGCCATCACGGCAATGTGGCTGACTGGCGCACGAAGGAGAGCTACAAGCGCACCATGGCCCGCCGCCCGGATATGTGGGCGCGGTTCGACCTGACCCAGGTCCACAGCCGCCACGACAAGAAGGTCCTGGCCCAGGCCCTGGAGGAATACGCCCGGGAGCAGGGCGGTGCCCCCGAAACCGAATAAGCCGAAAGCGGCAGGGACCTCCCTGCCGCTTTTTTCCGGTTATTTCCACGGATTTGCCAGAAAAACGACACTTATTCCAATTTCGCTGTTGTACTTCGCCCAAAAATCCGCTATAATAAGGAAGCAAAATCCGGCAGTATGCTGAAAATATGAGGAGGAACACCGAATGAACGAGAAATACAGCGCTCTGTTTACCCCCTGGAAGATCGGCAACGTGGAGATCAAGAACCGTATCGTGCAGCCCTCTATGGGCGGTACGTCCCTGTTCGGCTGGCTGGAGCCCTGTCACTTCGACAAGGAAGCGGCCTACCACATCCTGAACCGCGCCCAGAACAACGTGGGCCTGGTGCTGCCGGGTATGCAGTGTGTCCGCGACACCATGGGCGGCCGCTGGCTGTACCAGAACAAAAAGATGTTCAAGGACCTGGCCGAGTGGCTGCCGGAGTTCCACAAGACCGGCTCCAAGCTGTTTGTCCAGCTGTCCGCCGGTATGGGCCGTTCCATGGCTATCAACGAGATCATGGTCAAGATGCTCCAGAACAAGGCCTTCGGCGCCGTGGGCAAGCCCTTCCTGAACGTGGACTACATCACCGCCTCCGCCTCCGCCACCCCCAACCGCTGGTATCCCGAGTGCAAGTCCCGCCCCCTGACCGTGGAGGAGATCCGCGAGATGGTGGACGCCTTTGCCAAGACCGCCAAGCTCCTGCAGGACGCCGGCGTTGACGGTGTCGAGATCCACGCGGTGCATGAGGGCTATCTGCTGGACCAGTTCACCATTGCCAACATGAACTACCGTACCGACGAATACGGCGGCTCCTTCGAAAACCGCTACCGCTTCGCTGTGGAGATCGTCCAGGCCATCAAGGCTGTCTGCGGCAAGGACTTCCCCGTGGCCCTGCGTTACTCCGTGGTGTCCAAGACCAAGGGCTTCGGCCAGGGCGCCGTTCCCGGCGAGGAGTTCGTGGAGTTCGGCCGCGATATGGCCGAGTCCGAGAAGGCCATCAAGTACCTGGAGGATGCCGGCTACGATATGTTCGACTGCGACAACGGCACCTACGATGCCTGGTACTGGGCCCATCCCCCGGTCTATATGCCCGAGAACTGCAACCTCTCCGAGGTGGAACACATCAAGAACTTCACCACCAAGCCCGTGGTCTGCGCCGGTAAGATGGACCCCGCCAAGGCCGCCGAGGAGATCGCCGCCGGCCGTCTGGACGCCGTGGGCATCGCCCGCCAGAACCTGGTGGACCCCGAGTGGGTCAACAAGATCCTGGAGGACCGCGTAGAGGACATCAAGCCCTGCATCAACTGTCACAACGCCTGCTTCAGCTTCAACAAGTCCAAGAGCACACCCAATATGCAGCCCATGGACGACTCCCTGCACCTGGCCCGCTGCGCCCTGACGCCCAGCACCATGCAGCACAACAAGTACAAGATCGTTCCCACCCGCAAGCCCAAGAAGGTCGCCATCATCGGCGGCGGCATCGGCGGCATGGAGTGCGCCCTGGTGCTCAAGCAGCGCGGCCACACCCCCGTCATCTTCGAAAAGACCAGCGAGCTGGGCGGCCTGTACATCACCGCCTCCGCCATGAGCTTCAAGGAGGCCGATAAGGCCCTGCTGCGCTGGTACGAGCATGAGCTGAAGAAGAACGACATCGAAGTCCGCTTCAACATGGAGATCAACGCCCCCGCCACCCTGCGCCGCGAGTTCGACGAGATCATCGTCTGCACCGGCTCCCATCCCAAGACCCTGCCGGTCAAGGGCTTCAACAAGACCATCAACTTCACCCAGCTGCTGTTGAACCAGGTGGACGCCGGCGACCGCATCGTCTTCTTCGGCGGCGGCCAGTCCTCCTGCGAGGCCGCCTACGAGATGGTCCTCCAGGGCAAGCACCCCATCATCGTGGAGTACGCCGACGACCTGATCGCCACCCCCGGCACCTGCCTGGCCAACGCCTCCTTCCTCCGCGAGATGCTGGCGTTCAAGAAGGTCCCCGTCTACCTGAACGCCACCATCACCGAGATCGGCGACGGCTTCGTCATGGTCAAGCAGCAGGACGGCACCGAGATCCGCATCGAGTGTGACAGCGTGGTCAACGGCATCGGCTTCGTGCCCGCTCCCATCGCCGCCGATGACCACAAGGTCTACCGTGTCGGCACCTGCGAGAAGTGGGGCAACCTCCGCAACGTCATTTGGGGCGCCTGGGACGTCTGTATGCACATCTGAAAAATCCCCCAAAAAAGAAGCACCCTCCGGGTGCTTCTTTTTCATGCCAATTTGCTTCCTCTTTGCCTTCCCCTTGAGGGGTTCGCGGTGTTGAATGACAGGCCGGTGGCCTGTCAGACCCGCGAACCGACCGACCCGCAGGGAGACAGGTGCCCCGCAGGGGCGGATGAGGTGTGCGCCCGCAGGGCGTCACTTCCGCTTTTTCCCCAAAACCACAGCGGAGCCGCTCAAACTCAGCACCGCCATCCCCACGTACACGCTAACTCCCGCGTCAAACGTCTTGGGGCTGCCCTTGGCCGTGTCCGCGCTGCCGTCAGCAGGGGAGTAGTAGTAATACTTCGCCGCTTCTTTCGTCCACTTGGCGTACAGCGTCAAGGCCTGCGTCACTTTTTCACTTTCGGTAAATGTGTACTCCGTGGTAAACGCCTCGTCCGTATACCACCCGCCGAAGTCATACCCACTGCGGGTCGGATCGGCGGGCTTGGTGGCCGCCGCGTTGGCCCGTATCTGTCCCGGTACGTCGCTTCCGCCGTTACTGTTGAACGTTACGGTGTACAGCGTTATGCCGTTTGGCTGTCCGGGATCAAATGTCCCGCCGGTGACGGCGACCATCCCAGTGCAATAGGGTGAGGCATAAATGTTGCCGCGGAAGGTCCCGCCCTCGATCACAGCACGGTCAGCAGGATTGCTTGGATTTAAGTACATTGCGGAGGATTTATCCTGACTGGCCGTACAGTCTCTCACGAACGCGTCCCCGCATATGGTGATGTTGCGAAGGCTGGATATGCCGCCGCCATATCCATAAGCGGCGGTGCAGTTACGGATGGTGCCGCCGTTCATGGTAAAGCTGCCAAGCGCATAGTCTCCGTCACGGTCAGCCACGTACACGCCGCCGCCCCGCGCTGCGGTGCAGCCTGCGATTTTTCCGGCCTTCATCACAAAGCTGGCGCTTCGTGCCACGAGTACGCCTCCCGCGGTGTTGTGTTCGCCAACCGCAGAGCAGCCCACGATGTTGCCGCCCTCCATCACGAAGCTGGCGTCCTGATTGATAAACACACCGCCGCCGCCGTTCTCACTAATGCTGCCATACACACTACTGAAAGAATGTTCGCGGCCGATCCCGCCGGTGATGACCCCGCCCTTAACGATCTCGGTGCCCGCGTTTTCGTTCAGCGTCCAAAGGCCGGTGGCCTCCTTGACGAATTTGTGTATGGCGTCGGGGTTACTGTCCACCAGCGTCAGCGTGCCGCTGTCCATCTGGATAACGCTGTCGTTTGCGTCTCTGTTTTCATGTTGCAGCACAAATCCGTTCAGGTCCAGCGTCACATCCCCCTGAATGACCAGCGCCTGCGTCAGCTTCACATTGTTGCACAGATAGTACGTGCCGCTATTCAGCGTCTTTTCGCTGATCGTGACCGGCGCACCTATTGTGCTGCCCGACATATTTTCTTCTGTCAGCTTTTCTCCGGCGGGTGTACCCTTGATTTTTGTCGTCAGCAGCAGCGTGCTGCCCTTTTGAATGTTGTAGTTTGCTAATGTGCGGCCATCTACTAACAATTTTCCGCCGTAATAGAGATGCTGCTCCCCAGCAGCGATTTTGGTTTTCATCTCCAATTCTTCTTTTACGTTGTCGATGCTGTCCCCAGACTCCACATCAAGCGCGATCGTCTCGCCGCTTGGCAGCTCCACATTAAGATAAAAGCCCGTGGGCAACGTCGCCCACGCTGCGGTGCTGAGCACCGCAGCCAGACAGCCTGCCAGTACCAGCGCCAGAAATCGTCTCTTCATCCGTTTGCTCCTTTCGCTCCCGTGCGCGCCGAAGCGCGCGCCTCGTATCCTCTCTCCCTCAGTATACCGGATTTTCCAGTTTCCACAACCCGTATCTGCAAATAGGATAACGGTAAAAAATATCCCCCGGCCAAAAGCCGGGGGATGCGTATCTATTTCTCTTCTTCGTGGTATACGGACGGGAACATGGCCTTCAGCAGGTTGTACGTCCGGTTGTGGCTGTCCGCCCACTCCCGGTGCTCCGCCTCCAGCTTCTCCTTGTCGCCGTACAGCTCCAGCGCGTGGCAGGTGTCCACATAGGCCTTCTGCATCTGCCGCATCCGCGCGCTCATGTGCTGCAAAAGACTCATGATCTTCGCCGGCTTCTCCCGGAAGTATGCGCTGAAGTTGTCATAGGTGATCTCGCTGACAATGGTGTTCTCCAGCGCCACCGCCGTGGTGTTCCGGGGCCGCGACTCCAGAAAGCTGATGACGTTGAAGAAGTCGCCCTCCTGTAGGGTCACCACCTCCACCTGCTCCGGCATCCCATAGTCGAAATACACCCCCACGCTGCCGTAGAGGATGTTGTACATGCTCATCACCATCTCCTTGGGTCGGCAGATGATCTCGCCCTTCTTATAGCGTTTTTCCGTATGCGGCATAAAAAACCTCCTGAAATGCGCCTGTTGACGCAGCTTGGTGTGCGCCTCGCGCGGAAAATGTGGTGTGGTATCAACAAAGTATAAAAAAGGGAACATAAAAGTAAAGCATCGCTGCCTAAATTGTATCATATACGTGCCCCCTTGTCGACACTTTTTCTTGCCAAAACAAACCAAATGTGTCATACTGAGGGGGTAAAGGAAGTGGAACATTTTGAACTATTTTGCCCCAAAACTATCCTCTGATGAACTGCGGAAAATGAGCGCCATCGCCCTGGCCCATATGGGTGATGCGGTCTATGAAACGCTGGTCCGCACCTGGCTTTGTGTCCACGGTACAGCGACAGGCAAGGATCTGCACCGCGCCACCATCGCCCTGGTCTGCGCCCCCGCCCAGGCGGAAAAAATACAGAAGGTGCTCCCGCTGCTCACGGACGAGGAGCAGGCGGTCTACAAGCGCGGCCGCAACGCCAACGTCCACACCATGTCCCGCAGCGCCACCCCGGCCCAGTACCATTCCGCCACCGGTTTGGAGTGTTTAATGGGTTATTTATACTTAAAAGGTGATAAAAACCGCGCGGAGGAGCTGTTCCGCGCCATGATGGAGGAGACCTGATATGCCCCTGGATGCCGTATGCCTGCAAGCTGTGGTGGCGGAGCTTTCGCCCCTGGTCGCCGGCAGCCGTATCGAGAAGATACAGCAGCCTGCCCGCGACCAGGTGGTGCTGCTGCTCCGCGGCAGCCGCCGCCTGCTGCTGTCCGCCGGTGGCGGACAGCCTCGCCTGCACCTGACGGAGCTGCTCCGGGACAATCCCGCCCAGCCCCCCATGTTCTGTATGCTTTTGCGAAAGTATCTGTCAGGCGGAATTATTGAAAAAATTGAACAAATACCGCTGGAACGTGTGGTAAACATACACATTTCCGCCGCCGACGAGCTGGGCGAGCGCCGCCGTTTTTCCCTCATTTTAGAGGCATTTCCTCGCCGCGCCAACCTCATTTTAGCCGATAAGGACGGCCGTATCTTGGACTGCCTGCGCCGCATCGACTTCGAGATGAACCCGGACCGTCAGGTACTTCCGGGCCTGTTTTGTCGTTTCCCCGCAACGCCTGACAAGGTTGACCCCTTCACAGTGGAGAGGGAGATGTTTTCCCGTCTTGCCGCCGTGGCAGGGGAGGATATGCCTGCGGATAAGTGGTTGGTGGACACCTTCAACGGTATCTCACCGCTGGTGGCCCGTGAGATCGCGTTTCGTGCCTGCGGTGCCGTGGATGCCCCTGCGCCGCGGACAGCCGAGACACTTTGGGCCGCGTTCTCCGTATGGCGCGACACTGTGAATGCTAACAACTTTACACCCGTTATGCTGAAACGCTCCGGCGCGCCTATGGACTTCACCTACCTGCCTGTTTGTCAGTACGGCAGCGCGGCAGTGGCAGAGGAGTACGGCAGCTTTTCCACCCTGTTGGATAACTTCTACGCCAAGCGCGAGCAGGCGGACCGTGTCAAGCAGAAGGGGCAGGACCTGCTGAAAACGGCCAATAACGCCGCCGCCCGTCTGCGCCGCAAGATCACCATGCAGGAAAAGGAGCTTTTGGACAGCAAAGACCGGGATAAGTGGCGCATTTACGGCGAATTGATCACGGCAAATCTGTATCGGATGGAGCGCGGCATGAGCCGCCTCACGGCGCAGAACTACTATGATCCGGCGTGCAAAGACATAGATATTCCGTTGGATGTCCGCCTTTCACCCCAGGAAAATGCCGCTAAATACTTCAAAAAATATACAAAAGCCAAGACCGCGGAAAAATACCTCACGGAGCAGCTGACCAGAGCCGGTGCTGAACTGGAGTACCTGGAGAGTGTTCTGCAGGAGCTGGCGCAGGCCGAGTCCGAGCAGGATTTCAATGACATCCGCGCCGAACTGACCGACGGCGGCTATCTCCGCGCCAAGGGTGGGAAAAAGCAGCCCTTCCAGCGCCCCAGCAAGCCCCGGGAGTTCCGTTCCTCCGCCGGATTGCCGATTTTTGTGGGCCGCAGCAACCGGCAGAACGACCGCCTGACCACCAGGACGGCGGAGAAGTGGGACCTGTGGTTCCACACCCAGAAGATCCACGGCTCCCATGTCATACTGTCCACCGGTGGCGGACGACCCGATGCACAGAGCATCGCGGAGGCCGCCTCTCTGGCCGCCTATTTTTCCCAGGCGCAAAGCAGCACAAAAGTACCCGTTGACTTCACCCAGGTAAAGTTCGTAAAGAAGCCCGCCGCCGCCAAGCCCGGAATGGTAATTTATACCAATTATCAGACCGTTTTAGCTGACCCGAACGAGGAATTAGTAAAACATTTATTGGTAAAATAGAGCACAAAATATGTAGAAGTTATGCAACAAATTGTGGAGGATACGTCTATGATTGCCTATGCTGTTCTTATGTGGGCCATCGCAGCCCTTTTTCTGCTGCTCGGACTCCTGATCTACCACGGAAAAACGGGGTTGATCCATGAATATCACAGGGAGAGAGTCAGACCGGAGGATATGGCAGCCTATGGCCGGGCCTTTTCCACCGGACTTTTCGCCCTTGCGGGAACACTGGTACTTAGTGGGATTGTCTCTCTTCTGTGGACACTTCCCGGCGCGGTCACCGCTTCGCTGGTGGTGCTGTTCGCCGGTCTTGCGGCGTCGTTCGCCATTCTTTGGCGCGTCCAGCGCCGCTATAACGGCGGTATGCTTTGACTGTCAGCAAAAAGGCTTTATCAGGTTGATGGAAAGGCGGCACCATGAAACGCCAGGCGGAAAAAGCGGATATTGTAAAGCGAAAAGTGTTTCACGAGCACATCATCCTACTGACCGAGGGGCGTTTTCTCATGTTGGCGGTACTGGCTGTTATGGTGTGGCTCCCGTATCTCTTTGTGCGGGACAGAATGGCCGGAACGATGCTGGCATGGTGGGAGATACCTTTTCTCCTGCTGGTAGAGGTGTCGTTGTACTACGCACTGCTTCGTCAGTTCTGGTACAGATGCTTTGGGTGCCTTGTGGTCACGGAGGACGAGATCGTTTGGAAGTGTCCCTTTATGCGGACAGTGCGGCTGAGAAAGACGGAGATTCGATATACCGGCATCGACTACCGCTGGCCGGGTTCGGCGCGAAAAGCGGTTACGCCTGTAGATATGGCGTATTTTTCCACAAAGTCTTATCCGCAGGAGTGCCGGAACAAGAGCTATCTGCTGCGCAACAAAAAGGGATTTATTAAATTCCCGGCCGGTGAGAAGCTTTGCCGCTATATGAGTGAGTGGCTGCCGGAGCCGTATGAGAGGGTGTTTGCCGCAGCCAGCGATGGCTATGAAGCGCGGCGCAGAAAGAAGGAACGCAAGCGCATAGAAAAGAAAATGAAAATGATGAAATAATCCGGGAGATATGGAAAGACCGCCAAGAGGCGGTCTTTCCATATCTCATATCTCTACGCTTCAGTGGGCGTGTTACGGAACAGCAGGGTGATGCACCATAGCCCGGAGATGCCCACCAGTGCGTAGATAACGCGGCTGATGGCCACGGCCTGGCCGCCGAAAATGGCTGCCACGCAGTCGAAGCGGAACAGCCCCACGGCGCCCCAGTTCAAAGCGCCGATGATGACCAGTACCAGAGCGATACGGTCAAGAACCTTCATATGACAAAGACCTCCATTCTGAAAAGACTACTGCTTTGTATAGCATTTCCCGGGGAAGTGGAGGATATGCACAAAAAATTTTTGAGATTACCTGAATAAAATTGGAAAAGCGATTGCAAAAGCCGAGGTAATTTGGTATTATCAGTATAGAACAATCTGTACACGACCATGTACATATACAAAAGGAGGAGACCATGAACAAGAAGTTTGACAAGCTGGGTTTTTATCCTGCGGATATCCTGCTGCCCAAGGGCCAGGACATGAACAAGTGGGCAGTCGTCGCCTGCGACCAGTTCACCTCTGAGCCGGAGTACTGGCAGGCAGTGGAGAAAAAAGTGGGCGATGCGCCCTCCACCCTGCGCCTGATCCTGCCGGAAGCCAATCTGAAGGCACCCAACGTGGACGAGTACATTGAGAATATCAATAACGCCATGAAGAAGTACCTGGCCGACGGCGTGTTCGAGACGCTGCCCGATTCCCTGATCTACATCGAGCGCCAGCAGTCCGACGGCAAGATCCGCCATGGCCTGATCGGTATGGTGGACCTGGACGCTTACGATTTCACCCCCGGCTCCGGCGCACTGATCCGTGCCACCGAGGGCACCGTGCTGGATCGCATTCCGCCCCGGGCCAAGGTGCGCCGCAACGCGCCCATCGAGCTGCCCCACGTCATGCTGCTGATCGACGATCCTGACAAGACCGTTATTGAGCCCCTGACTGCCGCTGCCGAGGGGATGGAGAAGGTGTATGATTTCGACCTGATGCAGGACGGCGGCCACATCCGCGGCTTTAAGCTGTCCGATAAGCAGATCGATGCTGTGGCCAATGCTCTGGAGGGCCTGACCACCGATGAAGCCATGCAGAAAAAGTACAACGTCTCCGGCGTGGCGCCCCTGCTGTTCGCCGTGGGCGACGGCAACCACTCTCTGGCTACTGCCAAGGCCTGCTATGAGGAGCAGAAGAAGGGCAAGACCCCCGAGGAGTATCTGGCGCTTCCCGCCCGCTACGCACTGGTGGAGGTGGTCAATAACCACGACGATGCCCTGCAGTTCGAGCCCATCCACCGGGTGCTGTTCGGCGTGGATCACCAGAAGTTCATGGACGCCTTCCGCGCCGCCTATCCCAACGCCTATGAGGGCAAGGGCGACGGCCACACCATCGAGTTCGTGTGGAACGGCGAGAGCCACTTTATCACTGTGCCTGACCCCAAGGTGCAGCTGGCGGTGGGTACGCTACAGGGCGTTATTGACCAGTACCTGAAGGACAACGGCGGCGAGGTGGACTATATCCACGGCGACGATGTGACCCGCGAGCTGGGCAGCAAGCCCGGCAATATGGGATTCCTGCTGCCTGCCATGGGCAAGGAGCAGCTGTTCAAGACCGTCATGGCCGACGGCGTGCTGCCCCGTAAGACCTTCTCTATGGGTCATGCTCAGGATAAGCGCTACTACATCGAGGCCCGCAAGATCGTTAAGTAAGGCTGGCGCGGTCGCGTACAGTGTGCTATAATAGTGCTGCGGCAATGCCGCAGCACTATTTTTTGTGAGGAACCGCTATGAAGTGTATGGAAAAAGCATATGCCAAGGTGAACCTAACGCTTCAGGTGGGCAGCCGGCGTCCGGATGGCTATCATGCTGTAATGTCTGTTATGCAGCGCATCAGTCTGTGGGACACCGTAACAGTGGAGCGCGGTACAGGGCGCGACACACTGCTTTGCAGTGTGCCGGTGACGGAGAACGTCGACGACAACCTGTGCATGAAGGCAGCGCGAGCGTTTTTTGCCGAAACGGGGACGAAAAGCGACGGCGTGACGATCACGTTGGAGAAACACATTCCCGTGCAGGCGGGACTGGGCGGCGGCAGCAGCGACGCGGCGGCGGTGCTGCGGGCGCTGCGGACACTGTACGCGCCGGATATAAGCGACGGCAGGCTGGAAACGCTGGCGGCAAGGCTGGGCAGCGATGTGCCGTTTTTTATCCGGGGCGGTACGCAGTTGGCTACGGGCAGGGGAGAGGTCGTTTCGCCGCTGCCGCAGCTAGCCGCGGGTTGGTTCGTGGTGGTGAAGCCCGATGAGGGCTATTCCACGGCAGAGATGTATCGGCGGCTGGATGAGCCGGGTTCGGTGCTGGTGCGGAACAGCCGCTATATGCAGGACGCGGTGGCGGCGAACAATGTCCATGCGGTGGCTGCGGAGCTGCACAACAGCTTTGAGCGGGTGGTGCCGAAGGACAGCAGCCTGAGGACCATCAAGGACGCACTTCGGGCGCAGGGCGCGCTGGGTACGCTGCTCAGCGGCAGCGGCAGCGCAGTGTTTGGCCTGTTCGACGATCAGAGCGCGGCTGCTGCGGCAGCGGAGGCGCTGAAAAAAACATGGCCGTGGGTATTTGTGGCTCGACCGGTATAAAAATACGAAGCACCGTCCAAAATGTAGGCAAATCTACAAAGGACGGTGCTTTTTATGCATACATATATAAATGTAAATAAATGGAGACCTATCGAAATCGCGGTGCTGTTAGCGTTGGCGGTAACGCTGTTGGTGGGCGCGGCATCGCTGCATCGGCAGGACGGCTTGCAGGAAAAGATGATCCGCCTGCACGTCATTGCCAATTCGGACAGCGAGGATGACCAGGCCATGAAGCTGCTGGCGCGGGATGCGGTGTTGACACGCGCCGAGGCAATCCTGCGTCAGGCATCGAACAGGGAGGAGGCGATGGAGGATCTAAACGCGGCACTGCCGGAGCTGGAGAGGACGGCTTATGATGCCTGCGGCGGAGCGTACCCTGTGCATGCGGCGCTGGAAATGACGGAATTCCCACGGAAGGAATACGACGGCTTCGCCCTGCCGGCGGGAGAGTACATGGCGCTGCGCGTCATCATCGGCGAGGGTGCCGGCCGGAACTGGTGGTGTGTGGTGTACCCACCGCTGTGTATGGCCTCCTGCACAGAGTTGGAGGATACGGCGCTGCGCGCCGGGCTGGACGGCGACGATGTGCAGCTTATCACAGAAGCGGACAGCGGATATGTGTTGAAATTCCGCGCTGTGGAGCTGTGGGAACGCCTGCGGCAGTGGTTGGGAAAATAGATGTGAAAATAAATGGGAGGAGTGCGCGAAAAAACTGTTGACAAACAAGAGAAAACCTGTATAATAGTTTTTGTTCGTCGGAACACAGCGGGATTGTGTAAAGGTAGCACAGCGGACTCTGACTCCGTATGTGAGGGTTCGAATCCTTCTCCCGCTGCCATGGAGCCTTACTTTTGAACCATTGCATGGTGTAGGAAGTAAGGCTTTTTTCTATACTGAGGAATGAGAGTTGGATCGAGGTGCGTGATGAAGAAAGAAAGGCTTGTTGCAGCCCCGCATACCTTTATGCTATCGGTATTGTTGATGACTGGTGCGTTTGCAGGCGGTACTGCTGTCCGATATGAAAAAGCCCCACCCATTCGGGTGGGGCTTTGCTGCGTCAGCCGTCGGGAGAGGGGAGTGCTCAGCGCTCAGGATCCCATTTGGGAGAGGTGGGATCCTTGACCGGCTGGGCCGCAGCGGGAGAAGGAAGCAGGTCGGATGCGGTGAAGTACTTCTTCAGGGGCTTGTACGCCACGGCAAAGACCAAAAGGGTGATAGCGATGTTGGGGAGCATGTACGCCAGATTGTACAGCAGGGAGTAGAACCAAGGGCTGTGCATAGTCATGCCGAAGAAGGTCTCGGGCATGTATTCCGCCCAAATGGTGGCGCCCACCACATAGTGCACCAGGAAGCGGGAAAAGCCGGCGATCAGAGTGCCGGTGAACACGCCGCTCTTGCGGCGGGCCACCAGACCGGCCAGACCCAGGACGGTGAAGGCCACCAGGTAGTCGCCGACGATGGACTGCCAGCCAATGGCGAAGCCGCCGTCAAACATGAACTGCAGAACGCCGAAGGCGAAGCCGCCCAGCAGACCGGCGCCGAG
>OOCI01001834.1_pt1 | contig 14612 bp, 10 predicted proteins | sample 1671761 | NCBI WGS metagenome assembly OOCI01 (sample SAMN06348190, study PRJEB24527) | human gut metagenome | biome: human gut; feature: ankylosing spondylitis patient; material: feces | host: Homo sapiens | place: China | collected 2015-10
TACCTTTGCAACCGAAAGAGTTCTTTGGATGGTTATGCAAATCACAGCAGGATGCCACATTCTGTTTATTTCTAATTCGTAACCTCTTCTTTTTACGAGATAAAAACTTATCTCATTCTCAATCACTTATAAAAAATACGTACTTTCCCCCTATAGAAACCACAAAACTGTTTACCTATCCTAGTAAAAAGCAGTTGCTCCTCTTTAGGTAAATAGAAATGTGGTTTTTACCTAGTTAAAATCATGAGAAAAACAGGTAAACAGAAATGTGGTTTATGAGAAAAATCGATGAACGTTCTGCCAGGTAAACAGTTTTGTGGTTTTTAAATTCTTATTCAGTTGCTACTAAAGAAAGAATCAAAATGTCTAGACAACTCCTTTAGGCGTTTTACATAACATACTAATATACTGATAGTTATACACATACTCAAATTGTATTCAGGTGCCTGATTTCAAATAAAATTAGATAAAAAATAGTATCTTATCAAGATAAAAACCACAAAACTGTTTACCAGAAACCACTATTTTGTTTACCAGAAACCACAAAACTGTTTACCTAAGAATAAAAGACTGATATAAAAATGATATAACTTATTACATATCAAATTATAACACGGGATTTGGTAAATAATTAATATAACCTCAAAATGGAATGAATTATATACATGACATTTCAGGTAAACAGTTTTGTGGTTTTGATGATAAGCCATTCTTAAAAGTAGGTAAACAGAAATGTGGTTTTACATACTAAAAAGAGGAAGTACGGTACTCCCCTACTTCCTCTTCTGCTTTCTTGTTCTGCTTAGCCTCTATAGAATACAGGCATGAATGAACCGACACAGTCAAAAAATTCTTGTGCCAGCCTTTCAAGACCCGATGTTTTCAAAGCAGCAAAATCATCATCACTAGCAGCAATACAGAATCTGTCGTTCTTGATTCCTATGAATTTGCATCTGCCCAACAGGGCTTGCTGACTGGTATCCTGTACCATCGAAATAAACTGATTCCATTGCTCAAAACCTTGAGTCGTGTCTACTTCTATCTTCTTGTCAGGATTCTGATATACATGCGCAAAAAGATCTCCCTGCTGCGTGGCATCATCAGATGTTTTCTTTCCCCTATTACGGTTTATTTTTTCATTCAGACGACGAGCAATATCTGCATCTTTATCTCCGATATGATTGATACCTACATCCGTCCGCTTGATATGGAAGATAACATATTCAGGATCTCCCTTATGCTTTCCGTTCCGATAAATAAAGTCTTCTTCAGAAAATTCATCAAATACGATATCTGTCTCACTGCGACTAGCCATTCTGTTGAGATCTTCCCTTACCACATCGAGTACCTGTTTTCTGAATTGCGAGAATTTAGGATATTTATTCATCACAGGCTCCCCCTTGTCGTCAAGCAGAATATTGCCATGTTCATCAAGTTCTACCAGACCCAAATACTGTTTCATCGGCAAAAACTCAACCTTAACATCCAAGCTCTTGTCTAGTCCCATCTGACGAAGCAGATATATATAGAGTCGAGGTGTATTCACCTTCTTGGAATATTTAGCAATCATGGAGATATGGTGAATATATCCCTGACGCATGTCAAAAAGGCTCATAGTGAGTTTTGGATCTATCTCAAGTATTACTTCACCCTTGATGCGTTCTACTTTCTCACCATCGCTCTTTGTATAGCCTTTCTGCGTTGTCGGAATCTCGATGTTTGAAAATACGTGCTGTATCTTCTCTGTCTTGCTATCCGTCTTTACACGCACCGACAGGTTGAGGATATCGTTCTTCAGCGTATCACGCAGATTCTTATAATTATGAAACTCCGTTGATACCTGAAAATCCTTGATGTCTATTTTGATGGGCGGAATCTCCATAACAGCATGCTCTATTCCTTTCTCGAAAAGATAGTCGGAGCGTGCATCTCCAAGCACTCTCTTCTCGGTAAAATACTCTTCAACATACTTCTGCAGATGGGTACTTGCAACCATCAATATGTTTTGTTGCAATAATGTATATTGCTTATCCAATTTTGTCAGCGAAAAAGGTGTGTTAATCCACACCAGATTCTTGTTTCCTTTTGGTTCACTCATATAAAAACCACATTTCTGTTTACCATAAACCACAAAGTTGTTTACCTAAAACCACTTTTTTATTTACTTAAAACCACATAAATATTTACCCGAAACCACCAAGCTATTTACCATAAACCATATTCCTATTTACCTAAAACCACTTTTCTATTTACCATTTCAAATATAACTTATTATTAATCAAGCTATTATGCTATCTGTAATAAATAAGAGATATATAATTTATTATAAAGAATAATCTATAATTATCATTCTTTTGGTAAACAAAAATGTGGTTTTTGTAGGAACTTATACCTTATTTTTAAGCTTAGCGCTTTTTTAGGTAAACAGTTTTGTGGTTTTCACCCTTTTAATAACTACTTTTTGTTTGCTTACTTTTTCAAGTAATCCATCAGGATATTGTAGAGCAGATTTTCCTGTGGGATATCATCTGAGAGGCATTTCATCTTCAGGAGAAGGAGTTCTTCCTTGTTAAGATATGTAGCCACACTCGTTCTGGTGCGTCTTTCCTCTGCAGTCCAGTAACTTTTTCTCTTGCGACCACCTTTAGATATATTTTTATCCTCTTCGCTTTTTGCCATTTCTGTGTTTAATAAACTTGGTCGGTCGTTCATACCCATATTTTCAAGAGACTCACCAATTTCTTCTAAATTTCTTTTTGCTACAGCCATAATTCTTATATTTTATAAGTTTATCTTCTTTTGTTTTATTATTACATGTTTCAACCTACCCTACCAAGATTAGATTTTGATGTTGAACATGCGCTTGATAGCAATTTCGTAATCGATACCTGTACTTGAGTAAGGTGCATATTCGAATATGCTTTGTCCGTGTGCCTGAGCTTCCAGGAACTTTACAGAGCGTCGGATACGGCAAGGCAGAATTAAGTCGCCATGTTTTTCGCCTAAAAGTTTGCTCAACTGCTTGGTAATCTTGGTTCGTTCATCTACCATAACTGGCAGGAGTCCAAGTAATTCCAAATTATCGTTCATGTGGAACTCTTTCACTTCATCCATTACGCTGAGTACTTCACTTACTCCCTTGACAGATAATGCTTCCATCTGTACTGGAATCAAAATCTTGCTCGCTGCAACCAAAGCATTATAAGTGTTCTTGGAAAGTGCTGGAGGACAGTCGATGAAAATGTAGTCGAAATCATCAAATACGTTTTTCAGTCCTTCTCCTGTCATGTCATGGCAATCGTTGTCTTGCAAACATCCCAGTAATACCGTGTAGCTCTTCATCTGTTCTCTCAGTGAAGGGCCTCCTGGAAGGTGTTGTTCTATATTTTCCATCTGAGCTGATCCTGGAACTGCATATACCCCATTTTTACATTTGTAGACTGGCACACCACTCTGTTTGCACATGGCGTTGTATATGTTATCATATTCGTTATCTCTCACTCCGAAAAGCGAAGAGAGATTGCATTGTGGGTCTAAGTCTATTACCAGAACCCTTAGATTGTGATTCAACCGGACTATGCCAGAAGCCAGAGACTGCACAGTAGCCGTCTTGCCTACTCCACCCTTGTTGTTCACTACTGCAACAATTTCCTGTAGTTCATGTTTCATATTTCTTTTTTCCTTATTTCACTTTATTGTTTAATTCAATTTACATATATTAGAATTGCTGGCAATTAGAATAAACGAATTGACTTATATTCTTTCGTTCTGAAAGACTAAAAGTCTTATTTCTGGATTATCTAATGTTCTTAAGTTCTAATATTGGTTGCAAAAATAGCCAAAATAGTTGATATAAAAGAATTTATCTTCTTATTTCTTTGTAAATATCCTCTTTTTTATACTTTTCTAACAATCTTCATGAAGAATAAGCATCACTTCGAATGTATTACTAAACGAAAATATGAATATCCTAATAGACGGACAAATTAATTAAACTTATATATGAACTATCTATTAAACATATATTTGTATAGACTATTATACTAATAAATGATTATACTGAGATATGAATGAACTTATATATGTATAGCTATATAAACAAAAGAACTAATAAACTAACATACGTAAAGCCGTATGTTATGATAAAAGAAAATATAAAACTACGTTTAAACGAAAATACTAACTGCCAGCAATTATAACAATCTAATGATTGGCGAGATAAACATGTATATTACAAACCTAACATGTTAACACTTTATAATTCAGCATTTTGATTATTCTTTTTGTAGAACATCTATCATATATAAAGTTAGAACTTTAGTTTAGTCTAATTGCCTAATAAACTAAAATACGTATATTCAACAGGAATAGTTTATATAAGATATGTTAATTTTTCCTCTAAGTGCATACAACCTATTGAAATTTTCAGTATCTTTACAAAGTTAAACGGATGTCGAACCTTTAAAACTATAACATCATGAAAATTGGTATTCCAAAAGAGATTAAGAATAATGAGAACCGTGTTGGAATGACACCAGCAGGAGTAGCTGAATTCATTCGACATGGTCACGAAGTGATGGTTCAGCATACGGCTGGAGAGAACAGCGGATTTGCTGATGAAGCGTATGAAAAGGTAGGAGCCATAATCTTACCCGACATTCAGAGTGTATATCGTGAGGCGGAAATGATAGTAAAGGTGAAAGAGCCTATCGCTGAGGAATATCCACTTATCCATCAAGACCAGCTTGTATTCACTTATTTCCATTTTGCCTGTGACAAGGAACTTACCGATGCCATGCTCAAGAGTGGTGCCGTCTGTCTGGCTTACGAGACTGTGGAGACAGACAACCACCATTTGCCTTTACTCATTCCGATGAGTGAAGTAGCTGGAAGAATGGCCATTATTAATGGTGCTTTTTATCTGCAGAAGACAAAGGGAGGAAAAGGAAAACTGATGAGTGGTGTACCTGGTGTGAACCGCGTCAAGGTTTTGGTATTGGGCGGCGGAACCGTAGGAGAAGCTGCAGCAAGAATGGCTGCAGGAATGGGAGCTGATGTATGGATTACAGATATCAGTTTGCCTCGTCTTCGTCAGTTAGAGATGGAGCTGCCTATCAATGTACACACGCTCTATTCCAACGAGCATAATATTCGTAGAGAATTGACAGATGTGGATATCGTTGTGGGTAGTGTGCTCGTACCAGGTGATAAGGCGCCGCATCTTATTACGAAAGATATGTTGAAATTGATGGAGCCAGGAACTGTACTTGTTGATGTAGCAATCGATCAGGGTGGCTGTTTCGAGACATCGCATCCAACCACACATTCTGATCCGACATATATGGTCGATGAAATCGTTCATTATGCAGTAGCTAATATTCCTGGTGCTGTGCCGAATACCTCTACTACAGCCTTGACCAATGCTACGCTTAAATATGCATTGGCGCTTGCTGATAAGGGTTGGCGAAAGGCCTGCAAGGAGGATAAAGCCCTGTATAGGGGTTTGAATATCGTAAATGGAAAGGTGGTATTCAAGGCCGTAGCGGATGTCTTCGGACTGGAATATGAAGAAATGATACTCTAAGTAGAGTAGGGGAGGGTTCCATAACACAAAAGCTATGGGATCCTCTTTAAATAATGTATTACGGAGAACAGAATACACTTTGTTTGATTTGAACGCTTACTGATAGCATTTTTTTAGAGAAAAAGACTTAAAAACCGGGAAAATGTAAGGAAAATAGGAGAAAGTACAGGAATATGTGTATAAAATAAGTTAATTTTGTAACATGATGCTACAGTTTTAGATATTTTTTATACTTTTGCGCCATGAACATGAAGTTTAACTAACATTCAGTTATTATGAAGAAGAAAAAAAGCTTGTTGCTTTTCTTGGCAGCAACTTCAGCCAGCTTTGTGCAGGCAGCCCTTCCAGTTCATACCAGTTTTGCGGCTGGTATTGAAAATGTGCAAGAAAAAGGTCATACCTTTATAAAAGGAAGAGTGATTGATTCCGAGGGAAATCCTCTGGTAGGTGTCACGGTGCAGATCGAAGGCACAAGCTATGGTGTTATCACAGATGCTGATGGTAACTACATACTGGAATTTCCATCTATGGCGCATCCTAAAATTGTATTTTCCAGCATTGGTTACAAATCGAAGAGTATTGAATTTCGTGGCGTAAAAGAGCAAAACATGATGCTGGAGTTGGATCATGTTGCGCTGGATGATCTCGTTGTCATCGGTTACGGTAGCAAGAGCCGTAGGAATGTAACTACCGCTATCTCTACCGTGAGTCAGGAACAGATAAGCAAGTTGGCTGCTACCACACCAACCCTCGATGGTCTTCTTCAGGGTACTGTAAAGGGCGTATTGGCTACTACCGCAAATGGTGAGCCTGGTTCATCTCTCAAGTTAAACATCCGCGGTATTACATCTCCTTATCCTAAATCGGGTAAGGGTAACAACAACCAGCCTCTTTATGTCATTGATGGCGTTCCTACCTTTATGGAGGATACCGGCATCAACCCGCTCATCAATATCTCACCAAACGATATTGAGAGTATCGATGTGCTGAAAGATGCCGCTGCTACTGCGATCTATGGATCACGTGGAGCCAATGGTGTCGTTATTGTCAAGACCAAGAACGGAAAGCGCAATGAGAAGACCAAGGTAGATTTCGGCTACACATTCTCGTTCAGTAATCCTATCAAGAATTATGAACCGCTGAACACGGCTGAATACAAGAACGTACAGGACGAGATTCTGCGTAATACTGTAAATGGTATGAACGACGGCAGTTCGATGGGTTTTGATTATATTCTTAACCAGTATGGAAATGTTTCGCTCAATGAAGAAACGGGTCTTTATACCTATAATGGTCTTAATGAGAGTCTTTATGGCAAGGATAATGTCAACTGGGCAGATGAGGTAATCAACAAGAATGCACCTACACATCAGTATAATGTGGCTGTCAGAGGTGGAAGCAACAAAACCAACTATTCTTTCTCTTTCAACGGAATGAACCAGGAAGGTCTGTTACTCAATGACCGTATGGAGCGATATGGTGCAAGACTCTCTATAGATTCTGAAATCAACAAATACATCACCGTGGGAGGTGTGCTCGATTATACCTATTCTTCACGCAAGAGTGGAAGCAACGATCCTGCCTTGGGATATGATAATGACGGATGGATGACCCGTCCGGATTTGGCTGTACGTGATGCGGATGGCAACTTCCAGCGTGTAGATAAGTTCGGTCTTTATGCCGATACCTATAATGATGCCAATGCGGTAGCTAAACTCCAGCGCAAGACGAAGTATGAAAATGATCAGTTCTCTGGCAATGCTTATATTGATATTAAGCCTGTCAAGGGATTGACCCTTCATGCTGATGCCAATATATCCAGATTCATCTTCAGCAACAGTTATTTCTCGCCAAAGATTACGCTCCCGGAACAGTTGGGTATGGAGCCAACATCAACCTTGGCTGAGAGCAACTATCGCAACACCAATACTTCTATCAATTTCCGTGCCGACTACAAGTTCACGCTTACCGAAGCTCATCGTTTTGACGTGATGGCTGGTTATAGTGCCGACAGGTATTGGAGCAAGGAACACGACCAGGCTTATAGTGGTTTCCCTAACGATGATGTATTGAACAATGCCAGTTCTGCAACCACCGTCAATAAACCAACCGAGACTTATTCCAAGAGTGGTCTTAATTCTATCTATGGTCGTTTGAGCTATGATTTCCTCTCACGTTATCTGCTTGATTTCAGTCTTCGTTCCGATGAGTCATCAAAATTTGGACCGGGTAACAAGCGCGGTACTTTCCCTGCAGTTTCTCTGGCCTGGCGCATCAATCAGGAGCCTTTCCTGGAATCTGCAAGAGATATTGATGATCTGAAGTTCCGTTTGAGTTGGGGTAAGACTGGTTCCACCAACGTATCAGACTTTTCTTATATCCAGTATTTCAATGGTAATCAGTATGGCGGACAGAGCGGACTCACCCTTGCTTCTACTTATCCAAACAAGAACATCAAGTGGGAGATGACAACCGAGTATAATGCTGGTGTCGACTTTACTTTATTCAATGGCAGACTGAACGGTAGCTTTGATATCTATCACCGTAAGACAGATGGCGCCTTGGCTCCAGCTCCTATCGCCTTAGAGTTTGGTATCGGTACATTCTACAGCAATATTCTCGACCTGACTAACAATGGTTTTGAATTCTCTATCGGTGGTGATGTAGTTCGTACCAAGGATTTCACCTACAATACGATGCTCAGTATCTCATCCAACAAGAATAAGATAACCAAGCTCAATGGTTCAACCCTCGACATGATGCACCAGGATCTCTACATGGAAGGTCATGCGATGGGAACCGTGAAGGGATATAAAGTGGCAGGCATCTATCAGAGTCAGGATCAGATTAGTAAGTTGAATGAACAGGCTATGGCCAAGGGATATGGTTTCTATCAGGATGGAGCTGCAGTAGGTGATTACATGTTTGCAGATACCAATGGTGATGGCTTTATTTCAGAGGCCGACCGTACGGCGATTGCCAACCCAGAGCCAAAGGTATTCGGTGGATGGTCAAATACCTTGTCATATAAGAACTTCACGCTCTCTATGCTCTTCCAGTATCAGTTAGGTGGTGATGCCTACTACAGCACGATGCAGGAATCAGCAAGTGGAGCCATCGGTATGAGTATCTTGCGCGAGATGTATGGCAACACCTGGACACCGGATCGCACCGATGCCAAGTATGCTAAGTTGATGTGGATGCCTAGTGCCTATACCAACACCCAGGCCAACGACCGCTATGTATATTCCAACTCATACTTCCGTTTGCGCAACATCACGCTCTCTTATACCTTTGAGCCAGCATGGTTAGAGCGCTTGCATGTGAGTGGTGCATCGGTGTTCTTTACCGCTACCAACCTCTTTACCATTACCGATTGGCCAGGTTTGGATCCAGATATGGCAGCCACAAATGCTTTTACCAAGACAACCGAGACCAAGGATGTATATCCAATGAGCCGTTCGTTCTCATTCGGTCTCAAATTGCAATTCTAACTCATTCAAAGAAACGAAGATTATGAAACATATAAGATATCAATTTCTGGCGTTACTGTCAGCATCAGCACTCACATTCACATCGTGCGACTTGATAGGCAGTATCGATGATATGGAACCAGACCATGTGGTAACCGATTTGAATTATATTACCGATGCCGCTTCTGCTCAGACTGCTCTCAATGGTGTTTACGCTTCCTGGCGCAGTACAGGTGTATCTTACTTAAGATATGGTATTGCCTCTATGGCGCATACCCAGACTCAGGCGATGGTGATGGGGGCGGATGAGTTTGCTGCCGAGAATATCGAGACCAATAACAGTAATGTGGAGACGGCTTATACCGCCTATTACAATGTCATCAATACCGCCAACACCTTCCTGGTTCACATCAATAAGCAGATACCAGGCATGACAGAGGAAAAACGTACGGAGATGATTGCAGAGGCTCGTTGCCAGCGTGCTTTGGCTTATCTCACTCTCCTGAAATGTTTCGGAGAATACTGGAAGCAGGATTCCCAATACGGAGTCTGTCTCTTCAAGGATGAGTTGGTAAGAGATAACCAGGTTCGTCAGCGTTCATCTGTAGCTGATACTTACAAGCTGATTTCTGAAGATCTCGATTATGCCATCGCCCATTGCGAACAGCATCCGGCAGACCATTATCACATGAGCAGTCTTTTTGCCAAGGCTTTGAAGGCAAAGATGTATTTTGCTCAGGATAACTATCCGGAGGCAGCAAGATTATCTGAAGAAGTGATTAATGAGGCTGAAGCAGCAGGATATGAACTGGAGAGCGACTATGCTAATATCTTTACAGAACAGTTCAATTCCAAGGAGATGCTTTTCGCCCCTTATACTGCTAATCCGAATGAATTGATGGATGCTTCTTGGTTTGCCTTCTCTCCAGGATCACTCCTTAAAAAGGTGGCTGATGATTTGGTTCCTGATGATGAAACAGGTGGAGATATCGTTGTTCCAGATCCGGGAGAGGGTGGGGATGTAGTAGTTCCTAATCCAGGTGAAGGCGGTGATGTCGTGATTCCTGGTGGTGATGGCAGCGAAGGCGGTGATGTTGTATTGCCTGGTGATGGAGATGATGGCGGTATCGTTATCCCTGGTGGTGATGGTGGCGATTTCCCATTCCCTCCAGGTGAAGATGATGCTGCTTCCTACGATCCTCTTTATACTTGGGCATACAAGGGTGGAGGCATGACTGGAATTGCCAAGTACAGCAAGTTGACTCCTGAGTTTATGTTCGAAGATTCTTATTACTTCATGCGCCTTGCCGAAGTTTATTATATCGCTGCCGAAGCAGAGGCTCGTCAGGGTCAGTATGCTAAGGCTCGTACGCTCTTGGCTACTGTCATCGAACGTGCTGGATATACTGAGGACGATGTGAACGCTATTGCCGACAGTGATCTTCTGGGTGAAATACTCAAGCATAAGTTGTGTGATATGAGTAACGAAAATCTGGAAGAATGGTTCGATCTTTGCCGTTACAAACGTAAGGGTGGTTTCGAGAGTTGGACAGAAGATGAGAAAGCAGAACTTCCTAGCTTCCGCCGATATCTTCTTCCTATACCAAAGGCATCTATGGGAGCCAATAATCTTCTGGTTCAGAATCCGGAATATGTGAATCAATAAACATTATATAATAAATAAAATCGAGAAAAATGAATAAGATGAAAATGAAAACTTGCATGATGACACTTGCCGGTCTTGTACTTGCAATGGCTGCCAGTGCGCAGAATTTTGAGATGAAAGGTAAGGTTAAAGGTAACGTGGACGGCTGTTCTGTCATGTTGCAGAAGTATGGATTGGAAGGTGTTACCAATCTGGATAGCGTTACAATCAAGAATGGTGAGTTCACCCTCAAGGGGGTAGTTAACCAGCCTGAGCAGTATCAGATGGTTATTGATATGAACAAGCCTGGTACAGCTGAGCCTGACTATCAGAAAATATTCTCAACAAGAGTCTATGTAGAGAATAAGCCGATGACCTACGATGTAGATCTTACCGGTTTTCCTGCAGAGCGTGATATGAGTATGATAGAGCCTGTTGTAAAGGGTTCTACCACTCAGGATATTTATCAGGCTTATCTTGAACTGATGTCACCTATTCAGGACAAGATGCACAAGATGGATGATAGTATCAACCAGACTACCGATTTGGCACAGCGTGTAGCCCTTGCCAAGGAAGCCATCAAGTTGCAGGAGGAAATGCGCCATCAGACCAGTCTGTTTATTCAGCAGCATACCACTTCTCTGGTAGCCTTCGACTTGCTTCTCGAGAGTTTCTCTTCTTTACCAACCCCATATACCTCTCAGCAGATTGACGAGATGATGGGCTGGTTGAAGAACGACTGGAGTTCTTCTGCACAATATCCGATGCTGCAGATGCAGGCAGAGATGGCAAAGCATACAGCTATCGGCAACCATTATATCGATGGTACCGTTGTCACTCCTGAAGGCAAGCAGGTGAAGCTTTCTTCACTTATCAAGAAGGGTGAATACACCATGTTGGAGTTCTGGGCTTCCTGGTGTCGTCCATGCCGTCAGGAGATTCCACATCTCAAGAAGGTACACGAGAAATACAAGGATTTCAACATCATCAGTATTTCCGTAGATGAGAGAGATGCCGACTGGAAAAAGGCAATGGCCAAGGAAGGAATGACCTGGACACAGGTTCGCAATCCTGAAGGTTTTGGCGGTATGGTGATGGGCGAGTATGGCATCAATGGTATTCCAGCCTGTCTCATCCTAGATAAGGATGGCAATTTCTATAAGACCAACATGCGTGGTGCTTATCTTGATGCTTTCCTGTACGATTACTATAAGAAATAAAATAGTTTAGTGCATAAAAATATTCCCCGATATGAATCCTCAGTATTCCTGCAGGATTCGTATCGGGGAATTTTGTTGATGAATTATATGAAGGATAGATCTTCGCGAAATGAAAATCCATCATTGTAACTTTACCATGCCTCCAGTTTATCAGCAATCTCTGGCATCTTATCCTTGGTGAATACAGGATTCTTGCCTTCCTTCTTCTGTTGGCGATAGTCTTTCAACAGGAAGACGGCCTGACGGGAAAGCAGGACGATGGCTACGAGATTGCAGAGGGTGAGAAGAGCCATCGTGATATCTGCAAAACTCCATGCAAAATCCAGAGATACTACCGCTCCAACCATCACCATTGCTGCTACAGCAAGACGATAGACAAATACACCCAGCTTGGAGTCCCTGATATATCTCACGTTGGTTTCTCCATAATAATAATTGCCGATGATGCTGCTAAAGGCAAACAGCCATATCATTACCGCAACAAACGGATTGCCGATGCTTCCGATTTCGTGGGTCAGGGCATCCTGGGTGAGTTGAATACCATTTGAAGCCGTAAGATCCACACCGCTCACCAGGATAATGAATGCGGTGCAGGAACATACTACCAGCGTATCTGTAAAAACGCCCAAAGCCTGTATCAATCCCTGTTTTACAGGATGACTGACTGTAGCTACCGCAGCTGCATTCGGTGCACTACCTTCACCTGCCTCATTACTGAACAGACCTCGCTTGATACCCTGTATCACTGTAACGCCAAGAACTCCGCCAGCAGCCTGATTGAATCCGAAAGCATTCTCTACAATGGTAAGCAGAACCTTTGGCAGACTGGTGATATTCCAAACAACAACACCTACAGCTATCAGAAGATAAATGACAGCCATCACAGGAACCACGGTAGAAGAGAACTTAGCCACTCTATGGATGCCACCGAAGATGATGAGCAGGGTGAGCACAGTGAGGGCAATTCCCATGGTGGCAGGTTCGATGCCAAAAGCCTTCTGCCATGCCAGACAGATAGTATTGCTCTGCACAGAATTATAGGCAAAGCCGAAGGTAATGATCATCAGCACGGCAAAAAGAATACCCATCCATCCTTTTCCCAAACCATACTTCATATAATAGGCCGGTCCGCCATAGAAAGATGTTTTGCCTTTTCGCTTGTAAAGTTGGGCGAGAGTTGATTCTATGAAAGCGGATGCAGAGCCCAGCAAAGCCAGCATCCACATCCAGAATACGGCTCCCGGTCCACCGATGCTGACAGCAGTAGCCACACCGGCAAGGTTACCGGTGCCAATACGGCTAGCCAATGCTACCACAAAAGCCTGGAAGGAAGAAATGTGTTTCATTTCTCCATCCACTTTCACCTCCATCGACAGTTCATCGTGTCCTATTTCTTCCGGTTGTACCTTGTCGGGATGAATCAGCAGCCTGATCATCTCTCTGATAAGGCGGAACTGGACGAAACGGGTACGCCAAGTGAAAAACAGGGCACAGCATATCAAGACGGTGATGATGATATACGACCAAAGGAAATCGCTAACCTGAACTAAAATGTTTTGTATTGAATCTATCATTTATCTATTTAAACTTTCTTATTTCTTTACTTTTTGATAACCTTCAGAACCTGGTCAGCAATACTCTTCATTCCCTTGATAGTAGGATGACCGTTTTTCTTGTCAATATCATGAAGGGCAATGACAGGAACCTGATAGGTCTTGCAAATCTTTTTAACCGACTCATTGATTACATCCTTGAGTTCTGAGTTCAAGATGAAATATACCTCTACATTTGGATAATGCTGGCGGATATCGGAAAGTAACTTGGCCATGGCAGGGCGGAAACAATACAAATCTGCGCGCTTCCAGTCGCTATACTGATAGTTGCCGAGCGGGGCATTAGCCCAGTTGTCATTCGTAGCACCGCAAATCAGGATGATATCCGGATTTCCAAGAAGAGAACTGCGGGTGATGAAAGAACGGTCGGTATAATCTGCATCATTATAGCCAGTGTTGCAGATGGTAGCACCAGAATAGGAATTGATATTTCCCATCTTATAGCCTCCTTCCTTGATTACTTGCCACCACCAGGTTTGCTCTACCTTGTTAACATCTGTAGTTTTTGCTGGAGTAGTAGGGGAGTACCAGGTTGCATAACCCTTAGGAATGAACCCCTCGAAAGTGGAATACGAGTCACCGAGAACGGCAACAGTCTGCTTCACCTGTGCCATGAGCGGCATGAAGGTGAGCATAATGAAAGAAATGATAATCGTAAATCTTTTCATGATGCTTGTTCTTGTTTTAATGCTTCTTATGTAATTCTGCTGCAAAAGTAATATAAATATGTGAATAGACAAAAAATATCGGAGGAAAATTCATCTTTCTGTTGCTATTTTTGTCTAAAACTAAGCATAATTTGTGTTATATCATTATTTTATCATGTGCGCGCACCAGCGCATATACACGCAAGCGCACGCATGCATATATATAATAATGTATACACAATAAATCGCCATGCTAAAGTCTTTATAGATGTTAAAAACTGACTAAATAAGCAACTTTTTTGCGAAAAGATTTGGTGGAATGAAAAATAGTTAGTACTTTTGCACTCGCTTTTGAGAAATCAAGCATTACTCAAAGCAATAAAGAAAGAGTTCTTTGAAAGATTTTACATAAACAGACAAGTAGTACAAG
>OOCI01001849.1_pt1 | contig 14500 bp, 10 predicted proteins | sample 1671761 | NCBI WGS metagenome assembly OOCI01 (sample SAMN06348190, study PRJEB24527) | human gut metagenome | biome: human gut; feature: ankylosing spondylitis patient; material: feces | host: Homo sapiens | place: China | collected 2015-10
TTTTATATGTATAATGAATAGGAGTGGTCAGTTCGATTTCAAAACAAAAATTGACATATTTATCTACACCATAAATGTTTTCTAATTTTGTAACACCTAAGTCGTGTGTGGCAATAATTGCCATTATTTGCTGACCAGAAAAATATTCTAATAATTCTATAGAACCTTTCAATTTGTCTTCCGAGTTCGTTCCTTTTAGAACTTCATCCAAAATCAACAAAGTATGAGGATTCTGCACACAATAGTCTATCGCGTTACTTAGTCTATCTATTTCAGCATTAAAATATGACTTGCCATTTGAAATGTCATCTTGCGTTCTCATACTTGTAAATAATTTCAAGTTTGGATTAAAACCAAACGAATCTGCACAAACTTTGCATCCTGCATTTCCCAATACAATATTTAAAGCAAGTGCTCTAAGAAACGTACTTTTCCCAGACATGTTGGCTCCTGTAATTATAGATATGACAGACTCTTCTTGGGTATAATCATTTCCTATAGCATTGTTGGATTTCATTAAAGGATGATATACATCTACTCCTTTTAAACCGCTTTTCATAATAGAAGGGACAGTTGCTCTAGGGTGATTGAAATTGAATGTTGCTAAACTAATAAAGGCATCTAATTGCCCTATGTTTTCTAATAAGATTTGTAAATCAGTAATTGCAGACCTTTCCCATTTTACAAATTTGTTCAATACTAATAAATCTATCATGACTGTAGCGTTTGACAAAAACCATAATATGAAATTATTTCTAAAGTTCAGCAGTTCATTCATATTTATTGCTTTTCGGATATGTCTTGAATGAAATATATTTTTTTCTTGTATATCACATAGAATCTGACTTTTAAATATTTCTTTTCTATTCAATGAGATAATTGGCGAATAACTTTCACAAAGAGATATTAAAAATTTCAATTTTTGTATGACACGGTTTCCTTTATGAAAATAAAAGAGACTTATTGAGCCGTTAAAGAAAATAATTCCAGCCATAACTAATACAGGTATGGTAATGGATAGGCTTGCTAAGCAACAAATTAAAAGGAAAATAATGTTTGCAACCGAAACTGACCATGAAAAAGCCAATAGTATTTTTAGAGGCAAAACATTGAGAGACGATGGCATTGTTTTTGTCAAGAGTTCTCTAAAAGGTGTCGATATATGTGAACACGAAATATGCTCTATCCGATAATCAGATAGTGCTTCTAATTCACGAACAGCGGCCTGTCGCATTAAAATTGTTTCTTTTCCTAAACCTGTATGCGATAGAACTTCTGATAGTTTGTTTGCTCCATCACAAGTTACAGTTCTATTAATACTTTGATACAATGAATTCTTGCCAAATATGTCAATGTCATATGTAAAAGGATGTGTACTTGACATGTACTCTTTGCCGTCATGTCCAGTATATTGACCTCTAAGATTACATACTTCCCTCTCTATAACCTTATTAATGCGAACGAGTTTTTCTTTTTTGTTAATTTCGTTGTTATCTAGATACACCATAAAGAAGTATATCAGTAAGAAGCAGAAAGTACTGCCAATCATTATTACCGACTTCGTTTCAAACCACCAAATGCATAGGCACAATATAGCTATGGCAAAGAAAATTAATTTGCCACAAAAGAACATAGAACTTCTTTGTTCTGTTCGCTTTATATATACTTTATTCCTGCAAAGTTTGCTCTTGTAATATTCTAAAGGCTCTTTCATTTTGTAAAGAATTTTAATATTTGAAAAGAATATCCTGATATTAGTTCTATCATGAAATATTCATTTTTTGTGCAAAGATAGCAATTAAATTATAACGGTCGTTATAAAATTAGATATATTTTATTTGTTTATAGTATTTTTACATTCGCAAGGTCAAAAACTAATGTAACATCCATAGACATATCTCATTAGAAACATTTGAGTATATACTAATCCAATCAGTATGGCAAAGTATTCTATTATTCCTTAAAAACTTTTATGTGATCGACATTATGTACGAACGTATTAATGAGCAAAGAGGCCTTGCCAGACATGCGACATGGTGTATAATTTTGCAAAATCTGAACTTGCTATTTCTGCTTCCTTGTAGTAGAGTGTGCGGATGGAATATAGGTGTTAGGTACAAAACACCTATATTTCCATCATGCCAGTTATCATTTGGAGAAATCGAGGTCTTTTTGATTGTTGATTGCGGAACTCTATAAAGTGCTTGGTGACATTGGTATAAGTTTTTTATAGTGAATTGCGTTTATTCTTTCTTAGTTATCAGTTGGATATTCTCAAATTTTAGAACAAAGTCTTTCCCTTATCAATAATAAGCACCATTTGATAGGCTCCAGATCTCTATTTTACGTATAGTGATAAATATCTCCTCAGATTAATATACTTAAATGTACTAGAATTTAAGAAGATCCTTTTTCCTTTGGGAAAGATTTTGCAATTTTTCGTCCAACAAATGATGGTTATTTATGTTTCAATATAAAAAACATGAATTATTACCAGAAATGTCACTTTCTTGCAATATGTGTCTGATATAATAATAGCAGTTCTGTTTGCCTTCTCCTGCGTATAGAGGCCATCTTGCGCCTTTGGTATCTGCAAAAGTCCAGATATTCTTGTCTGATGTCTCTTCTCCCTTGCTCTATCATGTGTAAGAGACGGCTCTTCGGAGATCGTCTGTTCCCTAAAATCTTATAGGGTCCGACATTGTAGGCAAGTACGGCAAGGAGTAGTGAGTCCTTTCCATACTTGCGGAACATAGCACATAACTTGGTGAGGTCGGAGCGTAACAGGGAATCGGCTTGCTGATAAGTAAGATTCTTCTTGAACTTTTCATGTGGCAATATCCGATGTCCCCATCCGATATAGGGATAATTGCGCTTAATATCGTGCCATCCCTCGTAATACTTGATGCACCGCACAGCTCGCTCAAAGGGTGGCAAAGCAAAGATGCCCAAGTCGTTTTGGCTTGGGCTATCGTTTGTAGGTGTTTTGTTCTGTGCCACGATGCTTTGGCACAGAAACAAGAGCATTAGGGTAATATATGTTCTTATCTTTTTCGTCATGGATGTTGTTTTTGTTTTACTTTTGGAGTGTCATTGACTTGTCACTTGGCGTTCTTCTTATTGAATATCTCTGCTATCATGGCTTTCACATCCTCACCAACTTGCACGAAGTTCTTATAGAGGATGCGCTCACGCTCGTCACGGCTTTTGAAGGTGTAGAACTTGGGCAGAGACATATACTCGCTTTCTTCTTTCTTGATGTCTGCCATATTAAAGTCGGTCTTGCAATAGAACTTACTGGTCTTGAACTCATCGCTCTCCTGTATGTTCATACTACCATTCATGCCGGTCTTGGTTGCCACAAAGTCCCTTGCCGTCTGACCGCAGATCCATCCTGTCGGCATGTCCGAGATTTTACTGGCTGGTACAAGACTGTCCATATTCTCATTCAGGTTGATGCTCGTTTTGTCTCTATCGATGGTCACGCCTTTCTTCAGTTGCACCACCTTTCCGAAAATGTCGGAGGATAGCCATTCCAGGGTTTCCTTGCTTCGTGCCGAACCGCTCACCACATTGCCTACGGTGGTGATAATCTTTTGCATACCCACCTTCCCGTAGTCGGCTTCCAACTGGGGCAGTTCCTGGAATCCCAAAGCTACGCTCACCTTGTTGCTTCGGGCTGTACCTATCAGTCGGTCTATCTTATGGAAGTAAAGTGTAGGCAACTCGTCCACGATAATGCTCACTGGGATGTTCTTGCCTTGTCCTGTGTTCACTCGTGTCACCAGTCGGTTGAGGATTAGGGCGTTCAACGCTCCGATAATGCTCTCCATCTCTGGGTCGTTGGCTATCAGCAGATAGCTCGGATTCTTCGGGTCACTGACCTTCAGGTCGAAGTCATCGCCGTCCTTGTGGAATATCCAATAGCTTTCCTTGGTGGCAAGGCGTGAGGTATAGACACGCAGTGTACCTATCATACCCTCCAACTGTTCCATCGCCTTGTTCTTCAAGGCGGTTTGGAATGGACCGAGCAATGGTGCTACCTCATTGTCGGTCTCCAGTACATTGAAGATGGTCTGGTAACTCTCATTCAGGAAACTCAGAATATGGGGCATATCGCTGTACTTGCCCAACCAATAGGCTGGCTCTACTTCTTCTCCAGCATGGTTAAACACCTTTCCGGTCGGCTTCATCTGCATGGTCTTGGTGTCCAGCACTTTCTCTGCTATCAGCATCTTGCCGTCCTTGTCGTATGGCTCCTTGCCATAGTTGATGAAAAAGTAAATACAGGCAGCGAGGAAGTTGACGGCAGAGGTCTGGAAGAACTGGTCGCTGCCGCCACCGCCTTCTTTCTTGCCTTTTTGCAGTGATTCCAGCAGTGTCTCTGCGGTCTCGCTCGCTGCCGCCAAGTTGTTGATGTACTTCTGCTGTATTGGGTTCACTCGCTTGGAGTATTCCACATCCACAAAGTTGATGATGTTGAACTTGCAGCCTTCTGGCAGTTTCCCCAACTGTTGGTTCTTCTTATAGTGGTAGTACAGTTTGGTTGCCAAGGTAGGGAACTTGTAGTCGTAAACGACCATGGCAAAACCTTTTGCACTGTGCTGACGGATGAACGGCTCTATAATAGAAAAAGTCTTACCGCTACCAGGCGTACCAACTACCCAAGTGCCACGGAATGGATTTACGATGTTCACCCATCCCTTGCGGAATTTACCCTTATAGTAGTAGCGCATAGGGATATTCACGCTATACTTGTTATATTCCTCCTTCTGGCACTGCTCAAAACTCTCGTTTTCAAAATTGAAACGGTCTTTCATCAGTCCTTCCTTCAAGAACTTCGAGATGTTGTCCAAGGCTACATGTACCAGCACCGTTCCTACGATGGTTGCCACCATATATAGAATGATGTTCAATCTTAGGGCATAGAGATGAGTGTCCATTGCATAGCCGAAGATCCATACGGACAATATCAACAGCAGCACGCCACTCACCAAGGGGTACAGCACCTGCTTTCGGGCATCAAATTCCAAGTGTTTCTTGTTTCTCGTGCCTACACAGGTGATGCACACCAACAAGAACGTCACCACCTTGCTATACACCAGGTTGCCGTCATGGTAGATAAACCACTGCTTGATACGGTCGTGCAGGTCACACACCACACCGCCAAAGCCGTCTATCGTCCTTGGGTCTATGGCATACTCAAAGAACTCCATCAACACGGATATATAGATGACCGCCCTGAATATCTTGTAAAATCCTTGTAGCTCCTTGCTTTCTTCCATTGGATATGATTGCTATTTTAGAAATATCGGATTGAACGAGTCTGCCGACAACACATCACTGTAGTTGACTTTCAGCGAGAGGGTGCGACCGCTGATTTGATTCTCCGTCATTTCGATGGTTAACTTCTTGTCATTCGGGAATGTCATTTTCCGAATGACTATCACATTGCGGTAGCCATAGCGGAAACGCTTTGTCTGTTCCAAAGTGAACACAGGTTGCAACTCTACCATTTGCGAGTTGGTAGCCTTGGTGGTCTTCTTATCCGTCAGCTTCAATCGTATTTGGTCTATATCAAATGGTATGTGCGTCTTGTTCTCCACCGAGAAGTCCAGAAAGAAATAGTCGCCAGACGAATAGATGTTGTTCAGTCGCATCACCATCTTATGGGCTTTGGTCTTTACGTTGTTCACATGGGCTTCCGAACTCCATATCTGGCGAGCATAACGAGCCATGTCCGTTGAGGACAATGTGACCGCTGGATTGTTATAGGCATTCTTTTCTATCTGTTGTATCTCCTTATCTGTCACTGCCTCTTGCAATCTTGTTGTATAGAGCAGCGCATACTGGGTACGGTAGCGTTCTGTCACAATGGTCACGATGGCAAGCACTTCTCCATCTTCATGCATTCCCTCCTTGGGTTTCAAGCGCACGGTGTTGTTGATGGGTTGGTCTCCTGCTATTTTGTCGGTGGATATATCCACAAAGCGGATGGGTTCACTTGCCGTAATGACTGTAGTCACTTGCTCGTTCACGGTCAGCTGCTCCATTTCCTGGTAGGTGCAGGGCTGATAGCTTTCCGCACAGGTCTGTTGTGCCATCATCGGTATGACACTTATTGCACACATTATCAGTGCGCCAATGGTCTTCTTGATATTCATATGGGTGTAATGTTTACTTTGTAGTGTTTAATATTTACTTGCTCTTGGTGTCTTTGCTGTTTATCAAGTACACAAAGGTGCCATATTTCAGTTTCACCTTGTTTTTCTTGATAGCCTTTCCTATGGCATTGCTTGTTTTCTGATAGGCATTCTGCATGGTCTGCATGCCCCACTGCGAAAAACTACTGCCGGTATTGGTGGTGTTCAAATCCACATTGCCTGTCACGGCTCCGCTTGCCACGTCCTTGCTGGTCTCTCTAAACTGGCTGCTTGGCACATACAAGCCTTCCATACCGTCTGTGTCATAGAGTGACAGGTTGATTTTCACTATCTCGTCATCCACCAACACACTTTTCACCGTGCCTTTCACTCGTTGTGAACTGAAACCGCTCATGGTGGCATACAGATATGCGCCTTTCTTCACCACAATCTCACCGATTTCTACATCATCAAGCAATCGCAAGCGCACACGGCTTCCATCCACGGCTTTCACATTTTCGTCAATGATAGCCTTAATCAGTGTCGGCTCTTTCTCATTCACTGCCAATGTGTTGAAGTAATCCGATGATGTCTTCACCTTTTTCACCACTTCACTTGGCTTGTCATTCTCGTCTGCTTCTTTTCGGGCATTTTCATTTACTTTGATCTTGCCTTCAATGTTGATGCCGCCATTGGCTGAGCCTTGCGGGTCGGTAGGAGAGGTAGTAGCAGAAGTCGAGCTGTTCGATTGGGTGGCTTGCTGTCCCTTCAGCCTTGCTTCGGCAAGTGCCTTGTTCAGTTCCGCCAACGCTTCATTCTCTCTTTGTTTCTCATGGGCTTCTTGTGCTTCTCTCTGTTTTTCCATTTCTGCTTGCCTCTTGGCTTCGGCATCCAACTGTTGCAGTTCTGCATCCGAATACTTGCTTTGGTATTCTTCTTTTTCTTGCTCATTGTCTCGGTCTATATTCTCCACGGCACTATGGTCTTCTATCTTGCCGTAGGCGTTCAACATATTCTCATACTTGCCTCCAATACCGTCACCGCCCTTGATATGAGCTTGTGGCAGGTTCGGATTCAGATATTCCGTGGTCTGCATATTGGCATCTTGCTTCTCCGCCACCTTGGTATCAAAGAGGTCGAAGATGAAGTAGGACGCTCCGAGCAGTGGGAGATAGACAATCGCAGGTAGCATGTACTTGGGTTGTCTGAAATTGATTCTTTCTGTCAGCTTCATCGTTATTTGTCTTTATGAGGATGGCGTGCATCCTCATTGGTTCTTACTATGTTCTTTGCATTCCTCATATTCTGATGGCGAGCCTTTATCAGCGAGTCCTGCCGCTCCGTGGCGGTGCGTCGCTCTCCCTGATAGTGATAAGCTCTTGCCATGCGATAGATGTTGAAACTGAAGCTCACACCTACAAAACCGAACACGATGACCAGGAACAGTGTCTTGTGCAAGTCGGCAAACCTCTGTACCTTGGCTGCCGCCTTGTCTATTCTGCACATCTTGGCAAACTTCCTTCCGGCTCTCACGTCTCGCTCATAGCGTTCCTTGTATTTGGGGTCGTCCTTGTCGGGCATCTTCTCCCCAATGAGCATCTGCTTAAATCCTTTTGTGTTCATCGTTATTTCTTTTTACTTTTTTACCCTTTACCTTTAATAGTTGCTCTTCGTCTTCTGGTCAATATCCTTGTTGAGCAAGGTTCGCCAGTTCACTATCAGCAATCCATGTGGGTTGTTGTCAGTCCTCGGCACTCGTTTCAACTGTCCTGCCGTCACCAGTTCACGGGTCAGCACATTGGTTCTGCGCTCAATGCGCTGTCTGCCATAGTAGGTAAACTCCATCTTCTCCTTGTTGAACTTGATACTGTCACAGAAGATGCTGAACACGGCACTTGTTCCCATGATGTTGGAGTAGAAACCCTTTTCCTTCAGTGTATTGTACTGCGCCAGTCCTGTCTCATCCACCAGATACATGGCTTTCTCCATCGTGTATTTGATGTACTTGTCATCGGGTGCCAATGTAAAAAAGTAGTGATGGAACATCTCGATATGACTCTTTGCTTCCACATCCAGTGTCTCATCCATCGTCGTGCGCTGCACCAGGATAGGCACATTGCCGTCCAACACATAGATTTTGTTCTGTGCATCCACCACCATATTCTTCGCCGTCCAGATGCTGCTGATACTTATCAGCACGCACCCAACCAGAAACAGGCTACAGATGATAGTCACCAACTTTACCTTATTCTCTAAATTCTTGATTACCATTGCTATTTCGTTTTTTTACCTTTTTACCCTTTTACCTTTAATGAACAACATGCGCCAATGTTCCCTGTGCCGACATTTTGGCTTGCTGTGCCACACCCTCACCGAAGTTTCTTGTGGAGAAGGCGGTATCGCCCTCTGGTATCATCCATGCCGCAAGGTCTGGAACCAAGTTCAGACACTTCAAAGCCACGATACTTGCTGCCATCAGATACCCTGCCGAGAAGAACGAGTTCTGCAAATATGCCGCCATCGTCTGCTCACTGGCGGTGATAGCCGTCAGGTTCTCCACCTGTATGCAAAGCACAATGTCAAATAGCAACAGAACGTAGAAACCCACGAAGTAGAGCATGGCTCCATAGAAATGCACGGTCAGATACCTTGTCAGCCACTTTGCCCAACTGCTTTCCCATTTCGGCAATAGCGAGAACGCCCATTGTATCGGACCGAATATCGTCAGCATTCCCAATAGTATCTGCTGGCAATAGATGGTACTCCACCAACCGATTCGGAAGACGATCAACGCTATCAGCATCACTATCTTATCTATGTTCACCACTGCTCCCGCCGTCAGCGAGGTGAACCACAGTTTGGCTGCGTCCTTCTCCATGTTGGTCACTTCATCCACACCAGTCTGTTCCATGGTCGATTCCACCAGATTCGGGTCTGTCGTTCCCTTGTGAGCAATGTCTGCCTGGGCTTGTACGTTGGTGTACATCGTGTCTCTGGTGTAGATGAGCTGCTGAACTTCCGTAAACTTGTCCTCTATCTGTGTGGCTTCCGCCTCATATAGGTCATGGGTATAACTTCCAATGGAGTTTGGTATATAACTCAGAAAGTCCAGTACACACCAATTGATGCCACTGTTCGTCATGCCTGTATCGGCAGGTGGGTACCACCAACAGAGGATGATGCTTATCACCAGTGGCTTGAATAGTTTCATCACATCCAGTGGCTCATGCTTCACCATCATCTTGTAAGCCATATTCGCTGCCACCACGATGGAGAAGAGGGCTGCGAGTGCCATGCACATTTGAACGACCCACCAAAAAGGTCCGTTTGAGCCTGTGAAAGTAGCGTCGCACAGAAACTCGTTGGTCTGGAAAATCACGTCATCAATCTCTTCTTCCAAGATGTTGATGCCGAAGTCGGATAATATGCTGCTGTTGTCTGCCATAACTCCTTATCTGTTTATTTTCAAATCATTGTCATCCTCATTCGAGCCGTTATTACTGCCAGAAGATGTGTTGTTTCTCACTGCCATTCCTGCCTCTCGCCATTTGCTGGATGCACTGCTGATGATACTTCGTTTGTTGGCGGTCTGGTAGTTGCCGTTTGCTGTCAACAATTCCTTGGTCTTGCTGGCATTCGACATCTGCACCAGTTGCTTCACAAGTGTCTCGTTCTGTTTTGCCACATCTGCATAAATCTGTAGGTACATCTTCTTACGCTTGGCATTGGGCATATAGGCATCCTTGGTGGCTTTGATGGCTGTCTCATAGACATGATAGTATTCTGTCCAGCGTTGCTTGTCACCGATGGATCCGCCTACAGGCAGGATGCGGTCGATGTTGCTCTTGAAGGCATTCATCTTGCTGTTAATTTTGCTTCCTTCCACTTTCCAGGCGAGGTCAATCTGACGGTCTGCCATATTCAACGCCTCAATCTCTGCTCTTTTGGTCAGGGCAGAGTCGATGGCTTCGGCATATTCCACTTGATTGTAAGCTCCGATTCCTGCCGTGGTACGAAAACCGAGTTTGTTCTTACTCGCAGCCGATTTCTTGTAACTGCTGTGCAGTAACTGATAGTACAATTCTGGTGACAGACTACCACTACCGATTTCCATCACCGTTATCTGGTTCTTTTTCGAACTGTCATGATTGTATGTTACACCACTTTGGGCATTGCCGCTGATAGCGACTCCCAACATCAACATGATGGTTCCTATTCTTGTTTTCTTTCTATCCATGCCTATACATTATTATATATGGGATTATAAATTCTTCGTTCTCTCAATATCCGAGTTTACCTGCCACTCGCCACCGACCGAAGGCATCTTCCAGTATTTGCTGCTTGCTTTTGGTTCGGTAAACCTTTTCTTTCCAATAGCCGATGCGCACTTGGATATATCGCCACGACTCAAAGTAGCTTTTGTTCAGATGCTTCTCTATATTGTCAAGCGAGGTGTTGATGCTTTCCAACACCACAAGAAGGTCTGCCGTAGAACACGCTGCCGCTCCTGTGGCATACAGCACCAAGTCGCTCACGCTTTTGTAGAGGTATTCGCCTTCATTTGCGATATTCTCTATGGCTCGTCGGTTGATGCCTATCAGTATGGTATCGGCAAGCGAAATGCGCTTTCGTTTGATGACTTTTTTGTTGTAGTCATCCAACAGCTTCTTATAGTCCGATATTCTGTCGCTCACACCCTCGTAGGTGGAGTACACGTTCAAGCTGGTTCGTAAACTTTGATATAGCACATCTATCACATCAAATGCCCTGGTGTACTTGTCAAGGTCAACGTTCAGTTCCTTGTATGCCTTGGTCTCGTCCTTGCTGTAGCTGTGCAACAGCTTGTTGCTGTATTCCAACGTGCTTCGTGCAAGCAACAGACTCCGCTGTTTCTTGTGGTCATTGATGTAGGCTTCCACGCTGGCAACATCAAATCCCCATTGGGCGAATGTTTTAGAGGGGAGGGCGAGGAGCAAGATTGCTACCAGCAATGTTCTCACGATATCCATTCGTCGCTTCTTGCTCACTGACCCTGCAACCCTCTCCGCTGCATCAGCCTTGTATTCTCTTCTATTTCTCATTTTCATTGTCTTCATCATTAAACTTGCCGTGATAGTCATCTGAATGTTTGGTGTCGGCAGCTTTCCTTAACCAACGTTTCTTGCATTTCTCCACCAGTGTCAACCGTCGTCCTTCGTCAGCATTGATATGTGGAGCGATGTCCATCAGCACGTCGATGATGTTGCGCTTGTAGTGCATCATCTTTTCCAACGATACCAAGTCTGCGTATATCTTGGTGATTCTGCTGTCCACCTCTCTGGCTATCTCTAACCTATCGCTCGACCATAGCAGATGAAAGGTATCATCGGTGTTATTGTCATCGGCAGGTGCGCTCTTAGCATATTCGGTGGTTATCTTGCACGATGGATATTCCTGTGCGATTTCCGAGATGCGCTTGTTCACTTCGTCCGCCTTTTCCTGCTCGGTCTTGCTTGGGTCAAGCGTTATCACATCCACTACCGAGGTGTTGGTGTATTCCGATGTCAGCTCCCAACTGATCTGCAGGATGGCTCTGTGTATCTTGATGCCCAAGAAATATTTCGGCTTTCGGGCGATCTTCAATGTTGCCTTGAAGGTGATGATGCCGTTGATGTTGGGCATGGTGGCTTTTCGAATGTAAGTATAGCCGCTCCATGTTCCTTCCCCTTGCCAAGTCTGGTTGTAGGCACTCTTGCAGTCGTTCATAATGGCTGGTATGCGATAGTAGTCATCCGTCGCCACGTCATTGTCCTTTCCTGCCTCTGCCTTGGCTTCCTCTATTTCCCTTTGTTCCTGTTGCCATGTGGCAAGTTCTTTGTTCAGTTGTTCGATGGAAGCCTTGTTCTTGTTGTATTGCTCCCGATACTTGGCTGCATCTTCCACACTTGCATTGGCGATTTGCTTGACAAGTGATTTGTTCTCCGCTTCCAACTGATTGATTTGCGATTGCAAAGAGGTTATCTTGGCATTGGCTTCCTGCTCTTGTTTATACAAGTCCGAGAGGTCAAGGTTGTTCTCTGTCACAGATGTTGTCATGGCGCATTTCTTGCTGTGGTCATTCAGCGAACCGCCACAACTCTTGCATTTGTATTGTGTGGTGCCTTGCCCCAACTGCACACCGTCGCTGCATGTCACACTAATGGTCACGCTCTCGCATCCCTTCAGTTTGGCGGCATCGGTTGCCTGATAGTAGTTGCGTGCATCACTGCCTATATAATAGGTATAGCCTTCCTCGTTGTCATTCCATTCGCTCAACCGGGCTTGCAGTTGTGCCTTGAAGGTGTTCAAGTCCATCGAATAGGAGTCAAAGACTGCCTCATATACTTCTTCTGTCCTGTTCCAACTCTTGTACACCTGTATCTCGTAGGCGTATGCCTTCTGTTTCTGTCCTTTTTTCTTGCTACTGATGATGTAGCTGTTCAACCAATAGCTGATACTGTAGGTAAAGCCATCATTCTGGTTGTTGAGCTGTTGCACCCTTGTTCTTGACCATCCTGCATGATTCTCCGAGTTTTGCAGGATGGCTTCCTTTTGGCTATTGTTGGGATAGAAGTTGGCATCCTTGGTGTTGATTCTGTACCAGTGGTCGCCTTTCAAGATGCTGTTGTCATCGGTGGGCGGTACATAGTCGCACAGTTTTTCTCGTCCTTGGTCTCGTCGGGCGATATACCATCTTTGCGTGTAGTAGTTTCCTGCTGTCTCATCCAGATAGTCGGTCATCCAAGAGGTGAGGTTATAGTTGGCAAGAGAGAAAAGTCCTGCCACGTTGTCCTTGCCTCCAATCATGCCCAAGAGGGTGTTGCCTACGCTCTTGTCGAGACTTTTGAACAGCGAGGAATAGTTATCCACAATGTCGATGGCTGCACTGAGCTTGCCTTGGAAGAGGTCGTTGAACTGGCTGCTCTGCAACAGGGCATTGCCGATATTGTTCATTCCTGCTCCTGCAAGGTTGGCTCCTGCCTTATACAGATTGTCGATGTCGGCTTTCAGATTGTCTACTGTAAAATTGCCTGGCACCTTCGACAAATCGTCCAACATCTTCTTCCAATCCACGTTGCCAATCTCTGAAAGTTTCAGTATGGCAGCTATCTCCTGGTTGATTTGTAGAAAGGCGATGTCCGAGAATGTGAGGGTGCTGTTTGTTACCACACTCTCAAACTGCATACACAGGTTCTTGGTGTCATCACATATCTTCATCAGATAGGTTCCCCAATACAGGGCAGTCTGTGGACTTTTCAGCATCATTCCTGCCACCGTCCATATCTTCGGCATGATTTTGCCCGACACCATATTGTAGATACGGCGGTAATAGTAGTTCTCTGTGCTACTGTTCCAGATGCCCAACTCCGTCATTGCCTTGCGTTCCAAGAATTTTGAGGCGAAGATGCCGGCACTTGCCACTTCTGCTGCATTATAGTGCTTCAAGATGTTCTGCACCTGCTCGTTATAGTATGCCTCTGCCACGGCTTCCGTTCCGTATGCAGCTGCCATAGCAGCCACCGTCTGCTTGTCATAGTTCACGCTGTAGTACTGTGCGTCAGCCTTTGCCAACACACAGACTATCAGCATTATGATGGATAGAAGTCGTTTCATCTTTGATTACTTTTTATTTTTGTTCCCTAAATTCAGTACTTTTCCTGCCTGATTTACCTTTTGAGCAAAAGCGAGGCTCTTGCTGATACCACTTGCATCCCAATCCCTGCAATAGGCTTCGATAGCTTGTTGGTGGTTGCATTTCAACTCTCGCTTGTAGAGTTTTAATGCTTCCTTCTCCGCTCGTTCCGTGGTGTAGGTCATATAGCACTCATGCGGTTCTTCCACACCATACACATTGCTGGTCTGTCCTCGCCTGATAAAGACTTCACGGAAGAAACTGCGTCCTTCCTTGTTCTCCAAGCGGTTGATGGTGAATATCTTCTTGCAGTCCACATCGGTCAAACCGAGTATCGCCTTGATGGTGTCAAAGCGTTCCTTGAACTTGCTCTGGTCGAGCAGCATCACCACATCCGAGTTGTTGATGATGGCTTCCTTCACTATCTCACTGCCGATGATGTCCTGTATCTCCTGTGTCACCACACCCACGCTTGCCCAGAATTTTCTGGCGGTCTTATACAGATATTTTATGTATTCCGCCATCATAGGCGAGGCGATGGCTTTCCATGCCTCCTCAATGATGAGCATCTTTCTGTTCTTCTTGATGCGCATCTTCTGCAGGAACACGTCCATGATGATGAGTGTCACCAGTGGAAAGAGCAGTGGATCATGTAGGCTAAGCACCCAGCGCCTTGCCATATTACTATGGTAGGTTTCCAAATGCT
>OOCI01001851.1_pt1 | contig 14497 bp, 10 predicted proteins | sample 1671761 | NCBI WGS metagenome assembly OOCI01 (sample SAMN06348190, study PRJEB24527) | human gut metagenome | biome: human gut; feature: ankylosing spondylitis patient; material: feces | host: Homo sapiens | place: China | collected 2015-10
GCGCGGTCCGGCATCAGGAACTGCGCATGGAACAGCTGCACCTCTTTGTCCGGCAGGCTTTCCCGCAGCAGCTGTGCAATCTTCTGTGCTTTTTTGACCGTGTTTACGATCACCCCTGCACAGCCGCCCTCTGCCAGCTTCCGGCGCAGCAGCGCGGGCAACTCCGGTTCTGTGAGCGTGGTCAGCTGCACCGTTTGACCGGGTGCATCCGATGGGATGGCCGTTTGCTTTACCTCTGCGCCATCCGTCCATGTCAGCAGCGGATAGCCGCAGCTGGTTTCCCATGGGGCGTCCGGGGCAGCCTTTTTCTGCTGGTAGGCCTCGACCAGTTCCGCGCGACGCCGGGTGGGCAGGGTGGCTGAAAGCAGAATGACCGGCACCTTGTACCAGCCCAACCATTCCAGTGCGCGGTCCAGATAGCAGTTCATGTAGGTATCGTAGGCGTGGCACTCGTCAATAATGACCACCTTGCCCGCAAGCCCCAGATGCCGCAGCATAACGTGCTTCTGGGCAAGTGCCGCCAGCAGCAACTGATCCACTGTGCCAATCACAAAGTTTGCCAGCAGTGCCTGCTTGTTTCCCCGAAACCACTGGTGTACCTGCACCTGATGCTCTTCCTGCGCGTCCTCCTCCAGCTGCACCCCGCGCCCCTGCAGCTGCAGATAGCACTCGTCCAGTTCCGCCATGCCGTGCGCCAACTTTATAGCCTGCGGCAGCGTCTCCTCAGACTGTGTGTCTGCCCAGCCAAGCAGCCGGGGAAAGATGCCGTTTGCCGTGGCCTGTGTGGGCAGCCCGAAAAAGACACCGCCCAGCCCGAACCGGCTGGCCATGATCTCCGCAGCGGCCAGCGCCGCCTCGGTTTTGCCCACGCCCATCTGTGCTTCCAAAATTAGAATGCCCGGTTCCGCTGCGGTATCTGCAGCTTCCAGAACAGCCCTCTGCACCGCATTGGGCGCAAAGCCGAACCGCACCGCAAACTCCTGCGGGTCTGCGATGCCCGGCTGTGCCTCCCACGGGAAGGGCAGCGCCAGCTTTTCCCACGCCCTGTCCACCCGCGCCGGGTAGTCCTCCATGCTGCCCAGCTCCTCTACCGGGATCAGGGGGAAGTATTCCGTATTGCTGGCGATCCAGTCTGCCATGATCAGAAGTCCGGTCAGAAGCACTTCCTCCTGCGGATTCAGATCATCCAACTCCGCTGTGTCGTCAAAGCCACAGTCCTGCAAAACAGTCATGAGCAGTTCTGTCCAGAAGTCCTCCCAGACCTTTTTCTGTCCCTTGGGGTAGTAGTTGCTCTCCCAACCCTCTAACTGATCATCGACCGCCGCGCAGCTCTGTGGCTTGCCGTGGTGCGCCCCCACAATGGAGGCGATCCCGCCGGGGCAGTCATCCCACAGCAGGACTGCCTCGCCCGCCCGGGCATGCGGCGACTCCCGGCGGTTCTGTTCAGGACAGTCCAGCGGCGTCAACGTTTCCAGCCGCTGCCGCGCCTCCGGCAGGGTGCGCAGGATATTTGCCTGAAAGGCTACCGTAGCCTTGCCTATATCATGGATCCCGCCCAGAAACCGGGCATGCGCGAGCAACGCTTCCTCGCGCTCAAAGCCCATGGCCCGTTTTGCACTTTCCGGGAGCCACTGCCGGACCAGCCGCTCCATGATGCCCGCCGTATCCCACAGGTGCATCCAGAGCGGCAGCCACAGGCTGGTATTCTCCGGGTCCGTTTTACCGGCCAAAAGCCTTGTTTTATTCAACGTCCAGCGCATTTTTGCTCCTTTTCCGGTGTGTGCTTTCCGTGTACCGAGCATAGCAGATAATGTGTACTATAATCCGTACTTTTTGCATTTTATCTCCGCAAATGAAAAAAGCGGCACACCGGGGCGTGCCTCATCAAAACGAAAGTGTCCTTGCAAGGTAAAGAAAACTGCTATTTATGGCCCTGTTCCGCCTTCTGTTCCAAAGATACGCTTCTGCCCTTCTGCTGTCAACGGCTCCGCGCCAATTCATCAAAGCTACAAAAAAACGATTTCTTTTTTGTATAAAAAGCCGCCCCGGCTTCCTACTATGGAAACCGAGGCGGTTCATTCTGTTTATTGGTGTTCTTTCAGACACTCAATGCCTACCAACTGGCATTCAGTTTTTGAAGTTTTAGTCATATCTGTATTTAGAGGACTTTCCGTACACCTTCCGGAGCGATTTTTTCAGGCTGACCACCGTTTCTTTGATGATCTTTGCCTCATCGGCAGAGCAATCTGCAAGCTGTTCGGTCATCCAGCTGTCGAACACCGGCTTTGCTTTTTTGATTTCAATGCACAGCAGTTCGTCCGCCGAACAGTCCAGTGCGTTGATGATGTCGATCAGCGTTTTCAGACTGGGCACCGAGTTGCCCGTCTCGATATGGCTGATGTGCGTGACCACCACGCCGACCTCATTGGCCAGCTGCTCCTGCGTCATGCCCTTTGCAAGGCGGCAGGCACGGATGCGTTTTCCGATGTCGGCGTAGTCCACCATAGTACAAGTACCCTCCGTTTTGTGAAGTGATACTTGTATTGTATGTGCAATCGACCGGGATTGTAATAACTTGAAAGTGCAGTGGACTTATAAATACTAATCGTTCAGAAATACTTTAACTTCCTGCTTTCCGTCAATCGTTGTCACAGCAGTAATGGCATCCGGGCGGAAGGAGTCTCCCGGATAATGGATCTCCAATTTCAGATTGACTTTTTTCCCAGCTTCCACTTCCTGTGCCAGTTTATTCTCAAAATTTTTGAATTCGTTCCGATTTAGTCCAGAATCCTGCGGAATGAGATTTTCCAAATCGTTTGCCCCATCAAAGCGATCTGCAATTGCATGACCTCGATCATCGGTACTTTTTTCATATCCTTTTCCAATGTCATGGATGCTGTCTTTAATTTGCAGACGACCATCATGCTCTTTCAGATGCAGGTCTCCTTCGGCTGTAAACAGCCTTCCAAGGTGATCGGTAGTGTACTCATATCCGTTTCTTTTATACTCTGCATCCGACAAAAGATCCTGCTCCATACGGTACGGCATTCCATCATCGTTATTTTTGTATTCCAGCTCTTTTTCTAGCTCTGCAAATGACTTTTCCGTAGCAGCATCCAGTTTTTCTTCTGCCTTTTCTGTCACGCCTTTCTGTAGACGCTCAAATGACCGTTTGACGACATCATCCAACCCAATGTGCGTTTTTGCTTCCATCGGTTTCGCTTCTGAGATTTCTCGCCTCACAGCACACGACCTCCCTGCTGTTCAAAATTCGTCCTCAGATCTTCTACAGCCTCCGCATCCGGGTTCAGGCTCATGCCCATGCTTATCACGCTGTTCAGCACCCAGTCTGCGGCAGCAGCTTTCAGGCCGTACTGTCCCTGCAGCTGTTCCAGAAATTCCTTACGGGGTGTGAACGATTTTTCGGCTGCGGCACAGTAATCAATGACCGTGCTGATTCCATCAAAGAAATCAAACACAGCTTTCCGGGTCTTAGCCACATCCAGTTCGCCGCCTGCAAAGACCTGTTCTAGGTAGCGGCCGTCCTCCGGCTTCAACATCATCTCATGGCGTTTCAGCCAGAGCTTCAGCTGCTCCATCTCCGAAATGCTCAGCGGTTCCAACTCTTTGCCCACTGCCAGTTGTCCGAATACAAACTCTGCGTTGATTTCATGCGGCATTTTTGAAGGCTTGTGGTAAACAGCATTTTCCGGCATGGGATACGCCTCAATCTTGCAGAGCACCGCCTCCGGCCACTCGTTCTGGTAAACGGCAGCCACACCCAGCGGCAGCTTGGACAATTCGTCGATCTGTGCCTCCTTCAGAGCGGCAGACTTACCTACCAGCTTGCGATCCTCTTCGTCCGGCAGGCGCAGAATAATTTTTGTGTTCGTGTTGCGGATGACCGACATATCCAGCAGTCCGGGTGCCTGGTCTGCAATGATAAAACCCTCACCATAAGTACGCATTTCCGCAATGGCATTTGCCAGCATTTCCACCGACTTGCCCTGCAGATTTGCCCCTTCCTGCGACTGTTCCGCCGAGGTCTTGCGCAGCAGGTTGTGCGCTTCTTCCAGCACTGTGACATGGCGAAGCCTGCTGTTCATCCCGCTGCTGCACATCCGGTATTCCTGTAACTTCATCACCAAGATGCCCATCAGCAGCGATTTCGTTTCCATAGAGCCCACTCGGCTCAAATCCACAATAACATTGCGGTCAAACAGCGCTTCGTCCGTCAGCGCATCTTCTGCGCAAAGCACACTTCCATAAATACCGTTTGTCAACGACTTTACGCGGGTGCACAATGCGCCCACATAATCGCTTTGGGTATCCTTGGAATAATGCGACTCTTCAATGACGCCCGGCAGAATATCCAGCAGGTCAAAGAAGGTTGGGAAAACTCCCTTCTCGCTCTCCGAATTGCGCAGATCCCAGCCTACTTTCTGATAGCTGCGCTCAATAGCATCCTTCAGCACCGCTGGCATGGCTGCATACATCGGCCAGCAGGCGTTGAATATCTCCACCAGACGGTCAATATGTTCCAGAATATGGATATTCTCAGGGAATGCAAAGGGATTCATGCGCAGCAGCGGCGTTTCTCTGGGGTTTGTACCAAACACCTGCACATCTATACAATTGCCGAACACGTTCTTGTATTCGCCCTTGGCCGGTTCCACCACAAGAAACGTCGTTTGTCCGTTCTTTGTGATCTCATCCAGCAGATGGTAGACCGCATTGGATTTGCCTGTGCCGGTCGAGCCAGTGATGAACGTGTGGGAAGCCATTGCCTGCCGATTCAGGATCAGTCCTGCCGCTTCCTCTTTGCCCATGTGGTAAATCTTGCCCAGATTCATCTTGTCCTCATCCGGCATCGCCTCATCCGGCACATTGCGGCCAAACTCCGCGTGCTCAATAATCGGCAAGCCGTGCACTGAGCGGGTGGGCAAGCCAAGGTGCATTGGCAGTTCCCGCCCGCTGACCAGCGTTGCAGGTGTATAAAGCAGACTATCCGGCGCATTCTCCCATAGTGGGCGAGCAAAGACCGGTTGCATGAACCGCTTGAGATATTCCCGCAGCTGTGCCACTTCTGCCTCATTGTTCTTCCACACATTGACGGCACCGCTCTCCACCGAGGAGCCCTCGCCTACCATCAATGCGCGGTAAGTGTTGGCCGCCAAAAGTGCTGTGGATTGAGTAGACGAAAGGAAATACGCTGCACAGTTATAGCAGCCATAATCTTCACTTTCCTTTACACGCTTGAGCTGGTTTTCAATGCGTTCCAGCAGTTCCTCCACCGATTTATTACACAGTTCCACCTGCTGAGTACGGCCCGTGCCGCGGGTGTCCGTTGTGCCGTGGCTCTCCTGCTGGCTGGTGGTGTCCGATGTTCCATGCGACGTTCCATCGGAGGTGCTGTGCGAAGTGCCGGTCTGCTCGGTGGTAGAGTGGCTGGTACCCCGCGAGGCGTTTACGCCCAGTGAGCCTCCGATGTTCCGGGCGATGCTGTTGAAAGCCGTTCTGGCTGGCGTCATGCCTCCTATGGCCCTGCCCGCCGTGCCAAGCAGCGGGCCGATGACGGCCCCCGCGCCCGGAATCAGGGCCGAAGCTGCCAAGCCGCCCAGACCCAGAATGCCTGCAATGCCGCCAACCACCGGCGAGATTTTTGTGACCGAGGTGCCGAAGCTGCTGCCGACACCGCCGTTGATACCGCCGCTGACCCCTTTCGTTTTCTGTGTGCCGTCCGTCACCGAAGAGGACTGGTTCGTACCGTCCGTTGTAGTCGTGCTGACAGTATCGCTGATGGTATGGGAAGTTCCACTGCACAGGCTCTCCATCACAGCAGTGCTCTGATTCTCGGTATAAGACCATGTACTCTTGCGGAAGGGCGAAAGAGTGCTGTACAGATTTTCATACCCGCTGCGGATAGCCGCCTGCGTTTCATTGGAAACAGGTTCTGCCAAAAACAGCGCAGTATACTTTTCTCCTTCCATCGCGTCCATAAAGCGCTCGATGCCCTGCACAAAGGCTTTATCTTCCGTTTTAGACTTATCGCGCAGAGCTGCCACACAGGACACTGAGGCCACCGCCTCCTGCTCTTCGCCAAAGGCTTCTTCCAACAGTTTTTTTCCCGCCTCCGGAGAAATGCCTTTTATATCGGAACCGGGGAAGTTGGAGAGCAGCACTTTCTGCAACGCCTTGCTGGAAATTTCCAGCTTGCGGCTCTTCATGCTCTGTTTCAGGGGATCCTCGCGAACGCCCAGATAGATATTGGCACCTGCATTTTCTTCCGGCACATCGATCATCACCGCCAGACTACAGCCTTGTGCCATGCTGGAATAATACACCGTGGAAAGCTTCTGGAACATATCTTCGCCCTTTTTCAGGGTCAGTTTCTTCAGCTGGAACATTCGGATACACTGAGCGGGATTCTGCACCTCCAGCATCTTCTGAGAAAGCTCCACCATGCCATAGTTCTGCAGTTCCGTCAGATATTTTTTATACACCAGATGGTCTGCAAGGGTCAGCTGGTCCGTCAGGTCATTCAGCGACCGCTGCGCGGAAAGCTGTTGTTTTTCAAGCACCTCAAGCTCGTCTGCCATGATTTATTTTCCTTTCTGCTGTTAACCCCTCAAAATTTTCCACAACAGACCTACACTGGCCGCCGCGACGCCGGCCGCCACTGCCGTACCCATACCGCTGCTCTGCATTCTGTCAATGGCGCTCTTTGCGCTTTCATTGCCCTGCTCAGCCGCTTTTTTGTACCATTGCATGGCCTGTTCTTTATCCTGCGTCACTCCGTATCCATTTTCATAGAACACGCCAAGTTTATACTGTGCATCAGCATCGCCCTGGTCCGCAGCTTTCCGGTACCACTCTGCCGCAGTTGCTTTCGATAACGTTACACCTGTACCATATTCGTAACAGATACCCAGGTTGTACTGTGCAGATGCATCACCATTCTCCGCAGATTTTTGATACCATTCTGTCGCCTTAATGACGTCTTTTTCTACGCCAATGCCGTTTTTATAGCAGTATCCAAGATTACATTGAGCCATTGCATAGCCTTGTTCTGCAGATTTGCGGTACCATTCCGCCGCTCTTCCAAGGTCTTTCGTTACACCATCTCCGCACTTATAACAATTCCCCAGATTGTACTGCGCTAATTCATTACCATTCTCCGCAGATTTACGATACCATTCAACTGCTTTCGCGCTGTTCTTTTCCACGCCTTCTCCATTTTTATAGCAATAGCCCAAACTGTTCTGCGCATCTGCATCGCCTTGTTCTGCCGCTTTCTTGTACCACTTCACCGCCTCTTCTTTGTTTTGTGTCACACCATATCCATTTTTATAGAATATTGCAAGGTTACGTTGAGCTGTTGCATTTCCTTGCTCCGCAGATTTGCGATACCACTCAGCCGCCTTTCCAAAGTCTTTTTTAACGCCTTCTCCACAATAATAGCAATAGCCCAAACTGTTCTGCGCGTCCGCGTTGCCCCCTTCTGCTGCTTTCTCGTACCATTTTACTGCTTCAGCAAGGTCTTTTCTTTTGCCTGTACCATTTCTATAACAGCGTCCCAGACTGTACTGTGCCTTCGTATTGCCCTGATTCGCTGCTTTCTCATACCATTTTGCGGACTCCTCATTGTTTGGCTCTACGCCATAGCCATAACAATAGCAATCACCAAGCAGATTCTGCGCCTTTGCAACGTCTTGCTCTGCCGCTTTCCGAAACCATTTCACGGCCTCTTCATTATTCACTTCTACACCATAACCATAATAATAGCACTCTCCCAGCATACACTGTGCATTTGCGACGTCCTTCTCTGCCGCTTTGCGATACCACTTTACGGCTTCTTCATTATTCTCTTCTATGCCATTTCCATAATAATAACACTTACCCAGCGCAAACTGTGCATCTGTATCGCCTTGTTCTGCGGCCTTTTGATACCACTTTACCGCTTCCGTTTCATTTTCATCTATGCCATTTCCATAATAATAGCACTCGCCCAATTCATATTGTGCTTCCGCAAATCCCTGCTCTGCGGCTTTCTCGTACCACATCGCAGCCTTTTTCGGGTCTTTTTCTACGCCTTCTCCGTTCCTGTAGAAATAGCCAAGATTATACTGTGCCGCCGCAAATCCCTGCTCTGCGGCTCTCGCAGACCATTCAGCGGCCTGCACAGGGTCTTTCGTTACGCCACCGCCAATCGCATAACAAACGCCCAGATTGTACTGCGCTTTCACATTGCCCTGTTTTGCCGCCTTGCGGTAGCATTCAAACGCCTGCTCCAAATCTTTTGCGACACCTGTGCCATTACTATAGCAAGCGCCCAACTCGTTCTGCGCCTCCGCATAGCCCTGCACTGCCGCCTTGCGGTACAGTTCTGCGGCTTTTGCCTCGTCCTTGCCGACGCCGTCGCCGGCCTCATAGCACGCGCCCAGCTCATACTGGGCTTCCGGGCATTCCTGCTCCGCCGCTTTGGTGTACCACTTCACAGCCGCCACATTGTACGAGAGTGCCGCATACAGCCGCCCGGTCATATACTGAGCCGTCACATTTCCCTGAGTCGCCGCCGCTTCGTACCACTTGCGGGCCTCTTTGTCGTCTTTTTCAACGCCCAGAGTCTGATAATAGAAGCATCCGCCCAGAACGCACTGCGCCTCGGCATTGCCCTGCTCTGCGGCCTTTTTGTACCACACGACCGCATTTTCTTCGCTTTTTTCCACACCCGTGCCGTTCTGATAGCACCGTGCCACCTCAAACTGTGCCTCAGGGCTTCCGTAATCTCTGGCCGCGACCATGTACTGCTGGAACGCCATTTCCACATTGCCTGCCTGCTGATAATTTTGGGCATTATGCAGGTAGTCCTGCTCGGTTTCCTCCTGCGTTTCCTGCTGCGCTTCCTCACCCAGGCAAAAGTTCTCCACGAAGCCCATGAATTCTCGCTTTTTATCTTCCGGGCCAATAAACAGGAAGCTGTACACAGCATTTTTCTCATTGCTGAAACCCATAGCCTTGATTTCAGCCCCCAGACCATCCCAATTCACACGGCCAGCCGCCGGTTCAAACCATTCTTCAACAGATTTTGTCTTGATGGCATTCGGGATTTCCATCTCCTGCCCACCCACACGGATAGACTTCAGTTTATCTGTAAAACGTACTTCCACCTGAATTTCACTCATAATGATAGTCTCCCTATGTATTTATAATTTTTATATAGTCTCCCTGACTTCTCACCCACATCTGGATGCCCGTGCCAAACACCTCGGCTTCCACGATCCAGCCTTTTTCCGTCACCTGCAAAACCTTTGCAGTGGGCAGACGGTCGAGAACGGATTCCAGACTTGGCCCGGTATACTCGAACCGGATGGTCTGCAACTCGCCGCCGTACATGAACTGGATGCGCTTGCGCATCTCGCCCTCCTGAAAGCGATCGGTATAGCGCTGGGCAAAGTGCCGGTCGAGGGTCTTATAGTTCTGGATACGGTCGATGCGGTAAATCGTTGGGGAGTTGTCCTGCGGATTCTTGAAGTGCTTATCCTTGTCGATGCCCTCAATAAACGCCGCCAGATAGAAATAATACTCGCTGAACAGGATGCCCACCGGCTCAATGGTGCGCACACGGGTCTCGCCATCATGGGTGCGGCAGTAGGTAATCTCCATAACATTGTGATTTTCTACTGCCGTGCCGATGTCCCACAGGCTTTCAATGAACTTCCGGCCGTGCTGCGGCTCGACGTAATGGAAGCGTTCGTTGCTGATGAGGTCTTTCACCTGATTCAACCGGTCCAGCGGGGTGCACACCTGCACCAGCTTGTCCAGAATGGGGAACATTTCCTCCTTGACCATGGAACGGCTTTCCAGCAAAATCTTGCATACCGCCAGAATCTCGCTGCTGGTGAGGAAGCGGGAAAGCGTATCATCCAGCAGATAGCCGCCCTTTGCGGAGTTGTATAAGATCTCCCGGCGCGGCTCGCTGTCTGCAAAATAGCTGCGCAGGGTATCAAGATCGCGCTGGATGGTTTTTTCACTGACGCCAAAGTGGTCCGCCGTTTGCTGTTTGTTCAGCACACCGCCTTGTACCAGAATCTGCTGAATATAGAGTATACGGTCTAATCTACTATTACGCACAGTTCATTCTCCTTCTCTGTTCATTGTAACACAGTGCAACAACAGCCGCAATTCTTTGTGTGAAATTTTGTTGTTTTGTGAAACAGCCACAAAATTTTTGTCTCTTTTGCACAATCCTAGTATACAAAAAAAGATGGACAGCTTGTCTGTCCATCCTCCAAAAAGCCAAGTGCTTTTCTCACAAATTCCATCTGCGGTTCAGCCGGTAGATCACATCCCATACATCATCCTTAAAAGTGTACATTACCTGACGCGGTGATGCACTTCTGCTTGCCATGCAGACAAGCAGAAACAGTTCGGCGGCAAATGCCGCGCCCAGCAGAAACATCCATATTTTTTTCATTGCGCACTCTCCTTTGATGGCGTTTATGCCCTTTTGTCTGTCTATTATAACGATCCTGTTGGACAGTTTGCTTGTCCTTTCTGTAAAGGATATTTTCTGCTTTTCCTGTACGTTGCAACACAAAAACCGCCCCGGCTTCCTGTTACGGAAACCGGGGCGGTTCGTTTGCTTTATTTGTGCTTTTTCAAGCGCTCACGCAATTACTTGCGGGGGTTCTTGATAGCAGCCTGAGCGGGTGCCAAAATTACAGAGCGTTCGGATTAACGATACTACGTCATTTGCAATTTTTCAGCTTTTCTTATCCCATCTCTGCAATGACTTTTTCCAAATTTTCTTCCTGCAAGTAGAATTCCGGCAGCTTCGCCTTGTCATACCGCATATAGGGGATATTCTTCGTCCGCCGTTCCAGCAAGTTTGTAAAGAATCGCTCCCAGCTAAAAAATTCGCTGCTTTCGATGAAATCTGCCGGGTGTTCCAAAATCTCAAGAATCTCCGGCTGTCCAATCAAATCTGCTTTCAGGAGCAACCACTCCAGCGATTCCGGCAGGTACAAACTAAATTTTGCGCTCTTTTCCTGCATCAGACGGTAAATATCGTTCATCTGTGGGCCAAACGCCGCACCATCCGCAATCACCAGAACTTTCTCTGATTTCAGCGGAAGAATCTTTTGTTTGACGTTATCTTTGCCTGCCGCAGGGATACAGGCAATGCCGTATTTCTCACCGATTTTTGTAAACAGCTGATACCCGGAGTTGGCATCTTCTGTCAGCAGCTTCTCAACGCTTCCCAGCTCCACATCGCTGGCGGACAGAGAATCGTAAATGGGGTATGCTTTATTATAGGTCCGCTTAAATCGGCTGGTCGTCTTTTTCAGCTCCAGAATTGCATTTACGCTGTACGGCAGGGTACTCAAATCTTCTCTCGTCACAAGCACATAGTAGTTGTCCGTTTTCTGAATCGCACGGGCAAAGTCAAGGCTTGAAACAAAAGTGCTGCCTTCATCCACGAACACGATAGCATCCTGAATGTCTTTCAGTTGAGCCTCCCAGAGCGCACCGGACAGGACTCTGCACGTTTTGTCACAGACGATCGTAATGCCGCTTTTTCTGCCATAGTTCTCATAGGCACTCAGCATCTCAACCAGCGTCGTCTTGCCTGTTGCACTGTCACCGCGCAGAATCGTGATGTTGCGTTCCAATTCTATGGTAAAAACTATTCGTTTGCTCCGAACTTCGATTTTATGTTTACCCTTCATTTTATAGCCTCATACGAACTCGAATGCAATCGGCATCAATTCTTCCATGTTGTGCACCACATCACCTGTATTCAAAACTTTTACATCCACAGGGAATTTTTTCTTTCCAAAATCCATCAGGTGACGTAGATTGATCGTCAGGTCTTTTTTCTTAGCTAATTTGAGAATAAAGGGTGCGCAGTTGTCACCGCAAGTCGAGGCATTGAATACCTTTTCCGGGTCATTTGCCATCAACAGAAGCGTTTTCGTGCCGCCAGACAGGTTCTCCGGCGGAATTACACCTAAAACCGGGCTTTCGATTGCATGAGGCCCCAGAACATTGGATTTGTCAATTTTTTTGATAACTTCTTTTGCGAAATCAGAAGTCAGCCATTCATCCTCATAAGTGTAGTTGAAATAAACCGACGTATTGTAGACTGCTTCTGGCATATCCCCAAAGTAGATGTTCAGCATCGTATCACCTCGCAGATGTGAGTCACTTGCTATTATTGTACCTTCTTTCTGCTCACAAAACAAGACGTAAAAGGCTCTTGACCTCCTGAAGTCAAGAGCCTTCATCTGCTTTATACTATTCAAGTTTTGTTTTCGAGACGCCTCAACTGCAATTTTGACAAATGCTTTTTTAATTGATTCCAAATTCCTTCAGCAGACGGTCACAATATGCTGCATCCTCGGAAGCCTTTTTCGCATCGTCGATGCGATTCTGTTCAAAAAGCTTCTTCATAAGAGTTGTCACCTGTGCCTTGCCTTCCATTTCGCCCTCAATTTTTCCCTTGGCAATGCCACGGTTTTCCACTTTATCAAGCACATCACACATATTGCGTGTGCCTCCTTTCCAGCGTCAAAATCACTGCGTGTCCAAAAGATAAGGTCTCAACATCTCAACCAGTTCATAAACTTTCGTTCCGGGTGCTGACTCAGAGGGTTTCCGTCCTTCATTCTGCTTGTCCAATCGCTTTGCATTGGCAATCGCAATGTCCATGTAAGGTCGCAGAACTTCATACATATCCGGGCGGTTCTTCTCGTAACTCCCTGCACCCATGTTTTTCAGGCAGTCGCTTAGCTTCGGCCAGTAACGAGATCTATCAATATCAGTATCCATATACATAAAATGCAGCAAATACCACAGTTCTACGCACTGGTTCGACCATACAGCATGGTAAATCGTCTCACCTTGTGTACTGTATTCTTCGCACCGCTGTGCTACCATGTCAATATTTTCTGCCGGAAAATCATCTGTGTCATAGACAATCCAGACGTGCTTAAACACAACGCCGTTATTCTGAACGTATTGACGAGCTTTCATCAACAGATTCACTGTATTGTCGCCAATACCCTCTACCTTTAGCTGGATTCTATCACGGTACTTAGAATTGATAATCCGTTGAATTGCGCCAAAATACTGCGGCTCGGTTTCTGTACCTTCAGATGCAATCAAGTGGTATTCCGGCTGAATCATCCTCGCCTTATCACGGCGATTCTTCATCCAGCTTTTTCCAAGGTCACTCTTTTTCGGAGGCTTCAAACTCATGCCCAGTCCCTCCCTGTCAGCATATTGGAAAGGTAGGGATCTGCACCATATCGACCTTCCAGATACTGCTTGTCAAAGGCCGCTGTGCTCTTAACGCGAGTATTGTCCTCCTGCCGGAATTCGTAAAGCGAATAAATCTCGCTCTCATGATTGTCATTCATTGCGGCAAACCAAATTTCATCACGGCGGAAAACTGTATTCTTCATCGTAGTCAGGTCGTGAGAACTGAATAGCAGTTGTGCGCCCTTCTTGTTCAGTTCCGGGTTCTTGAACATCTGAATCACATACCGGAGCAGCTTCGGATGCAGCTTGGCATCCAATTCGTCCACAACCACTGTGCGGCCTTCCTGCAATGCTACCATCAGAACCGGCAAGGCTGCAATCATTTTCTTGGTTCCATCCGACTCTGCTTCAAAGGGAAGCTCGTAGACCTTGCCGTTGATCGTTCTTTGCGTGAACAGGTGCTTGCTGTCTTCATCATAGCGATAACCGGACAAATCAATACCTACATCATTCAGTGCATGAATCAGGCTTTCCTTAGTCGTCTCACTCTTGGACACCAGCACAATGTTTTCTGCTCTGGGGTTTGCGTAGCTCTGTGTAATACAGGATTCAAACCAATTCTGCACTTCTGCAATCACAGGGATATTGTAGTTGATTGCCAAAAAAGAAAGATACGGCATCTTCGGGTTGACGTCCAAGTTGATGCTTGCCTTATTGATACTTGCACCCAATTCAATCTTCTGGCCGTCTCGTTCAAAAATCAGTCCTGTCTTCTTACCACCAAGTGTACGCCACAGAAGAGACTCAAAGACAATTTCTTCCTTGAGCGAAATGTAATACTGGTATTCCTTCTCGCCTACACGGAAGAACACCTGAAAAATCGTAGGCTCATTTACAGAGTTTTCATCCAGCATAAAGGGAGTCACACTGCTGCCCTGCTGGAAAATCATAGGCTGTCGATTCTTCTCCAATGCATGAATCGGCTTCACAACAAGGTTAATCAGGCAAAAGAATGCCTGAAGCAGATTCGTCTTACCGCCACCATTGGGGCCGTAGACTGCACTGACCGGAAGTAAGTCTTCTGCTTTCTCCTGTCGGATCAATGCATCTTGAAACTCCGGAATCGCCATTGCACGGAAATCAAATGTTGTTTCATCCTTATAAGACTTAAAATTCTGAAAAGAAAACTGGCAAAGCATTCTTTCAACTCCTTTCTGCTATTAGTATACCT
>OOCI01001853.1_pt1 | contig 14471 bp, 8 predicted proteins | sample 1671761 | NCBI WGS metagenome assembly OOCI01 (sample SAMN06348190, study PRJEB24527) | human gut metagenome | biome: human gut; feature: ankylosing spondylitis patient; material: feces | host: Homo sapiens | place: China | collected 2015-10
AATAGGCGTTTATTCAGCAACACAAGCATATGCAAACTATTTTATGCTGTTTGCAATGCTTGGTATTGAGTATTATGGTCAAAGAAGTATTGCGAGTACTCAAACAAGAAACGAACGGTCGGTGATGTTTTGGGAAATATACGCTGTACAATGTGGCGCATCGATAGCTTCTATAGTGATTTACTACCTGAGTGCCTATTTTTGGTCGTCTACAAGAGTTACAATCTTGATGATTCAAGGCCTATGGGTGATATCATGCCTGTTTGACATTAACTGGTTGTTTTTTGGAGTTGAGGACTTTAAGACGACTGTTACAAGGAACTTCATAGTAAAAGTTGCTACAGTTTGCTGTATTATTCTTTTTATTCGCAAACCATCGGATTTATGCCTTTATGCACTGATAATGGCGGGGAGCACAGCAATAAGTCAACTACTACTATGGACGAAAACAGTAAAATATGTGGACTTCCAGAAGGTGCTCCGTGAGGTGGTGGCAGATATTGGCTACACCCGTGCAAAGTTCGGCTTTGACGCCGACACCTGCGCCGTCATCTCCAACATCGACGGCCAGAGCCCCGACATCGCACTGGGCACCAACGATCAGGTGGGCGGTGCAGGCGATCAGGGCATGATGTTCGGCTATGCCTGCGATGAGACCCCGGAGCTGATGCCTATGCCCATCAGTCTGGCTCACAAGCTGGCAAAGCGCCTGACCGAGGTGCGCAAGAACGGCGAGATGGACTATCTGCGTCCGGATGGCAAGAGCCAGGTCACTGTGGAGTACGATGAGAACAACAAGCCCGTGCGTGTGGATGCTGTGGTCATCTCCAGCCAGCACAGCGAGAGCGTCAGCATGGAACAGCTGCGCGCCGATGTGATGGAGAAGGTCATCAAGGCCACCATCCCTGCCGAGCTGCTGGACGAGAACACCAAGTACTACATCAACCCCACCGGCCGCTTCGTTGTGGGCGGCCCGCAGGGTGACACCGGCCTGACCGGCCGCAAGATCATCGTGGACACCTACGGCGGCTATGCCCGTCACGGCGGCGGCGCCTTCTCCGGCAAGGACCCCAGCAAGGTGGACCGCAGCGCAGCCTACGCTACCCGCTGGGTGGCCAAGAACATCGTGGCTGCGGGTCTGGCAAAGCAGTGCGAGGTACAGGTGGCCTACGCCATCGGCGTGGCAAAGCCTGTGTCCATCATGGTGGATACCTTTGGCACCGGCACCGTGGCCGATGAGAAGATCGAGCAGGCAGTGGAGAAGGTCTTTGACCTGACCCCCGCCGCCATCATCCGTGACCTCGGCCTGCGGAAGCCCATCTACCGCAAGCTGGCCGCCTACGGCCACATGGGCCGCGAGGATCTGGGCGTGAAGTGGGAGAACACCGACCGCGTGGATGCCCTGAAGGCTGCCGTGGCTGCCCTGTAAAAAGCGTTTTACCCTGATAGAAGGTAAGTGAAGAGAAGAGCCGCTGCACCTGACCGTGCAGCGGCTCTTTTGCGTCACAGGGAAAAGAAAATGGTACGGCAAAAAGTATTACTTTTCCTCAAAAATCAGATAAACTTTGCGAAACGGTAAAGATTTGGTCGCGTTTTTGTAAGAAACTCACATTCTCTTGCAGGAAAAGGAAAAACAGCTGTGCAAGGCGCAGAAAATCCACACATGAAACAAATTGATATGGAACAATCGACAAAATGTGATAAAATAAAACCAGATATGCGCACTTGTGTGCATGGTACGGATGGTAAACAGCAATAAGGAGTTATGTGACTATGTCTATTGAAATTTCCCCTAAGTCCTTCTTTGAGCAGCCCAGTGTGGCGGATATGCGGCTGATCGCCTGCCCCGGTGCCGAGGAGCTGACCGGCCTGATCGACAAGCACCTTGTCCGTTGGGCAAAGGCTGCCGGAATTGAAAAAGACACCTTCATTATTTCCTGCGACTGCCCCCGCTTCCAGAGCGGCGACGCCAAGGGTCTGGTCAAGGAGTCTGTCCGCGGCGACGATATCTTTATCGTGGTGGACCCGGGCAATTACAGCGTCACCTACAAGCTGTTCAACTACGAGAACCACATGTCCCCGGACGACCACTTTGCAAACCTGAAGCGTCTGATCCAGGCTGTGGCCGGTAAGGCACACCGCGTTTCCGTCATCATGCCCAGCCTGTACGGCGGCCGTCAGCACCGCCGCGTGGTGCGCGAGAGCCTGGACTGCGCTGTGGCTCTGCAGGAGCTGCAGACCATGGGCGTGCGCAACATCATCACCTTTGACGCACACGACCCCCGCGTGCAGAACGCAGTGCCCCTGATGAGCTTTGATAACGCCATGCCCACCTATCAGGTGCTCAAGAGCCTGCTGAAGAAGGACCCGGACATCTCCTTTGATAAGAGCAAGTTTACCGTGGTCAGCCCGGACGAGGGCGCCATGAACCGCAACATGTACTTCTCCAGCGTGCTGGGCTGCAATCTGGGCATGTTCTACAAGCGCCGCGATTACACCCGCGTGGTGAATGGCCGCAACCCCATCGTTGCCCACGAGTATCTGGGCGAGAGCGTGGAAGGCAAGACCGTCTTTATCGCGGACGATATCATTGCTTCCGGCGAGAGCATGCTGGAGGTCGCCAGCAACCTGAAGGAGCGCGGCGCTGCCAACATCATCGCCAACGCCACCTTCCCCCTGTTCACCAGCGGTCTGGAGAAGTTCGACAAGGCTGTGGCAAACGGCACCCTGACCTACGTTGTGGGCACCAACCTGACCTACCGTATGCCCGAGCTGCTGACCCGCGACTGGTATGTGGACGTGGACGTTTCCAAGTACGCTGCCTACTTTGTGGTGGCTCTGAACCACGATATGTCCGTTTCCAGCATCATCGACCCCCTGAAGAAGATCGAGAACCTGCTGGCAAACCGCAAGTAAGAAGCTGTTCCAAAGCCCCTGCACCCTGCGTGCGGGGGCTTTTTGAATTTTCATAGAGAAAAGGAAGTGTATCATTAGAAACAGCAGTGGTATAGGGGACTTTCGCTGATCAGCACTTTTTACAAAAAATGATATACTAATATATTAATTGAAACAAAAAACACTAAATACTATTTACAAATTGTGATATAAATGGTATTCTTTGTACAATGTTGAAGCAGGAAGGCACCTGCCGTGAGAAAAAATCGGAGAAAAAGCAAGAGAGTCCGGCCTTCAAAGCCGGGCATAACAAAGTGCGCAGGCACTTACAAAAAGGAGAAAACACTATGAAACGCCGCGATTTTATGAAGCTTTCCGCCGCTACCGCGCTGGGTGCTACCGTAGCCGCTATGGCACCCTCGGCTCTGGCTGCGACAGAGCTGGACCAGACCAACGGAGATCTGCACACTACCGTAGATCGCAAGACCGCAGCTATGGGTCTGGGCGATGGCAAGACCTTTGCTTATGACCCGGAAAACCCGTACCTGAACGTGAATGTGGGTCTGTTTCATGATGCGCAGGTAATGGTGGGCGGTCAGAATGTTGGTGCTGCTACCTATTACCTGCCCGACGGCATGGATCCCTGGGCGCCGGCAGTTATCGTGCTGACCCCGGACAACACCACCGCAAGGGCGTTCTCCGGCTCGGTCACAGGTCGTATGTGGCGCACGGTGGCGTGCAAAAATAAGATCGCCGTTGTATTTTTCGGTCCTGAAAACGGCGGCAGCTGGAACCTTTCCCTGAGCTCTGCCGGTCGTGATGACGCAGCAGCGCTGGATGCATTGTATCAGCTCATGCGCAAAAAGGGCGTTAAGCTGTCCGGCGCATTCTCCATGGACAAGTCCCACACTGCACTGGTGGGCTACAAGGAGGGCGGCGCAGCCGCTCTGCTGTTCGGCGCTCGCTGGGCAAGCGATTTCAGCTCCATCTGCGCCGTGGATGCCGTTGAGGTCCCGGCAGCTTCTCTGGAGGCAGTGGGCGGCGAGTATGTGCTGCCCTTCCCCGGCGACTCCACCCGTGGCGTGCAGGAGGAAGCCATTGCGGCAAAGACAGTGGATACTCCCGTTTGGTTCGTCCGCTCCAAGGCGGATACTGCCAATAAGGCAGCGCTGGATTTCTACCTGAACGCCAATCAGGCCGTGTCAAAGGGGAACGGCGTGTATGTCAGCAGCCGTACAGGCTCTGCCGCCGAGGTGTGGGTCACCGAAAAAGCACAGTGCCCGGCAGCCATCTGGGAAAAGTTCTCCGGTCAGTTCAAGCGCTTTATGGCACTGCAGCTGCCGGGTCGCGTAGCAAAGGCAGAGGACTTTACCCGTCGGGGCTTTGATATCCATGAGGAGTGGGTCAACGGCGAGCTGCGCCGCTGGATGGTCTATGTGCCGTTCACCTATACCGGCAGCAAAAAGGTGCCGCTGGTGCTGGTGATGCACGGCTACACCGCCTCCATGTACGCCATTGCCGAAGAGTCCCGCTGGTACGATGTGGCAGAGCAGAACGGCTTTATCGTGGTGTTTGCGCAGGGCCTGGTACGTCCCGCAGACCTGATGGGCAACATTCCCACCGCCATGTGGCTGGCAGGTCCCTTTGCCGCACTGGCTGGTAAGGATACCGACCCCAGCGTGGATTTGGAGTTCATCAACAGTCTGCTGGACCGCATGGAGCGGGATTACAGCATCGACACCACCCGCGTGTATGCTACCGGTCACTCCAACGGCAGCCTGATGACTTGGGCTACCGCCTGCCGCTACGCAAGCCGCTTTGCCGCCATTGCACCCGTCGGCTATATGTTTGCCCCACTGCCGGAGCTTGACCCCGCTGTTCTGCTGCCGACATGGGCTTTCTTGGGCGAGTACGACTCGGCAGGTGTGGCAGAGCTGGTGGAGGATAACGGGACGGTGAAGGCGCTGCAGGGCTGGAACGCCCACAACGCCACCAACGAGGCAGCTGTTGCAGAAAGCACCTCCTACGATGGCGCTTTTGTGACCAAGAGCTTTATGGGGGGCAACGCTCCGCTGGTGCAGTACACCGTGGTCAAGGATACCCCTCACGTTTACCTGCAGGAGGAGAGCGTTGCCATCTGGAATGAGTTCTTCTCCCGTTACAGCCGCGGTGCGGACGGCACCCTGTACTATCAGGGCAATGCCGTGACCGCCGGTAAGCATCAGCCCAGCGCAGACTGGTACGCTGCAAAATAAGCTGATAATGCCCGCCGCGCGGCGGTACAGAAGCTTTATATCTCGGGACACCGGAACGTCTGCGGACGCTCCGGTGTCCCTTTTTATGTTTTGCGGCGGCTTGTGTTAAGTTTTTGAAAATTCGTGCCGGGGGCTTTGCAAATCCCGGTGGGTTTATGCTATATTTAAGTTGAAATACTTTGCATTCTGACAGAAAGGAAAAACGCCATGGAGCATTTTGTGGAGTTTGAAAATGTCTGTAAATATTACCAGACCGGTAGTGTGAAGATCGCTGCCGCAGACCATTTGAATTTCTATGTGGACAAGGGCGAGTTCTGCATCATTGTGGGGCCCTCCGGTGCGGGCAAGACCACCCTGCTGAATATTCTGGGCGGCATGGACAACTGCGACGAGGGCAACGTCTGGCTGGACGGCCGCAACGTGAGCCGCTTTTCCGCCCGGGAGCTGACCACCTACCGCCGGTACGATGTGGGCTTTGTGTTCCAGTTCTACAACCTTGTGCAGAACCTGACCGCACTGGAGAATGTGGAGCTGGCCAGCGAGATCTGCCGCGACCCGCTGGACCCCAAAGAGACCCTGCGCAGCGTGGGTCTGGGAGAGCGGCTGAACAACTTCCCGGCCCAGCTTTCCGGCGGCGAGCAGCAGCGGGTGTCCATTGCCCGCGCACTGGCCAAAAACCCCAAGCTGCTGCTCTGTGACGAGCCCACCGGTGCGCTGGACTACCGCACCGGCAAACAGGTGCTGGGCCTTTTGCAGGATACCTGCCGCAAGACCGGACGCACCGTCATTGTTATTACCCACAACACGGCACTGACCGGTATGGCTGACCGCATTATTCAGGTGCGCAGCGGCCGCATCGTGTCCAATCAGGTCAACGAGCACCCGGTGCCGGTGGAACAGATCGAGTGGTGAGAACTGTGCAGAAAAGTTACCGCAAAAATATCCTGCGCGAGATGAAAAGCAGCATCAGCCGGGTGGTGTCCCTGTTTGGCATCGTGGCGCTGGGGGTGATGATGCTCACCGGCCTGATGTGCATTGCCCCCGATATGCGCACCGCTGCCCAGAAGTATTATGTGCAGCAGAATGTGTTCGACCTGCGGGTGCTGTCCACCCTTGGCCTCAGTCAGAGCGATATCAGCGCGATTGCCGCTGTGGACGGGGTAGACGCCGTGCAGGCGGTGAAGTATCAGGACGTGGAAGGCCACTGGACAGGGGACGACCAGACCACGGTGGCGCGGCTGTATCAGCTGCCTGCCGACCTGCAGGCCGATACGCCGGAGAACATGAACCGCCCGGTGCTGCTGTCCGGCCGGATGCCGGAAGCTGCCGGGGAGTGCGTGGTGCATGTGATGGGCCACGGCAGCCCGGTGGATCTGGGCACCCAGCTGACCCTGCCGGAAGAGACCGAGGGGGTCAGCGGGCGGGTGTTCACGGTGGTGGGCACGGTGCAGGACCCGCTGCATTTTTCCTCCGATTCCGAGAGCAGCACCGTGGGTGATGGCCAGCTGGACTGCATCCTGTTTGTGCCGGAGGGCACTTTGACCGCAGATTATTATACGGTGTGCTATATCAAGGCGGAAAACGCCGGGCTGTATGATAATTATTCCGATGAATATCAGGCCGCAGTGGATGCCGTAGCGGAAAACCTCAAGGCCATCCAGAGCGTGCAGTGCACCGCCCGGCGGGAAGAGCTGATGGACACCGCCAACGACAAGCTGACCGAAGCGCGCACGGAGTACGACAGCCAGAAGGCCGAAGCCGAGCGTCAGTTCGCTGAAGCCGAGGCAAAGCTGGCGGACGCACAGCAGCAGCTGGATGCCGCCAAGGCGCAGCTGGAGGCCGGGGAAAAGGAACTTGCCGCCCAGAAGGCTGCCCTGCCGGACACCATGCAGAGTGGTGCCGACAAGCTGGTGAGCAGCGAAGCGCAGGTGCTGGAATTTGAGGAACAGTTACAGCAAATCGAGCTGCTGGTCAACCTGAAAAAGGTGGCAGACCCCCTGCTGAGCTACGCGGAAGCCACTCTGCGCAACGCCGAAAAGGCGCTGGACGAAGCCGAGCCGGAGGACGAGGATTACATTGAACTGCGGGATGCGCTGGCCAAGGCGCAGGCCGCTTACGACAACATCTATAACCAGCTGCAGGGCTATCAGCAGCAGCTGGACGCGGGCAAGCGGCAGATGTACAAGCAGGGGCTGATCTCCTCGCCGAACCTCTCCAACGACCAGCTGGTGACCGAAGCCAAGGCTGCGCTGCGCAAGATGAAATTGCAGCTTTTGCAGGGGCAGTTGCAGCTGACCACCGGCACCGCCAGCGCCTACACCCAGTTCGATGCCGCACAAAAGCAGCTGGAAGAGGGCTGGGCAGAATACAATGCCGGGCAGACCCAGCTGGAAGAATCCCGCACCGAGTACGAGAGCCGGAAAGCCGAGGCAGAGCAGAAGCTGGCGGACGGCCTTGCCCAGCTGAACGATGCCGAGGAGCAGGTGAGCCAGATCAAAAAGGGCGAGTGGTATGTGCTGGACCGCACCTCCACCATGAGCTGCGTCACCTTTGCCCAGTATGCCGACCGCATGGACGCCATTGCCCGGGTGTTCCCGGTGTTCTTCTTCCTTGTGGCGGCGCTGGTGGCTACCACCACCATGACCCGCATGGTGGACGAGAACCGCCTGCAAATGGGCACCTTAAAGGCGCTGGGCTACTCCAATTTCAGCATCGCGGGCAAGTATTTGTTCTACGCGATGCTGGCCACCATTCTGGGCAGCATCGTCGGCATGGTGGTGGGCTTTGTGGTATTCCCCATCATTATCTGGAACGCCTATCAGCTGGTGTTCAGCCTGCCTACCTTCACCCTGTACTTCTACCCGGGCATGGCAGCCGCCAGCGTGGGCATCAGCGCCGCCGTCATCGGCTTTGCCACATGGTACGCCTGCCGTTCCAGTCTGGCCGAAAAGACCGCAGCTTTGCTGCTGCCCCGGGCTCCCGTGGCGGGCAAGCGCATCCTGATGGAGCGCATCACCCCGCTGTGGCAGCGGATGTCCTTCTCCCAAAAGACCACCGCCCGCAACCTGTTCCGGTATAAAAAGCGGTTCTTCATGACCGTGCTGGGCGTGGCGGGCTGTACCGCGCTGCTGCTTATCGGCTTCGGCATACAGGATTCCCTGCTGCCCATCGTCACAAAGCAGTCTACGGAGCTGACCCACAACGATATGTCCATCACCCTCAGCGACCCCAAAGCCCTAACCATGGAGCAGGGGCTGGCAGAGGAGCTGGACAGCAACAGCGCCGTGCAGAACTGGGGCGCGGTGTATACCAAATCCACCACCATCTACAATGCCGAAGGCGAGAGTGCAAGCGTGAGCATCGTGGCGGCGGCAAAGGACAGCGACCTGACCCGGTATGTTACCTTCCGCACCCGCAAGGGACACAAGGCCATCAGCTTTGACAGCGGCAGCGCCATCCTGACTGAAAAGACCGCCGAGAACTTGGGTCTGCACACCGGCGATACCTTCTGGGTGGAGAACACCGAGGGTGCCCGGGTGGAGCTGACCCTGACCGGCATCACGGAAAACTATATGTTCACCCGGCTGTACCTCCCCCGCGCACAGCTGGAAAGCCTGCTGGGCACGGAGGAGATCCCGTGGAACACGGTCTATGGCCAGACCACCTGCACCGATGCTGCCGGGTACAACGCCCTGCGCACCGACCTGCTGGACTGCAACTATGTCAGCGGCATCAGCTTTACCGAGGACACCACCGAGCTGTTCGATAACCTCATCGTCAGTCTGGGCTATGTGGTGGTGCTGATCATCATCTGCGCGGCGGCGCTGGCGGCTGTGGTGTTGTATAACCTCATCAGCGTCAACCTTGGAGAGCGCAAAAAGGAGCTGGCGACCATCAAGGTGCTGGGCTTCTACGATCAGGAGGTGTACCGCTACATCTTCCGCGAGATCGAACTGCTGGCGCTTATCGGCTCCGGCGTGGGTCTGGCACTGGGGGTGCCGCTGCACAAGTTCATTGTGTTGACCGTGGAGATGGATCAGCTCATGTTCATCCGCACCATCGCCCCCCGCAGCTACCTGCTGGCGGTGGCGCTGACCATGGTGTTTACCGTGGTGGTCTGCTTTGTCATGCGGCGGCACGTCCGACGCATCAGCATGGTGGAAAGCATGAAGGCTCCGGAGTAATTACAAAGCAAAACCATAAAAAGCACCCCCTGCAGTCTGTACGGGCAGACCGCAGGGGGTGCTTGGCTTTTCAGATACTCAGGGAATTAGAGGCACACATACTTGAGGATGAACAGCACGGTGAGCACATACATCAGCGGGCTGATCTTCTTCTCCTTGGCCTTGCCGGTGATTACATTGATGATGGTCCAGGAGATGATGCCGATGGCAATACCCTCGGAGATGCTGTAAGCGGTGGGCATAGCCAGAATGGTCAGGAAGGCGGGGATGCCCTCGCTGGGATCATTGAAGTCGATCTTGATGGCAGAGCCCATCATGTAGAAGCCCACGATGATCAGAGCCGGAGCGGTAGCAAAGCTGGGGATGGTGAGGAACAGCGGGCTGAAGATGGTAGCCAGCAGGAACAGCACGCCGGTGGTCATAGCGGTCAGACCGGTGCGGCCGCCCTCGGTAACGCCGGAGGCGCTCTCCACGAAGGTGGTGGTGGTGGAAGTACCCAGCACAGCGCCCACGCAGGTGCCGATGGAGTCTGCCATCAGTGCGCCCTTGATGTTGGGCAGACGGCCGTCCTCGTCCAGCATATCAGCCTTGGAGGCCACGCCGATCAGGGTGCCCAGCGTGTCGAACAGGTCCACGAACAGGAAGGAGAACATCACGGCGAAGAAGTTCAGCAGACCAACACCGGAGAAGTCGGTCTTGAACACCTGACCAAAGGTCTCGCCCAGTGCGGAGAAGTCAAAGCTGACAAAGGCGGTGGGGATCACGGAGTACATACCGGCATCCACATCGGGGACGTAGATACCGGTCAGCTCGCACACGATGCCCAGCAGCCAGGTGATCAGGATGCCGTACAGGATGCCGCCCTTGACCTTTTTGACCAGCAGGATGGCGGTGATGACCACGCCCAGCAGAGCCAGGATGGCGCCCACGCCAACGCTGTGGAAGGTCGCGCCCTTGAAGTGCTGGTAGGTGACCAGCGTGGAATCGCTGTTGACGATCAGCTTGGCGTTCTGCAGGCCGACAAAGGCCACGAACAGGCCGATGCCCACGCTGACGGCGCTCTTCAGGGTCATGGGAATGGCGTTGAAGATGCCCTCGCGCACATTGGTCAGGGACAGTGCAATGAAGATGACGCCCTCAACAAAGACGGCCATCAGAGCCAGCTGCCAGCTGTAACCCATGGTCAGCACGACCGTGTAGGCAAAGTAGGCGTTCAGGCCCATGCCGGGAGCCAGGGCAAAGGGGTAGTTGGCCAGCACAGCCATCAGTGCGGTGGCAATAAAGGATGCCAGCGCGGTGGCGATCAGCACAGCCTTGGAATCCATGCCCGCTGCGGACAGGATGTTGGGGTTGACGGCAAGGATGTAAGCCATGGTCATGAAGGTGGTGATACCGGCCATGATCTCGGTCTTTACATCGGTGTGGTTTTCTTTCAGGTGAAAGAACTTTTCTAACATGAGAAACCTCCTGCTTCCAATAAAACACTCCGCCGGTTGCGGACGGCGGAGAAAGAACAGTTCCCATTCTATCAGCTGAAAACGTTTTTGTCCACACCAGAAACACACAAATTTCGCAATTTGTTCAAATTTTCTTAAATAAGTATGACTTATCTCACAAAAAATCTAGCATATTTTAGTAATTTGGACGGAATGCAGGCGATATGTGCAGAAAAAATGTGTGAGGGAAAAAAGTAGTTCCGAAACACCCTGCGGGTGTTTCGGAACTACAAATAAAATATTTTTTACAAATGACCGGCGCTTACAGCGTCTCTACCCGGTCGAACAGATCCTTTGCGGCTTCCACGGCGTCCTTGCTGCCAAAGGCCACACGGGTGGCGTTTGCCATCCGGTCTGCAAGATCTGCAGCCTGTGCCCGGATCGTTTCAGCTGTCACGCTGCACAGCGCCTTGCGGTCGGCGGCGCGCATCTCGTCCGTGATGCCGCAGAAGTACCGGTGATCCAGCTCCCGGGCGGCGGCACGCGCCTTGCGGGGCGTGTCCAGCTTGGCAGCAGTGCCTACGATGAATTCGTCCAGATCCCGGGCGGTGTAGTCCCGGGCGGCAAGGACGGCAGGGGCGTCTGCGAAGGTATCGTAGCTTTCCCGCAGGTGGGGGTCCCGGTAGGTGTACAAAAACTCGATGCCGTCGGCACAGAGCATTCCGGTGCCGTAGGCACCGCCCACCTCCCGGATGGTGTGCCACAGGTATTCGTAGCTCATCACCCGCGCCAGCACCCGGCGGCGGCTGTCCCGGGGCATGGGCCATGCCAGTACATCGTAGTTCACGCTGCCGTCAATGATAAAGGCTTCGTTCACCGGGGGCGTCAGGGGCTGGGTATAGGGTTGCGCCGGGGCGCGCCGGGCGGCGGCAAAGCGGCTTTCCGGCAGCAGGGTGCGCAGTTTTTCCAGTGCGTCCTCGGAGCCGTGCAGGCTGACGGTCAGGGCGGCAGTTTGCAGCACCCGGCTGCGCACAGCATCCAGTTTTGCGCCCAGTGCCGCCCAGTCGGCCTTTTCCAGCAGATTGCACAGGAAGTGGTAGTAGCTCACGCCGGTGCAGGCTTCGTCCGCAGCGCCTTCTACATAATAATGGGCGCGGGCGCGGGTGGAGGCAAACTCATTGCCCTGCTGGATGAACAGCTGTTCCATGCGCAGCTTCAGCTGGCTGACCACCCGGGCATAGGCGGCTTCGGCGGCAGCGCCGGTAAGGACGGTATCGTACAGCCACTCGCCGCCGATCTCCACCGCCTTTTCCAGGCTGCGTTCCAGCAGGCTCAGGCAGAGGGTCAGTTTCGCGTGGCAGGGGCTGCCCTCCTGCCGCCCGGTCCAGAGATCCAGCTGGGCGCGGCTGTCGCCCAGCCATGTGCTGCGCAGGGTGTTCAGCTGCTGGGCGGTATGGGCGGGGGTGTCCAGCTCGTCCAGCACATCGGTGAGCAGGTTCAGGTATTGCAGCTCCTCCGGGGTGACAGTGCCAAGATCATAGTAGAAATTCAGGTACAGGCTGCCGGCAGAGGGGTGGCGCAGCAGGGTGGCACCGGCCAGCTGCTCGGCGCTGCCCTGCGGGGTGGCATCGCCTGCGCCAAGGTCGGCGGCGGTGAGGGGGTGCTCCAGCACCAGCTTGCCATCGGTGCGCACCGGGGCGGCGGTATCCTCAGTCTTGGGTGCGGTGGGAATTTGCAGCACCTGCACCGGGGCAGGGGCAAACAGCTCCCGCAGCAGGGTGTCGAACCAGCCCTCCTCCAGCTTGCTGCGCAGGGCGGCAAAGAGCTTGTCGGTGTGCAGCAGCAGGGCGGCATCGCCGGTATGCAGCCAGCCGGTGGCGGCGTTGATGGCGTCCAGTACGCCGTCCGGCAGACTGCCCGGGCGCTCCAGCGAGGCAAACTCGGCCTCGTTCAAAGCGGCCAGCAGCAGGTCGTGAGGAATGCCGGTCTTTAGCAGCTCGTCCACGGCCTTGCGCACGGCGGGGGCAAACTTACGAGCAGAATCCACCGTAGCACCGCGCAGCAGCAGCTCCAAGGTGGGCTGCAGGGTGCTGTCGTCAAAGCCGATGTCGATATCTGCGCCCAGCTGCTCAGCCAGCAACGCGGCCTTGAGGGGGGAGCTGTTGGTGCTCAGCAGCGCACCCAGCAAAATCTCCACACCCAGCTGCCGCTCCCGGTCGGCAAATGCGCCGGTGTACCATGCCAGTGCGCACTGCACCTCGTCCGGCTTGGGCTGGTCGGTGTAGTAGGGCAGCTCCACGAATGCGCCGGGCTGCTCGTCCTGCATGGTCAGGCGGGGACGGGCAGCGGCCTTGGGCATCTTGGACAGGTAGTCCTTATCCAGCCGTGCCAGCTTATCGGCCATGTCCATCTTGCCGTACAGGGTGATGCAGCAGTTGTCGGCGCTGTAATGGCGGCGGTACACCCGCTGGTATTTCTCATAGGTCAGGGCGGGGATGGACGCCGGGTCGCCGCCGGACACAAAGCCGTAAGCGGTATCCGGGAACATCGCCCGTTGCAGGGCGTTTTGCAGCTGAGCATCCGGGGAGGCCAGCGCACCCTGCATTTCATTGTAGACCACACCGCTGACCGTGCCGTCTGCATCCCGATGCCAGCCCTCCTGCTCAAACACCGCAGAGTCCACCATAGCCAGCGGGCAGAACACCGCGTTCAGGTAGACATCCATCAGGTTGCAGAAATCGGTCTCGTTGGGGGTGGCAAAGGGGTAGACCGTTTTGTCCGGGAAGGTCATTGCATTGAGGAAGGAAGCCATGCTGCTTTTGAGCAGCTGCACAAAGGAGGAACTGACCGGGTATTTTTCGCTGCCCGCCAGCACAGAGTGCTCCAGAATGTGGAACACGCCGGTGTCATCGGAGGGGAAGGTGCCGAAGCCGATGCCAAAGGCCTTGTTGACGTCCTCGTTCTCCACCAGCAGCACGGCTGCGCCGCTGACGTCATGGGTGAGCAGGGTCAAAGTACCGTGCTGCTCGGGGCAGTCCTCGGTGCGCAGGACGGTATAACCGGGATAGTGTGCCATTTTTATTCTCCTTTACGGGATGTTTTTCACAGAGGATGCGCCTGCGGCTCAGCCGCCGAACAGGCCGAAAAAGCTGGTGTGGGTCACGCCCAGCACAAGGAAAAGAGCAATCAGGGCGAACAGCACGCCGATGATGATGTCCATCTGGTGCACCGTGAGCGGGAATTTATCGTAGAGTTTTTCCTTGGGGTTTACAAAGTCCTTGCGGCCGTTGTCCAGCAGGCGCTTTTTGCCCTGCTCAAAATCGGCCTTCTGCGCCTGCAATTCTGCCTGCTGGCGGGCAAGTTCTGCCTCGCGGGCGGCCAGTGCGGCCTCGCGGCGTTCAAGCTCGGTCTGGGTATCCGGGGTGAGCTGTGCCATGGAAAGTCCCTCCTGTAAGCATAAGATGTTTTCCTTATGATACCACAAAAATGTGGACAAAAAAAGCACCCGCAGTGCAAAGACTGCGGGTGCAAAGGGGGATGATGAGGAGATTACTTCTTAGCCAGATACTTGCGGATATCAATGGCGACAGCCACGATAATGACAAGACCCTGAACGATGTAGGTGTAGGAGGAGTTGACGTTCATGAACTGCAGAGCGACCTTCATCAGCTCAAAGACCAGAACGCCGACCAGAACGCCGG